>Ga0315915_1001868_pt1 | contig 26091 bp, 17 predicted proteins | sample MpolbnodulesMG_FD_207738 | JGI IMG/M metagenome (GOLD analysis project Ga0315915, IMG submission 207738) | Medicago polymorpha root nodule microbial communities from Los Angeles, California, United States - branched nodules | ecosystem: Host-associated > Plants > Roots > Nodule | place: USA...
TAACTCAAAAAAGAAAAAAAAATGTGTTATCAATAGTTGATTGTACAATTTTCAAAAAGTTATTGTTACGATTGATTATTTAACAAGTGCACATTTTTTAGCATTTTTCATGCACTTGGATGAAATTGCATAACGTTAGTCAAATTACCCCTTCCGTCAATTTCCTCCGTTAGAATATTTTTTTCAAAAAAAATCTTGATTTTTTTTTTACGTTATGTGCAAATACCCCCTTGAAATTTTGCACTTATGTGCAAAATGCCCCCTAAAATTTATAATAATCAAGCAAATTGGTCCATGCGACAAAAAAATATTCTTTTGCTCCCCATTTTTTTTATCTTTATTATCGTCATCATCAAAGGTCCTTGTTTTGAACCATATTGCAAGAATCAAGCAAACAAGATATGGTTATCCAGTTTTCAGTCAAAGTTAGTGCTAAAAGAAAATGCCAATTTAGAAACAGCAAAGAAGACAATTTTCAGCTTCAAGTAGCACAATAGAAAATAAGAATACAAGAGGATATAACCTTATTTAATTGTAATTTGATAAATATCCTTCTTTGTAGATGTGTGGATTAATTAAGTTGAGGGAATGAAATGAAATCCTGGTGCAATATTGGCAAGAGTGTGAGTTCCAATACGACTGGTCCCAACATATTTGAGAGTTGAAATGAAACCACCAACAGAAGGAAGTTTTGTGTTGCAATTGGAGAGTGGTGTAGGAACCATTAGGTTACATCCATCATCATTGAAAACTTTTCATCACCATCGGTTGTTGCATTAGATAACATGTTTCCTCCACATTGTAATTATACTTGAACATCTCAATTATTTACAGAGAACTATATGGTTACTCTGTACATAATTAATGATATCAATTGTTGCATTAGATAACATGTTTCCTCCACATTGGAGCATCTCAATTATTTACACATAACTATATGGTTACTGTGTACATAATTAATGATAAAAGTGTATTAGTAACATACATCTTCAGTGTAAAAAGTATCTTACATCTATACAAATTATTTAAAAAAGCATTTACCATTCACATGTCTAGTTAAAAAACTTATTATTTTAGGTTTCTGCCTCAAATTGGTTGCTTGATTCTTGAGACATGGTTTAAAATAAGGGCCTTTGATAATGATGATAATAAAGATAAAAAAAATTTGGGAGCAAAATAATATTTTTTTTGTCACAAAGATCAATTTGCTTGATTATTATAAATTTCAGGGGGCAAAATTTCAAGGGGATATTTGCACATAACGTAAAAAAAGTTCAAGATTTTTTTTGAAAAAAATATTATAACGGAGAAAATCGACGGAGGGGGCAAATTGACTAACGTTATGCAATTTCAGGGGGTAATTGAAGTTTTGTTAATGTCATGGGGTAATTGACGAAACTTACAATTTGAGGGGGTAATTGCCTATTTACCATTTGATTCTTTAACAAGTGTACCTTTGTTAGCATTTTTCATATACTTGAATGAAATGATAATGAATCTTTTATGACTTAACCAAAATTCTTGAATTTGAATCTCACATATCAATATAAAAGTGTTAAATATTTTGAGAGAGAGTCTATACTCATTATGGTTATTATTATACTCAACTAAATAGTATGTATAAGTTGCATGTAGATGATAACCAATATCCATAAAACAAAAAATATTAGTATTTTCAAAATAAATAATTTATAATTTTTAAATCAATTAGACATCAATTATTCTCATCAATTAGACATCAACTAGTTGTCCTCGTGAGCTTAACTCAGTTGCTATGGACAATGCATAAACTAATGCAAGGTCCGGGATTCTAACCTCGGTAAAAAAAATAAAATAAAAGACATCAACTATTTTGAAAAAAAAAAAACTTTTATCCAATATTTTAACACACTTTGGGCGCCAAGTCACTACTCTTCGTGCAATCACCCTCGTGTCAAAACCCCTGAACCCTACTGCGTTTAGGGTTTTGTTTCCGATCGACGACAATGGGAACTCAGTGGCCATTGGTCGGAAAAGAAGTCCCGATCATCGGTAGCGACACCGTTCGCTGGACCGACCTCACCGTACCTTCTTCCTCCATCATCACCGTCGACGCCGGTTCCGCCGCAATCACCGAAGACCGCGCTTCCTGCTCCGTCATCGGAGATCCTCCTACATATCTCATCTGGTTCGTTTCCTCTCCTTCCTCAATCTCAACCCTAACTTTTTCAAAATTTTCACCGTTTCACTAATCTATGCTTTGATTCGTTTTTTTGAGCAGGAGAATTCATAAGGCGCAACCTCAAACTTTGGAATTGCTTGAGCTTACTGCTTCGAAAGAATTTCCTCGTGTTGGACTCAGATTCACTTTTCCAGACGCGCTTTATCCATTCACGTTTATCTGCAAAAACGAGGTCACATTTGCTTATTCATAATTTGTAACAATCAATTATTATTATGAACTTGGTTGGATTGACTTAATTGAGCTTATTTACTGGCTTAAGTTTTGTGAGACTGTTTTGGAGAATTTATGAAAAAGCTTGTAACATTGTTCATAAGCTATTTTCAGCTTATTTTCGTAAATTTTTTAAGATAGCTTATACAAACAGCTTATAGCTTATACTGAAACAATTTGTAGCTTATACTGAAACAATTTGTTAGACTGTCTGGGTAACTTATAGAAAAGCTTACGACATTGTTCATAAGCTCTTTTCAGCTTATTTTCATAAATTCTCCAGGATAGCTTATAAAAACAGCTTATAGATTATACAGAAACAATTTCACTTAGTTTACATTTTACTATAAAAATAGCTTATACACAAGTACTTATCATGACAAGCTCCTATGCTATAAGCTGCAAATAAGTTGTTTATCCAAACAGGGCTCATGTCTTATTGTGCATTGTTTAGTGTTTTTGTTTTTGTTTGTGTAAGTGAAGTTTTGTTCATTGTTGATGCAGATTACTGGAAATTCTAGATTTCCTTACTTGCTTTATGTGTTGACTGTGTCTGGTGTGGCTTATCTATTGAGAATTCGAAATGTTTCTGCATATGGGTCGTGTTCTATTTTACCAGAGGATGAGCTTATTGAGCTTAATGTGCGTGATTACATTCCGGATAATGCTGCCATAACCGCCGTAACAGCAACTGCTCGGTGTCTTGTTATTGGTACTAGTAATGGACCGGTTTTCTCATTCCAACTTGGTGTACTTGACCCAAGTGCTCATGGTATGGATATCTCAGTTTGTTTGTTCTTTAGTTCTTACATGTGCCATTGCTAACTTTCATATTTTCTCCTGCCCTGCCCTGTTCCACTGCTTTCGTTGTAATTATGTGTGTAATTTACTAAATTGCATGTTCTTTGGAACTTGAGATTGCAATGGGACTGCTCTCGTAGACTTAGATAGCCTGATTTTGTTTACCATTTTGACATTGCATTGGAAAATAGAGATCGGTTCATCTTTATATCAAGTGAACAACATAAGCTCACCTTTTACTATGTTAAAATTTTGTTCCTGTTTGGAATTTGTTGATATTTGTTTATTAGTTTTTATTGGTTTATAATGAATTTGTTTTTCCATTAAGGCTTTGTGCACGAGCTTAGAGATGAAGCTGGAATTGGCCGTTTATGGGGTTTAATATCAAGGTATTCTCTTTTTAAATTCTAATACCCAATAATCAAAATACATTATGTTAGATAACTTTTCCACCTATCAATATATTTCCCCTGTTATGAATTGAACCTTCCCGAATTATGAACTATAATATGTTGAATAATCACATTTTGTAGGGGGAATTTCGTGGGTACTGTACAAGACCTGGTAATTTCTGAGTTTTGCGGGAAAAAGTTTGTGTTTGCACTTCATTTGGATGGGACATTACGAATTTGGGATCTAGCATCTCATAGCAAGGTCTTTAGTCATAACATGGGTGTAATGCAAATGTCAGGTACTGTATATCTCTCGATTTAATTCTAACTATTCTTTTATATTTAAGTTTGTTAGAATTATGAATTGTAGATATTTCCTATAAGTGTAACAACTTCCTAGTTGATTTTCAATATTTCTAGGATTATACAACTTCCTAGTTTAGTGCTTATTCAATGTATTTATTGTAACACCATTATAAATACAATAGTGTGATCTCATTATAGGCACACAAATATTCACACAGAATTTACATATTTTACATGGTATCAGAGCAAAAAGTTTTAAATATTGAGAAAACTTCAGAACAATTTTTCATTAAAATATACCCAAGTACATCTAGAAAAGTCATCATTAAAAGTAACAAAATATTGATAACCCAAACATGAAACAACACGACTAGGACCCCAAATATCAAAATGAACTAAAGCAAAAGGAGACGCAGCTCTTTTATTGATTCTACTGGGAAAGAAACTCCTAGTGTGTTTCCCGAACTGGGGCAAAAACCTAGAAACTAAAGCCAGTAAAGGGTAGATAACCTTAACCTGACAATCCTTGCTGCAAACACAGTCACTGTTGCCGTGCTATGTTTGGTCTATGAAGTCATGGAAACACAGCAAAAACAGAGCGTTTCTTGCGTTTCAAAATTGGGATGAGAGGTAGGGCATTCTAAACTTAGATTGGGAAATGATAAAACAGCCCCAAAAGAAAAAATTCAAAATTAGGTATATCATATCAGATGACATTACAAACACTAACCGTTAAGCAGCTGCTAATGCAAAACGTGGATAGCCATTAGCCAGTGTTTCACGTTGCACCATGACCCATTCCCACTCGGCTATAGTGCTGCTATTAAGTCACAACATAGAAATTTCTTATATTTCAAACTAAGTGGGAGGTGATCAAATGTTGAGCACTATTTTTAAGGGGCACTAGATAAACTTCCTTTCTTGTATTAATGTTATTATCTTTGATCAGTGGAATTCATCAAGTTCCTGGTTGTGCATAATATATCTCAGAAAAAATGGTAGTAAGATGCAATAAGCTAGAAATGGATTACAGGAAACAAGGCATTTTTCTTCTTATTTTTGGGGAATGATAATGTTATTTGTCTCTTATTGCTGCAATATCAAATATGATTGAAAGTTAGTTGAATGTGATTTCCCTTCCGTTGTTTAATTATATATGACGATATCTTTGTTCTTATGTTTACTCGTATTCACAAACACATATGCTCAAACCATTCAATGTTTGTTTTTCAGGTGCTAGTTTTTTAAGATTATGGGTGGGTCAATCTGACCCCAATTCAAGCATAATTCCTTTGGCAATCTTGTACAGACATACATCGGTATGAAATTAAAGGCATTGTTATTTCCCACTCATTTATTAAATACAAATACATATCTACAATGTTGGTCATGTTTACGTTATTTTATGCTTACATGTACACTTGAAAGAAACTTTGATTATGTCTACAGTTTGAAAGCCGACACATGTTTCAAAATGTGTACCGCCTAGACTGTTAATTTGGGGGTGGGGGCAAAAAATGTATATTTGGTTGGATGGAAGAGTTTATGTTTTAAATCTCTGTTGTCAAAAGCGACTGGCGCGGCCAAAACGCCTCCACTGCACCCAGCCGCGTTGGTGCGGTGCGAAACTGGAGAGCGGCCAATCTGGAACGGTGCGCCACAGTGCCAATTCGGGTGAAAGTGGCCGCTACAGCCTTCCAGTTCAAAAAAGAAGAAAAAAGAGGAGTAGGACAATAGAAGAAGCAGAGAGAAGATCAAGAGAAGAAAGGATGCAGAGAGAGAAGAAAACAAGGAGAAAAGGATTGAAAGAAGAACAGATGCAGAGAGAGTGAGAGAGAAGAGAACAAGGAGAGAAGTATGAAAAAGGGAGATGTGTGTGGAGGCATTTAGGGTTCCTGAAATATACAGTCTCTTTGGGCCATATATACGGGCTTTTAAATTAAACTAAAGTCCAAATAAAAAAACCCAAAACCTGAGCTGCATCGTAACTGAATAATATGGACATCTAAGTTAAAAATTTAAATTGGATCTGTTTTTTGTTACCATTTTTTATTATTGTTTTGTTATATAAAAATAAATTAATTTAAATAAGTAAATACATTTATATTGATATTAAATATATTTTTATTAATACTAAATGTTTTTTTATATTGTACCAAAAAAATATATATTTTATTTATATTTATACTAAATATATTTTTTATTTATATTAATATTACATATACTTTTCATTTATATTAATACTAAATACATTTTTATATTAGTATTTGATACTAATAATCAATTAATTATCTTTAATATTTCATTGATATTAATATTAACTATATTTTTTTCATACTTTCTTTAATATGTTTTTTTATATTAGTTACCGCGTCGCTAAAATAGCGCCCGCTTCGCGCCACACCACTTTTGGGGTTGGCTGTGCCACGCCACTTTTCCACATCGACAACAGTGTTTTAAATGTAAATGCTCTTTGAAAATAACTCTGCAATCTTATTCTAGCGTTATCGTTTGTACATCTATAGAAGAATCATTTTTGTTTGTTTGTGATCTAAACTTTGGGTTTCAAGTTTAAACGAGCAAAATCAGAAAAATCATGATCATGGCTTAAAATAGATTACAGTTTGAGATAGGTCCAGTAAGGATATCTTCATATTGATGATTTATTGTTTAATTTTGAGTTTCAAAGAACTATATTTTGTCTAATACAAATTAAAATGTCATGTTTATGAATTTGCTTATTGAAAAAGAAATAAAATTTGGTTATATAGAGTAGAATACATATGAAATGCTAAATTACCCACAAATTTGCTGTCTTATTTTTGTTAGCTATAAAATTTTGATCTATGTGATTGATAAACCTCTTCGTTAATATTATTAAATTTCCATATTCAATGTTGTGCGCCTCTGTCCTTGGTATAAATTTAAGTTAATCACACCAGCTAATGAGTTAGATTGGTGATGCCTCGATCTGAGACCTTTTAACTGATGTCTAGAGATTGTCGCACATGGTTTGTTTTAATTCAGAGACTTTTTTATCACTCAAATACACAGACCAAACTTTAGAAAGTCATTAAGTCATTTCTCCACTATCTTTTTTAACTCGATGCTTCATATTTTCATTTCTGCACTTGTTTTCTGTCACTGTGGTTCTTCATCTCTTCCATTTTCCCTTCCTTTTCTCCTCCAATTAGGTTGACTCTGATATCTCTTATTATTTACTATTTAGTAATTTGTGTAGTGCATACAGTTTTAGTAATACCTGCTTTAAAGTAGAGAGACTTCATAAGGATTGGTTTAAGACTTTAAATTCTTTAGTCTTTACTAGTGACAGAAATCTGAGTTGTCTTCAAAGATTAACTTATCAATTGAAACATCAGCATTTTTAACTGTTGTATTGCTATGTTTGTAATGTTCTAGGATGAAAATTTGGAGATGATCTCTTTACATAGTATCCTATATAATTTTGGGGATAGAATTGTTCTCTCTATGGAGCCTTCAGTGCAAAATATTTCCTTGGAAGAGGTAATTTGTTGCCCTTTTCAATAAGCATAGATTGGATGTGTTTTCTTGTTTTTTTTTTTTTTTTAATCTTTGCTACAGTTGTGAGCCTACTTTCATTTCATCCAGGGACGGTGCCTTGACGTTAAACTAATGTCGGATAAGATATGGATACTGAAGGATAATGAATTAGTATCACACTTGTTGGCTACAGATATTGATGAGTACGTAACCTTTTCTTATCTTTTTTTTCTATGCTGCTCTTTTGAGCATATTTTCATGGTGTGTTAGTATTAAAAAGGGCAACCTGTGCCATGGCTAGTTCCAAAAGAAGAGTCAGGCCAATTGTGGACCTGTTATAGGGGCAGCCTTACTTTGCATTTCAAGAGGGCGATCCCATACTGACAAGAGGCTGGTACATAGTAGCGGTTGTAGTATAAACCAGGAATTATATCTTCATTTGTTTAGCATTTTACTAGTCGATTGTAGAAAGGTTAAAACTGTCAATTGATAGTGGCAGATTTATCTATATCCATAGGCAGGACCGAATTCTTTGTTAATAAATTATATATTCTAACACTGCACTATTTGCTTGGGAAACATTTTTCATGAATCCAATTAATTTTTAAGTTTTCACCATATTATTTTAGGTCTAACATTTGAAAATTTGGATACGAGTAGGTAACTAATATATGCTACCACACATTTGAAAGGATTGTTATACATGAATTAGTTACATTCAATGCAGCTTAAATTGATTGGGATGATATATTCATTTAAAATTGCAACGGACAACGTGAAAAAATTATCCCATAAAAAAGTTAATTAGTTGTCTAAATAGTTTTATACCTGTGTCATATGTTCTGCACTTTAAACCTTCATTGTATGTTTTAATGTGGGTATGTCACTGTTCTTGCTCAACTATTAATCTGTTTTGTCAGGGTAGAAGCATTTTCCTATGCGTTACAGGAAGAATTTGTTGCTGATCAACTATTTCAAAGTTCAGTGCATCTTGCGGATGAAATTTTGCGCATCACACATTCAATATTTTCATCCTCAAAGGTATCACATCATTTATTATTTTAATCCTCAGTCTTTGTGGCCTTCTATTCCTTTGTTATTTGCATATCAGTGGGAGAGTTATGTTCTACAATTCACTGAATGCGTTTATGAACCGTAGTTGCACTATGTTCATGTGTATATGCTCAAATAATTGTACTATGCTTGCCTATTGCCAATTATGATTTTACATAAAGATGGTTACTCCCACTCTAAGAACAAGGTGATGGTTTTCATTCAAACACTTTGGGTGCTTGTAAATGATGTATTTAAAAGAAGGCTTAATTGCACTTTTCGCCCCTATCTTTTGCTAATTGTGCGATTTTGCACCCCGTCTTTCTTTTTGAGTGATTTTGCACCCCATCTTTTGCCAATAGTGTTTTGTTCAAAATCATCATTAAAAGAGGGGAAAGGGGCAAAAGATGGGGTGCAAAATCGCTCAAAAAAAAAGAAGAGGGGGTGCAAAATCGCACAATTGGCAAAAAGATAGGGGACAAAAGTGCAATTAAATACAAAAGGTCCATCTAACCAGAAAGGGGGGTAAAAAAATGGGCTGCAAAATCGCTCAAAAAAAAAAAGAGGTGGTGCAAAATCGCACAATTAGCAAAACATAGGGGGGAAAAGTGCAATTAAGCCTTAAAAGAAATTGGAATTGGCTTCCCTAAACTTTCATGATATAAAATCCATATGTATCAATTCAAGGGGTTAGTTCTATTGGATGTGCAACATTTACACTGAAATGTGTTTGTCCAATGTTTACTAGTGGTTGCATACACAACTTATCTTTCTTCGCTTCTAAAGAATAAAAATATTGAATATGAACTCTTTTGATTGATGCTTTGAACGACCAGTGCCAGACTAAACAACTTTTTTGTATCAATGTAACATGCAAGTGTTGATTGTTATCATGCTGGGAGTTCTCATATGCTTAAAAATGTTCTGTCAATAAAATAAGAAATATATTATAAGGAAGAGTATGACTGTCAGTTATTTATTTTCTGCAGGATGATATTTTGCCTTTTGTATCTTCTATTTTTTTAAGAAGGCTGATGCTTCCTGGGGTTCATCATAATGCTGCTTTGCATGCAACTCTTGCCGAGTATAACAGGCATTTGGGTGAATCCGAGTTACAAACATTAACTGCAGATGGACTAAAAAAGGAGATACTTTCGCTTATAGAACATGAGGTTTTTGTTGTCATATTTGTTCAATTTCTCTCATCTCTTGCCTTGCTTTTCCCTCCCTTTAATGGGAATTTGTATAGTGATTTACTGACAAGTTTTATAATGTGATAGGTTGGATCTGAAAAAGTGTCAATAGTGCATTGCTGGAAGTGTTTTTTTGCCCGATATTTCCATAATTGGTGCAAGAACAATGCAGTATATGGCTTGCTTGTTGATTCCTCCACTGTTGCTGTTGGTTTAATCAGAAAAAAATCAGTTTCACTTCTTCGGTCTTTGGAAGATATTGAGCGCATTGTAGAGGGTAATTAATAATTATGGTTACTTTTCTTTCTCTTCTCTCTCTTGATGAATTTTACTTCGTAAAAATATACCTGGCTTTTTCTTAGACATTTTTAATTAACTTGCTCCTATATTCATTATTTGCCTTCCTTAATATGGACTTCGTTTGTATTCTGTAGGTTCTTCAGATGAAGTTAGTGAGCTCACAGGCATTGTGGATTTAATTGACGATGGTATTGAATGTGAAATTTTGGTTGACTTGCTTCGGTGTGTCATGAATTTCAGCCAACAATTGGGCAAAACTGCTTCTTCTATATTTTATGAATCACTTTTTACTGCACCGACGATCTCTTCTGAAGATATTGTTAACTGTATAGTGAAGATTCTGGAAACTGGTTATTGTATACCAGGTCCAGTGCTCCAAAGTTCTGCATCTGGGGATCATACAATTTTCCTGCCGAAGGAACCAACAGATCATAGAAGTTTGAGAAAACTCTCTGTTGACATGTTTTTGTCTCTTCAAGGCCTGTACAAAAAAGCTTCTACGTGGGACAAAATTTTAAATGTAGTTGAGGGTTTACTGAAATTTTTGGTTCCTCAGAAAAGAATGCTTAAATTTGATACTGAAATGTCATCAAACATAAATTCTTCCGTCATGGTACATTCTTCGTATCAGATTGCAAAAGTGATGTTTGAATCTGCCTGGGACTTTCTCCTATTTTTAAGCTATTTGGTGGACATCAGCGGTCAGGTGAGTTTATAGACATTTCCTATATGTAAATTCTCATATGTGCAATTGCTTTTTAATTACTGTAAGCATCCACTAATTGAAAGTATTGTCTAATTAAACATGGTAGCAACTGGAAATTCTTACTACAAAGCTGTGTATATCTCTCGTGTAATTGTTTTTAATGTAAGCATTCCTTGATTGAAATTATTTTCAAATTAAATTAGATAGTTATTTGAAATTCTCACCAGAAAGTCTACATTTTCTTCTGTTTTCCTTCAGTCAATATTAATTTTGAAAGTTGTGCTTGATGCACTTGATCTGACTTTGATGTTTGTCAATTTTTGAGCTGTTTTCCTCAAAGGTTTTAATGATGGAAAATAAGCTGTGTATGTTAGGATATAGAATATAGATTATTGTATAATTAGAGTGATTAAGAGTTAGTAAGTTGATAAGTTTGTAAGGTGGTGGTTAAGATAAGTTGATCCTTTCTTTGAGCAAGAAAAAAAAATCCTAGAATAGTGGTGTAAAAACAGATTCAAATGAATAAAGATTGCAAACAAATGAGGGTTTCTTATTAGTGTAGCGAGATTGAAAGGGAAGATATACAAGGTTTACAATGAAGATAACCTTGCACTGGCTACCCAAAGGAGCACTCTCCTTTCACACTAGATAATTCTCTAGTCCAATAATTTTATTATTCAAAGCCATCTTTCCCCTCTACCAATTGAGGGCTATTTAAAGACTTTTCAAGGATAACCAAAATAACATCTCTTAATAACCACCTAACAAACTTATCAACTTACTAACTTTTAACCACTCTATTTAACCAATATTCTATAGCCTAACATTGTATATCTCTTCTGCAAATGTTTTTAATGCAATCATTACTTAGTTGAAGTTATTTTCAGATTAAATATGATAGTTATTTGAAATTCCCACAAGATAGATTACATTTTCTTTTGTTTTCCTTCATTCAATTGTAATTTTGAAAGTTTTGTGCCTGATGTAATTGATCCTGAGTTTGATGTTTGTCAATTCTTGAGCTGCTGGCAAACTGATCCACTAGATCAACTGAATATATCGGGGTCACTCAAGATTTTAATTATTTTTTTGCATCCTTTGCATTTGTTGTGGCCAATCAATGCCACAATGACCAATTTTTTTTAAGCATGGATATGATAAAAACGTGGGGGAAAAATCATATACTGGTAAAGAGGCCCAATTGGATGATATATGGCCGAAAATGAGTTTATAAGTGGGAGATATCCTTCACATTACAAGCCAATTTTGTAGGGTTGATTTAGACCCAAACAAATTTTAAGATGGTATCAAAGCCTATCAAAGATTCATCGGGCCACACACTATCATGCTACTTCGGTCCTGATCTAGATCTCCTGTCCTAGGCGTCAGTGTGTGTTAAGAGTCCCATGTTGGAGGTGATATGACCTGAACATGAGTTTATAAGTGGGAGGCATCCCTCACCTTATAAGTCGGTTTTGTATGGTTCAATTAGACTCAACCCAAATTCTAAAGGATTTGACTCCTGTAAAGTGAACAATTCACTTTAGAGAGTATGGTGAGTATTATAGACCATTTTATTAATAATAAATCAAAGGTGGATATTGCAAGTATTCCATACCAAATCACGAGTTTGTTGAAATAACAACCCTTGATTTGCTCACTTCACTCACTCTAGACTAGCCAAATTCAATCCTAATTCCTAAGATATACGTTTGGGATTTTTGTGAGTTTGAATTTCATGAAGAACAAAGTATGTTTGTCATGCAAATACAATAAATGGATACTTCTGTCCTAGTTGAGGAATTCAAGCATTGCTCTCTAGAATATTTGTTTAATGGTTAGCCTTGGTCTAGCACCGCATAGACATATTTCATGCAGAACAAGTTTTTGATGTATTTAGGAAGTCATTTTTGCTAGAATAATGCAGTTTCAATGTAGATTAAAATGTTGTACATTTCATATTAATATTTTTTGACAAATTGTTTCTTGCAGGTCCACTTGTCACCTGATGATATAAACAAAATACAACTAGAGTTAGTTCCGATGCTTCAAGAAATTATTTTTGAGTGGCTGGTCATCATCTTCTTTGCCATCACACCGGCTGCACCAGCTGTTACGGAGGACTTCAATTCAAAACTTTCATCGTTGCAAATAGGTAGGTTGTATGATTTAGGTACATTATATTTCGTGTTTTGGGGCCATAGTTAACTCCACAAAACCGACTGGTAAGGTAAGTTGTGTATGCTTTAAATGCTTTATTTAGGACTTATATCATATCAATTTGGGACTTGAGTTTTTCCAGCCACCCCAAATGCTTAACACTATTGGTGTTGGTCCGTGAATAATACGGTGCCCCATTATTATATCTAACCATCTTTGATAATGGACCTCTCCCCCAGGACAGGAATTTGAGTTGAAGATGGGGTAGAGTTTGCCCAATCTGTATTTGGGATTTCGTTCTTGAAGGAGTTATCCTTAACGCCCTTCATTCTCTTTTGATGTGACATGTGATAAATCCACCAAATGAGTGGGATTGGATTAGTCTTTTAGACTTTCACTTGGCGAAGAACAAATAGATTTATCCTTCGTGCCAGTCAGGACCAGGGCTTCCTTGTGAGCCATAGTTCTAGTGTAAGCATATAAATTAGCTTGGGGCTAAATCAATCTCAAAACTGTCTTATAAGGCGAGACTTTGATTTTACACGGTAGTGTTATTACTCAAGTCATGCCAATTTCCCATGGTTGTCCCAGATTTATCATAATAAGGGGATAAAGGCTATGTTTGGTAATGCCAATAAGCTAGCTTATTGGACAAGCTTATAAGCTTGTTTGATCAAATAAAATGTGTTGGGTAAAAAGCTTTTCTCACTAGTTTATAGCTTTTTCTTGAGATGCTATTTCAAGTAGCGTTTGGGCTTATAACTTATAGTTTTTTTTTATAGCTTATAGCTTTTTATACTTCCATCTTTAACCTTATTATTTTAATTGCATTGTTTTTTTTTTGTTGGTAAAATTACACAACTACGCCACTGACCACTCACATTACTCATATTGCTACGAAAGAAGAACTATATAATTATTTTTTATTCTTCATCTTCTCTGTTACTCATATTACTACGAAAGAACTATATAATTCATTTATTATTTGACTCATTGCAAAAATCAATTTTATGTCAGAAGGATCTTTTACCAAGCAATTTGATTAAGATCATTGTCATACTTTTTTTTCAATAAGGTTTTTTGGTTCTTGTACCGGCCACACCGTCTGATTATTTGTAAAGGGTAATTTGTTTGAGAGTTTGGAGGTTGTATTTTTTCACTCAAGTATTCAATTGTGGAGTACTCCCTCCGGAATGAAATATTAGCAAAACTGGTAGTTGAAAGCTCAATGCATGTGGTTAAAAATTTAGTTCGCATACACCAACCTTTCAACTACCATTTTTGCTTATATTTTATCCCGGAGGGAGTATTTGTTACTCCCTCGGTCCCATAATAAGCGACTCATTTGTAAAAAAAAAAAATTGACCCATTTCACTTTTCAATGCAATATTAATTACCTTTTTCCAATTATACACTCTAATTAATACTACTTTCATCACTCCGAATTCAATTTCTTCTCATGCATTTATGATAATGGTGAATGCACCAATACTTGACAAGGGCACTCAAAACTATTTTTCTCTCTTTCACTCATGCACTTTTCATAATATGTGTGAAATAACCAAAAAACTCACTTAATTTGGGACGGAAGGAGTATTTGTTTACTGATTTTTTTTCTAGATTTCTTCCTCAATAATCAGAAGTGAGAAAGAGTAAGGGATGGTGGTGAGGGGGAGAGAGCAAACCACAAGAGAGGAAGAGAAAGGGAGGGGATTTGATTGATATCTCAGATTTTTTTTTAATGTTTTTTATACATATAAATTAAATAATTATGTCCTTTTTATATTTACAACAACTAAATTTACCAAACACTTTAATTTTAACTAAATTGATCACATACGCCATACCACAAATATTATGCTAACAATTTTTTGCTCATAAATACAGATAACAACATGGGGAAACATGTATGGAATGAGAAGTTTGCCAGATGTGACTTAACATTGGCTTTTATTTTTTTGCTAAATGTTGGAAATTCATCTCTAGACCATAGCCACTTTTCTTCAGAATGTTTTTCAAACATGCAAAGCTCTATACATAGGATGAGGGACTTCATCAGTTGGATAATTTGGGGCGAGGATGGTGGATCTTCTACTTTCTTGAGTCGTTCTATTGATCTTGCGTTTATCCTTTTCAAGCATGACCAGTATTGTGCTGCCGAGGTTATTTACTTGCCCTTACTTTTCTTCCCAGAATGAGAATTTGGTCCTTTCACATGGTTTATTTTCCCTAGTTATCTTCACTGGAAGTATTAAATATTTCAATTTACAAATGTTTGAAAAGCAATTGCTTATGATGGCGGAAGCACATTTGCTAAAGGAGAAAACATCCCAAAGTATTCAAGATGCTGATGGTGGATGGTGCATACGCCATCATCTTCTAGGATGTTGCCTACTTGCACAAGTGCAGTGTGGATTGCATGCAACAGAGAAGGACAAAAAAATTTCGGATGCCATTCGTTGTTTCTTTAGGTACACTAATTTACTGAGTTGGTTGCATTATTTAGAATTACATTTACAGCCTCTGAGTTGATCACTTGGTCAAGTAGTTAAGTGATATTGGTTAGTTTCTCTTTAGTTTAGGTTAGGTTTGAGCTTTTAATTTCATTTTGAAAAGGTCTAAACCAAAGCCATCTTGATCAAGATCAAGGTAGTCAAAATTGGCGATTCTACCCAAGACTGTGGATGGTGGGAGTGGGAGACATGTAAATCATATGATCATAGGAGTAGCATAGATCATAGTCCGAATTTATATTTAATGACACATGCATGCAAATAAAATAACATTGATGAGAAAAATGTTTTAAAATTACCACTCACATTCAATTCAACTTAGATTGAAAATCCATATGATGGCAACACACAACTCTCAAGTCACAGTAGCACCGAAGTAATCAGCAGCAACCCTCTTGAAGATGTTTCAGCAAAACAGTGAAATAAGCTGTGTTTTCAAACTTAGAACAGTCATCGACCCGGACGCCCTAGTGGGTCAGTGTGTGGCTGAACCATTGGGTCACTAGTTGAACCGGTCTCTAACTAGATTTATGCTTTTACAACTCAGTTTATGGGCTCATCCCATTTAAGACATTTTTTTTACTATTTCTAATGACTACGCTAGCATAAACAGACTGTTCCCCTTCTCTGTGCACCATTCTAAGCTACACACTACCTAATGTCATCCACTCCCTGAAGTGAAAACCACTTCCCCATGAGCCATCACTTATTATTCTATATTTTCATGGTGTTATGTTTTCCTTTATTATTAATTAATCACAATTATTTAAAACAAAATAACAAACCTTTGGTCTACTAATTCTTTTCTTAAAACCATGTCTTAGATTCCTCTGCTGCTGTTTTCAATTCGGTACTTTTCTAATATTGGTATATTGCTCTTTTTTACTATTTCCTTTGTAACCAACCATCTTCTACCTCCAGCTAACGAAAGGTGCAGCGATGTACCTCTAGCCAGTGCACAACTGAAGGCGGCGGTGGCTGCCCGATCCAGAGCTAGATACCATATTTCCATCTATATAAGGTGACCCGGTTGAGTCAACGGGAACCACTGGGTTTCGGTTTTAATGGAAAACCGGCCGAGTAGTAGATCTATGCCCAAACATGTGATATCACTTGATTATGTTTTTGGACTTGATCTAGATTGCTGGTTGAGGTGGAAAATGTAGAATTATGTTATCTGTTAGCTATAACAGAAATTACCGAGTAGTAGATCTTAAATGTAAAGAAAGTTCCTGAAAAAGATTTATTGCAAACAAAGTATTTGACCTAAAGCAAAAATAGCACATATGTAAATTAATAGAGTACACCAAAATAGATGAAAATGAGAGAGAAGGGGGGGTATTTTTCCATTTTGGCTTCAGCTTATGGGCTTGAGATCATGCCTTGGTCTAATTTTCTGTATTTTCTTCTTTCTTATCAATAATATAATTATGTTATCATCACAGTTGCCTTAAACGTGTGAACAATCACAATTTATTGGTTTTTAATTGCAGGTCTGCATCTGGAAATGGTGCATCTGAGGCTCTTCAGAGTTTATCTGTCGACGTTGGGATTCCGCATCTTGGTTTTAGTGGGTATCCCAGTAGCAGAAATTTAATGATCTCGAGCAATCAGAATCTTAAGTTTTAGTTGCTTATTAATACATGTTTTTTATACAGGTGGCTGTACGACAATTGCAGCGTGGAAGCTTCAATACTATCAATGGGCAATGCAGTTATTTGAACGTTATAACACTAGTGAAGGTGCTTGCCAGTTTGCTCTTGCTGCACTTGAGCAAGTTGACGAGGCTCTGCATATGAAAGATGAAAATTGCACGGAGAACTCTGCTAACGAATCAGTGACAACCATCAAGGGACGATTATGGGCTAATGTTTTCATATTTGCGTTAGATCTTGGACGGTATTATGATGCATATTGTGCAATAATTTCAAATCCAGATGAGGAGAGCAAGTACATCTGTTTGAGGCGTTTTATAATTGTTCTTTATGAACAAGGTTCTATAAAGGTTAGATAATTTTTGACGCGGTCTTCTGACTGTCCTATGTTAATTGAGCTCTAACTGTTGTTTTTCTTATGTTGATGTAATCTATTTTGGAATATGTTGATGGCTATTTCCTCAAAGGTTGGCTAATATAATATAAAGTTGTCACGAGTCACGACTAAGTCAAAATTAGATAATTCTGAGCGGTATTTTAATTAAAGTCCAGACTTTTATTTTTATAACATAGTAGTAATACTCTGCTACTGGCTATTACATCTTTTGCAGCTATATAATTTGTAACGACGTGTAAGTCTGCATGAATTTCCTGTTTGTGTAAATGATATTGTGGTACATTTTCCTATTATTTTAATACTAGTATGCCGTTATTTCTCACTTAATATGCTGGGAATTATAAGTTAAAAGGATGGTGCATGTCAATAATTTTCTACCTCAAATTTATACTTTTCTATTCATGTTCTAAATTGGATTTTCGCCTAATCTTGATTGGTTTTCTTTTTCCCACAGATTCTTTGCAGTAACAAACTTCCCCTTATTGGTTTAGTAGAAAAAGTAGAACAAGAGTTGGCTTGGAAGGTATGGCCTGACTGAACACATCTGAGTGTTGTTAATTTTGCTGTTCTCTTTAATGTTATTCCATTTTCACTGTGGAACATGTAGGCTGAACGATCAGATATTTCTGCAAAGCCAAACTTGTATAAGTTGCTCTATGCATTTCAATTACATCAGCATAATTGGCGACGTGCAGCAAACTACATGTACATGTATTCTGCTCGTTTGAAAACTGAAGCACCTTTGAAAGATAACCAAGGAAGTTCCTTGATGTTGCAAGAGAGACTGAACGCACTCTCTGCTGCAGTCAATGCATTGCATCTTGTTCATCCTTCATATGCATGGATTGATTCGCTGACTGACCGAAATTCTCTTGCGAGTGAATGTTATCCAAGTAAGAAAGCTAAAAGAACACCAGATGAATATTGTAAGTAATTCAACAACAAAAACCATGCTGCTTGTTATGAAGTTATCATTTCATTATGAATTATGATGTTGTATTGTATGAACATTGTCCTCTCCATATTTTTTAGTAAAATGAAATATTTGGGGAAGAATGGATTCTTATAAAGTAAATCTATATACTGTATAGCGTGTTCTTCACATCTGTGCTAATATTAGGTTGTTTTAAAAGGGTAGCCTTGGTGGATATGTTGAGGGATTGGGTGTTTCATTCCATCGATGTTATCATTGTTTTCTTTTATTCTGAATTCTTTTACCTTTTAACATTAGATGTCTTTACATTCATCTCTGGCTGAATTAGTTTCTCCTTTTATCATTTAAAAAATTGTACTAATGTTTATTGAAGAGGTGGTGATATCATTTTCTTTAATTTGATGCACCAGCTGAAAATGACGCTGAGCCTCAAAAGTGGCAATCCACCATTGATATTGAAAAACTTGAGAACGAGTTTGTGCTAACTTCTGCAGAGTATACGCTGTCACTGATAAACGTCAAGTGGACATTTTCTGGTTAGTCTCTCTCAGTGTATTTTTGATGTTGAATTGTCTCTAGCCTATGACAGCTTCCAGGGTGATTGATGATATTAAAGTTTTTATATAATGTGCTTTCATTTGATAGAATTTTGAACCTGTTTTACCATTTTTTTCATTTTCAAGGAAAACACGGTGCCCTATCAGATTTGGCTGATCTTCTTGTCCAAAACAATTTATATGATATGGCCTTTACAATCCTTCTCAGATTTTTCAAGGGTTCTGGACTGAAGAGGTTTACACCCCTGTGCAATTTGTGTGTGTGCGCTTCTTTGTTTGTATATATGTATTGATATGCTTATATCAGTGATTTGGTCTTTCTCTTTAGGGAATTGGAAAGAGTTTTATCTGAAATGGCAATCAAATGCTGTCTTGATAAAGTAGAGTCCACTTGGGTTGAGTACGTTAGACATATTTCTTATCTTTACCTTTTAAACAGTTTTTATTGTATATTGTTGAAATAAGGTACCTGATTTATTGTTTCTTATCAGTCATTCTTGTGGTTTACATGTTATTATTGTTCATTTACTTATTTAGTATATTGGTACTTACTGTTTTCAAATTTTCACTTAATTGTTCCTTTCAATAGTTACTGTGCATTCTGTGATTGATAAATGTTTTTGATGCTTCAGGGAACATGGTCATTTATTGACATCATCAAAGCTTGAGATGGTTGTTCATGGTTCACCTGTTACAATTCCTACAGCTTCACAAACGGACAGAAATAGTCGTTGGGCAAATCTCAAGCTTTATCTTGTTCGTATCTTCTCCTCTTTTCTATGTTAGCCTTTAGTTGATTTTATTCTATGATCAACCAGTCTAGAAATGTTGGTGGGGAGGGGGGCGTGATTGGAGAAATTTTCATACAGAAAAATTAATACTTGTGATACTTACTGAAAAAACATAACTACTCAACTTGATCATAAAATATACACCTGCATAGAAGTTTTCCCTCTTATTGCACAAACTCTGTTGGTTTATGGCACTCGCCCAATTTGGAGTGTAGGAACAGTGAGTTTCTCTGTTTTTTTTTTTTGAAGTAGGAATATAGTGAGTTAGTTTGTATTTATACTTTATAGTGTGGAGGCCCATGGTCCTAAAGTTCGAATCAATGGACTCAAACTCTCCATCACTTATAGCACCTTAGTTTTTCTTGTTCCCAAATAGGAGGGAACAAAGAAAGAAAATTAAGGTGTTTATAAGTGGTGGCGAATTTGAGTCCATTGATTTGAACTTTTGGACCATGTGCCTCTGCATTATAAGTATAAAGTATAAACACAAACTAACTCGCTATGTTCCTACACTCTAAATTAGTCCTGTGCCATAATCCATTAGAGGGTTTGTGAAATAAGAGGGAAAACTTCTATGCAGGTGTATATTTTGAGATCAAGTTGAGAAGTTAAGTTTTTTTCAGTAAGTATCATGATTATTAGTTTTTTTGTTAGAAAATAAATTTATTATGTAAGATAATTTTTTTTAGTAAGCGTTAGTATTTCCTAGGACAGTGTCATTTTCGTTTGACTTTTTTATTTTATCTGTAACTCATAATGGGTGTCTTGTCTCTTAGTAAAGTTGGAGCCAAGTCTTGTGGTTCTAGTAAATTCCCCCTACATTCAAAAGGGTGTGGGGAGGAATTTAAAACCTCTAAAAATTGACTGCACTGGAAATAGTATACCATACTCCATGTCAATAGGATGACACTCTTTTGAACCTTGTTCAGCTGCATAGAGGATTTTATATGGTTGTTTGCTGTGTTCTAATATATTTCTCATGAGGCTTGATAATTTATTTCTCTTAAGTTGGGTGGTTTGGTTGTTCAGTTTCTTATTTATTTGAAAAAAATTACATTTTTCTGTGAAGCTGGTTCACTTTTTCCTTTGAAACTGCTTGAAAATTGCAGGAGAAGTATAAGGACTTTCATGGTAGGTTGCCGGTTATTGTTGCCGGAACTCTTCTTCGAGCAGATCCCAAGATTGAATTGCCTCTTTGGCTTGTTCAGTTGTTCAAGGTAATTTTCTAGGACTTTCATGGGGACGCTAACTTCCAGGCCTCTTTATATCCTTTTATCCGTCTCTTGATTAAAAGCTTGGGCTGCAACCAATTTCGACCTGACACAATCTATATTGGCACATCTTGCATCTGTACTACACAGTATGAGGGATTTTTTACTTCATCATGTATCCTTGGCTGCTATAATTTGGGATTTCGTATGATATTGTTTACGTGGCTAATGGCTTGTCACTTTTGACAGGAGGGTCAAAAGGAAAAAATGTGGGGGATGACTGGCCGGGAATCAAATCCTGCATCTTTATTTCAGCTATTTGTCAACTATGGTCGATATGCAGAAGCTACTTATCTTTTACTCGAGTACATAGAATCGTCTGCTTCTATGGTAAATCACTTTTTTACTACTACGGATTGAATTTATTACCGTTATCATTGAAATTGGTTAGAATCATTTGCCCAGCTTGTATGATGTATACATTCAATCACTTTTATCATTAGAGTTCCCAATGTTCTTAAAACTGAAATGGATGGTTCAACCGGTTGAACTGTGAACTGGCACTGTCTATAGTTCCGGTTTAAGCAGTTTAAAGCAATTAAACCATGACCTGGAGTTCTTGCAAGTTCGATGTCTGGTTTGGTTTTTAAAACATTGGATATGAAAACATAAATTTGCATGATTTATGCAGTGTAGTAGCTACTGCCAAATTTGTGCAGCACATGATATTTATTTCATGGTGCTGCAACATTGATATGTTGTGCATTCACTTATGTTGCTAATGTCCACATTCTGCAGAGGCCAGCAGATATAATTAAAAGAAAGAGACCATTTGCTCTTTGGTTCCCGTACACAACTATTGAGCAGCTACTGCACCAACTTGAAGAATTAATCAGAATGGGTCACATGGTTGATCACTGTGACAAGCTCAAAAAGATGTTACACGGTTCTTTGTTGAATCATCTGAAGATGGTAAGCTCGATGTCTGTCTTTATGAAAAAAAAATTATCTTGCATGTAATGTATTATTGTTCTTATCAGTCTGTTTGTCACTGCTTTTCAGTTGAAGGTTGACTCAGAAGATACAATATCAGCAACCTCTTGATTTCTACGTTTAAGAGACAAATGTAAGCTCTTCATTACCTGATGTATTGGACATGTTTGTCTTTTGTTTATGCCCCCAGTTGTTTCCTATACTTTTTGTTCCTCTTGTTATGGCTCTTTGATTGTCTTATAGTGGTGATTTCTCCGTTCAACAGTATATTTTCCGGTGAAAAGGCCTGCATGAAAGGATGAAATTATTGGATGGAAATCCAAGGCGGTGGAGAAATTTTCAGCCCTGGACCGTCTAGTTAGATTCTTCACCGTCCCTGAGCTAACCTAGCTGCTGCTTATGACAGAATAGAGGATATTTAAATTAATCCTCATCTTACCACAGGAAGAACAGTCAATGGTGGCTCCCACACCATCTTTGTCAGGAGCCAGAAATGCAGTACTAAGTGTAATATACGTGAAAAATGTTGTAAAATTTGTATATGCGTATAGAAATGAATGATTATTTTATGAGTGCCAGGGCTTGATTGGAAAAACTGCAGTTCAATTGATTGTAAGGAAACTCAGTATAGAATGTGAACCGACATGTTTTTTTTTCCTTTCTTTTTTGATGATCGGTTGGAAAATATTTGATATCAGGGTCAGGGATCATATCAGAGCCAATTTGCTCAAATCAACCACTAGTGAATGAGATTCATTAACCATATATATAAATGAAGCACCGGTATTGAAATAATTTGTCTATCCGCTGGTCTTTGATGACTATTTAAATATTATCACCTTTTTAGTGTTTTTGTACATGAAGCTAAGAAATTAAGTGAAAATAAATTTACAAATTAAACTCTAGGATGATCCACCCTCATAGAATCCACCTAGCTAAAACCTTTAGGCCAGTAGGAGTGTTCCAAATCTTTAGCTTGTTCTCACTACTGTATCCCATTTTAGGAAGAAAATTTTCACTTTATTTCCCTTATCTAAGAGTATGAGTGATAAGAACATTCAATGCCAATCTGGATTTATTAAACAAAGTAGCTTCCCCTAGATTGCCAAAGTAGCTCCCATCTGCCTCAAGGAAAAACGATTTTTGCTCGAAGGATGCCAAGTTACCCAGCACATGTCAGTTCCTAGTATGCGTGCTTTGAAATGCAAAGCAATAAAGGATGCGAGCTTCTTATATTCCAAAAGAACTTAATACATTTGGATTAAGAATTATGCTCTTTACCAAGTTTTGCTCGTTCTCAATTGAAATGACCAAAATACCATTGTGTGAGTTAACTCACGTTAATGTTAAATTTGCGTGAGTTAACTCACTAATGTTAAATTTACCAAACGTAACTTAGTTTTACATATACGTAACTTAAGTCACGTTGCGTGAGTTAACTCACGCTAGTTTTCAATTTCTAAATGTGAATATATAACTCACGCTAATAAAGTCAAAGCATGACTCTTTGATATTGATGCTTGAAGGAATTGATTTAAAATAGGAGTATAGCTATAGCATGCCTATAGGATAAGTATTGCCACAAGATTTAAATTTATATAATTATGGTGTGATGAAAAGTAAAATAAATATATTGGCGGTGGGAGACATCTTTTGCAGGTAATGAATGAAACACTCTTCACGTTGGTGAGTTAACTGTGTTAAATATGTGAAAACAAGCAACTTTTAAAGTAAATAAATATGTTAAATATTGAATAACGCAAAATCATGTTGAATATGTGAAAACAAAACCAGCATGAATTAACTCACGCTGGTGTTCAGAAAGTGATTTTCTAGCGTGACTTAAGTCACACGGCGTGAATTAAGTCACGCAGCATCAATTAATTCGCACAAATTTAATACTAGTGTGAGTTAACTTACATAGGGGTATTTTGGTCTTTTCAGTTGGGAGCAAGCAAAAAGTGTTGGGTAAAGAGCAGAATTCTTAGATTAATTCATGAATCCTCAGCCACACACTATGCTTCTGGACTCCAATTCCACCACTAAACTGCTAGAAACATATTTTATGCAACGCCAGTAATTGCTTTCCATAACCACGGAATCAAATTCACCTCCATGTAGGAGATCCATAAGTTTTAATTGATTCTTTTGGTACTTATTATTGTTAATATCCCAAACCAGTTTCCCCAACATGTTTGTGTTAGCTTCCCTAGTCAATCTCACATCAAGACTTCCCTCCTCAGGTTGAGTAACTTCATTTCAACCTACTAAATTGAACCCCCTTCCTTTTCAAATGAAATTTCTAATAAGCTGATCAATTTGAGTAAAAAGGCTTTTGTTCAAGTCTATTTTATTAAATGTGTAGTGTTATGTTTACCTATAATATGAATTTAAAACAACACACGTTAAAGCTTAAACATGTAGCGAAATGCTTTCCAATATAGGAGCAACTTATTCACCACTGCATTTCTGAAAAACTACACATAATATTTGTTTAATTTATGCTTATTTTCAATGTAGTCTACCAATTTGAGTGAGTGAATCTATTCGTTAGTCCAATTTTTTTATATGCATTGACAACATAAAAATCTTGTATTATGTCAACCGGTCATAATTTTTTTATCATTAAAGATTTGAATTTGGTCATAATTATCTTTAAAGGCATACCAATAATGAGTTATGATCAACTAACTGTATAAAATATTTGCATCAAAATTATTCACTTGATTAAATGAGTTTATTAATTAATTTTATTATAAGAGGGCTGAGTAGCTCAAATTGAGCTAAGGAAAAAAGAGTTAAAAGTTATGAGTTCAAATCAAATCCGCGTAAAGGAGAAGACTTTATTATACATTTGCCATACTAGAGCAGGGATAAATCCTCTCCATTCGTCTATCTTATATCTCTCTCTTTAGATGAGAGTGGAGTAGCCACTCAAAAATCTGAGGCTAGGTTTTTTTTTGGGAGAAGACTTTATCCTAATATGTGGAAGGTCAATTGTATCATTGCAAGGACCATATGATGTCGAGGCAGAATAGATTGAGGCTACCTCATAATCCACCATCACTAGCTTGCATATGCTTTTGGAAAATACAAGATGGGGACGTTATTGATGTCACTGTTGTCTATGGTGTATGAAATGGTCATCTTGTATCTCAAATACGGGTTTAATATCACAATTTTAGGATGGTATTGGTAGTGTTGCTGGTGTAGTGGTTTCAATAGTTTATATCTTGAACCAAGATAATAGTTTATCTTGAGACATTGTCACTTTTTATATCATCGCCGATGGTGTAAGTAAAGTTTGATTCCTAAATGCAAGGAAAAAAATTACCTTCGACATAGAGTTGTCATTTCCAAGATTCAACCTCACTGCCCAGTTAGTGCATTGTTGTGGCCACTCCATCGAATTAATGCCAATCTACATGGTGGTGATTGGGATGCGAAGAAAAGGAAGATGAAGTGGTAGGTATTTAAAAAAGTGGAAGACTACAATATAAATTAGTGCATCTCATTGCCAACAACTAACTTAAAGGATTTATGTTGTCAAATCAAATTTATATTGAAAATTGCTTTTTTGACATCCATAACTTCACATTGACACAAGTAAATTACGTTAGGGCCCCAGCGGTAGTTAACTACCGTCGGGAAAGCCGGCAGCATTAACTGCCGCAAGTGTCAGCGGTAGTTAACTGTCGTTGTTTTTCCCCCCAAAACCAGAAAACCCCAAGGTCCTATTCACTCATCACCTCACCTCACCATACCATTCCTAAAAAAATATCCTCATTTCAAAAATCCTTTGTCAAAATCTTGGTTCCAAATCATTGTTGATCGATTGCTAGGAAGTTTCTACACACAATATGCATCAAAAAACAGGTATTGCAACTATTAACATGTTTGCATTTGATTGGTTTCTGCAGTTTTTTTTGGTATTGTCACGAACTTTAGCGGCAGTTAACTACCGCTGGTAGTCAGCGGTTGTTAACTGCCACTGGATACTTAGAATTTTTTCAAAATTTTTAAATGGCAGTGCTACTGCCTAAAATTATTTTTTTTCAATTTTTTTTCTTTTGTTTTTTTTGGTTTTTTATGTTATTATATGATATTAGATACATGTTTATTAATTAGTTTAGTAATTATATGTTGTTTATTTATAGATGAGGTTGAGAATGC
>Ga0315915_1001871_pt1 | contig 26070 bp, 25 predicted proteins | sample MpolbnodulesMG_FD_207738 | JGI IMG/M metagenome (GOLD analysis project Ga0315915, IMG submission 207738) | Medicago polymorpha root nodule microbial communities from Los Angeles, California, United States - branched nodules | ecosystem: Host-associated > Plants > Roots > Nodule | place: USA...
AAAATAAAGAGAAAAACTACCTAATAATAAAAATAATACTCACTTATTATAAATAATGATGATGATAACAACAACAACAACAACAACAACAACAACAACAATAACAACAACAAGAACAACAACACAATATCAATAAAAAGAAAATGATTAATCAATTTAAGCAAGTAATATCAGTGAAACAATTGTGGAAAGAAAAAGTAACAACAATCATAAAATAAAACAAATTGGACGAAAGAAAAAAAAAGAGAAATTGGAATAAAAAAACATGGTATAGAAAGAATCGGACTAAAAAATAACGACAAATCAGACCAAAAACAAGCAACAAATCATAAAATAAAAAAATCAGTAAAATAAACAAGAAATCGAAAGAAAGAAAAACATGGCATACAAAATGACAAGAAATCATTCCAAATTAGAAAAAAACAATCGGTTAAAAAAATCATAACAAATATCTATAGATTTTTGAAGAAGTTGACAGAGAAAAAGAAGAAGAAGAAATGTTGGCATTGAACAGATGACGGAAAAAAAGGGTTTGAAAGAGAATGGCAAAATCTTGAGGGTGTGAGATTGTTAGTAATTGTGTGGGATATCCCAGCGGAGTAGGAAAAGATAATGCAAAGAACCTACATGGCAGAGGTTCTACAGGTTCTACGTCACAAATCACCACAATATTTTGTATCCAACATGCCAATGAAGAAAATGTCTTTTCAAAAGTGCATATGTATCTTCTAAAAAGAATCTCTAGGGGGAGACAAAAAAGTCTTGAGGCTAGGTGTGAGATTGTTAGTAGGTAAATTTTACACTAAAAAGTCTCACAAAATCCATTACTCACAACAATCCATTAAAATCCGTAGAATTTTGAATACCAATAGACAAATTTTAAGTTGTGCAAAATCTTAATTGAATACCACCAGATTTTATTGGACTCATTAAAAAATCTTAAAAATCCTAATTGAATACCACAAAAATGTTTTACATTCCTTAAAAATCTTGATTGAATGTCACAAAACTTTTTTAAAACGAAAAAGTCTTTTAAAATCCATTGAAATCTCAGTCCAATACACCCCCGAAAATTGATTACTACAATAAAAATGCGAGTTTTAAAGAAAACCGATTATCTCACTTCAGTATACATTCATCACACAAAAGTGATGTTAGAAAGAAATAGAAATAGAACACCATCATTTTACGTTTCGAAATCGTAAGTGTATCAACAAAAAATTTAATTGCCCTCCAAAATTGTTTAACATTAGCTTCTTTTTTTTTTTCTGTCGAAAAACATTAGTTAAAATGCTCCCTTTGTCAAGTAGTTTTTTTTAGGGGACCCTTCGTCAAGTAGTTTAGTCAAAGGTGATGATGTATCACACATCACAACCTCTCCAAGCTGACGTCAATTCACATAGAACCTTAAACTCAAGTTTTACACTAGTTAAAATCTCGAGTGCATGTTTGATTTTAGTTTTAGAGGGACCAAAATTAATTATTAAAGTGTAGGATTATTTTTGATTTGTTTGATAACTTTTGAGTAGAATTGATTTTGTTTTTAAAATTGATTATACTTTAAAAATTGGAGCTCTTGAGTCTATAATTGATTTTAACTCTCAATTTTTTTTTGAGGGACTCTCAAATTTATTGTACAACTCAGTTATACATAAATTTATCCAAAATATAAACCACTTTACATTTAATTCACATGGGAATATAAAACTTGTACCCTCTATTGTTAAAAATGAAAAAGGCACTAAACTGTGTCAAATCTTATAAGAACCTCACCATGAGATAGGAGTTTATAAGAATAATGTGCTAAATTTAGCACTAACGAGAGCAAGAGTACATTTAATTAGCATTGATGAAATGCAAGAATTTGAAGTATTGGGAGAGGATTAAGTAGAGAACCGTGTAATTTTACAAACATTGAATCGGCATCGTTTTTTGTTGCGATTCTTTTCTCAACCTCTTCCAAGGTAAACAGAAACTCCCATCACTATCACTGTATTTTCCTTTATTTATTGTGTATTGTTTCAAATTCAGTGCAGAACGTTCGAATTGCACTTACAATTAGGGTTTCGACGTGCATTGATAAAACTCGGATACAAATTAAATTCGAAAACCATATAAATTTTTGTTGTTATTTTCTTACTTTTTGTATTTGTGTTCTTACATGCTCACTCTGAATATATTGTGCGTAACATAAACTTATTGATACTGTCGAATGAATACCAATTTGGATTTCCCTTGATGCAGGTTAGGTGTTTGACCGTTTGTCATGGAGGAGGGAGATAACATTCTCGATGTTATATACGACGATGATAATTTAGATGATGATGTTGACATGATTGATGTTGAAGAAGGAGAGTTGGTGGAGCCCAATTTGCAAAATGTTTTGGAACAAAGCAGTGCTGGAGATATCAATAAAGCAATTCAAGAATCTTATAGTGAGAATTCAAAGTGTGGAGCTAGCAAGAAGAAGAAGAAGAAGAACAAGAGAAAGAGAAAGGGTTTAGGACCTAAAGACACGAATATAGACAGGTTTAACATCCTACATTAATTGAGTTTTGGTTGTCGGATGAACTATGCTTTGGCCCTTTAAGTTGTGTAGATTAATCTGCAAAATTCATTTTCACAAACTTTTACCCATCTCCAAAATTTGGAAACTTAAGTTGAAATTAGACTAGAGTATAGTAATTTAGCTGGTACATAAACTAAAAATGACATTTTTGGATTGGATGATGATGGAGAATTTGGGGGTTTTGAGATCCATAAAAAAAATTATGGGGGCATTTGTTTGAAGTTTGAGGGTGCACGTGAGATAACTTTTAAAAGAATACATTAAATTTTAGCCTTTTTTATGTTTGGTTTGTTTGAATTAGCGAACAACTTAGATTTTTTTAATCGTGTGGGATGGTTGGATTCATCGTTATTTTATTGATTTAATCACCATGAGGTAATTTATAATTTAATAAATAAATTACTTTTGTAAAATGATGCAAAATTAGTGAGATCTATTTAAGTACTTTTCATTGGAATCTTATTAATGTATTATCATTGGAGTCATTGAGTCCTTAATAAATACTTTTATTAAAAAAATTATAAATAAAATATATATACATGTGGGGTCTATTTAAGGAGTCCCTATTAATAAATGTACTATCATTGTGGATGTTAAATGTACAACATAACACACAAAATGTTTTTAATTAATATTTACACATAAGTAACCTCAATATTTTTATAAAAAAAAATAAAAAAATCAGTATTTCAGAATAAAATAAATGTTTGACTTTGAAGAAACATGCTATCAGGAAATTAACAAATGTAACATGGAAGGAACACATAAAGTTGATGGTGATTTTCTCATTGTACTCGTCAGCCCACAGCTTTAAAAGACTATGTCACACATCATTTTGGAATGATCACACATCAATGAAGAATGCTTCGAAAGAATTAAGGATCAATGAAGTGTTCCTAAGTTTTCGAGGCAAAGACACTCGTGCTTCCTTTACTTCGCATCTCTATGCTTCCTTTACTCGCGCTTCCAAAGGGAGATGACATTCCGACATCACTAAAACGAACAATTAAATAGTCTCAAATTTCTGTTATTGTTTTCTTAAAGAACTACGCGGAATCAAGTTGGTGTATGGATGAGTTGCTGGAAATCATGGAATGTCACAAAACCATAAGCCAGGTGGTTCTGCCGGTGTTTTACAATGTAGATCCATCTGAAGCACGTCATCAAATTGGTGAGTTCGGAATAGCATTTCAAAATCTTTTGACGAAGATTTCAAAGAGGGAACACAAGTCGCGTTTAGAGAATAAGAGTTACAAATTGCAGCTTCGTCAGTATTTTGAGCAAACGTGGAGACTGGCATTTCGCGAGGCAGCCGGCCTTGTAGGATTTGTAGTCCTAAACTCCAAGTAATTTCATTCCACATTTACTGCTTAGTGTCAAATAGTAACAATCTGTACAAGAATTTGATCCTCAGAGCAACTTTTTGTGAGCAATCCAACTTTTTCTCACACACGTCAGACTATAATTATCTTACTCAAATTTTCTATACTTTTGACATATGCATATATGCACCTTCTGTTTGATCATTTTTTGTAGGAATGAAAGTGAGGCTATTAAAGATATTGTTGAAAATATTACACGATTGCTTGACAAGACAAACTTGTAACGAATATCGAGGCCTAACTCATCCGTACAAAACCGGCTTGTGCGGTGAGGAGTGCCTCCTCTTTATATACTCTTGTCAAGAATCCTATTTATCTGATGTGGGACTAAATCCCCTCGAGTGTTGGCCGCTAACACACCCCCTCACGCTTCAGCCCGGTCAAATGGGCCTGAAGCGTGGACGATGCAAGCCCAACGATGCACCCGATAGGCTCTGATACCATGTAACGAATATCGAGGCCTAACTCATCCATACAAAACCGGCTTGTACGGTGAGGAGTGCCTCCTCTTTATATACTCTTGTCAAGAATCTTATTTATCCGATGTGGGACTAAATCCCTTCGAGTGTTGGCCGCTAACAAAACTTGTTTATTGTTAATAATCCAGTGGGGATTGAATCTTGAGTGCAAGATATGATTCAGTTGCTTGACATCCAACAATTAAGCGATGTTCTACTACTAGGGATGTGGGGTATATGGGTATTGGTAAAACTACAATTGCCAAAGCCATTTAAAATAAAATTGGCTGCAGTTTTGAAGGTAGAAGCTTCCTAGTAAATATTAGGGAAATCTGGGAGAAAAACACTGGACAAGTGAATTTACAAGAACAAATTCTGTTTGATATCTGTAAAGAAACAACAACCAAGATACAAAGCATTGAGTCGAGAAATATTATATTAAGGGATAGACTATGTCATAAAAGAGTACTTCTCGTGCTTGATGATGCGAATACACTAGATCAACTGAATTCTTTGTGTGGAAGTTGTAAATGGTTGGATTCTGGGAGTAGAATAATCATCACAACCAGAGATATGCAGATGCTTAGAGGCAACGGGGTTGATCAAGTATACAAAATGAAAGAAATGGATGAAAGTGAATTGATTGAGCTTTTTAGTTGGCATGCATTCAAGCAATCCAGTCCTACAGAAGATTTTTCTGGAATTTCCAGAAATGCAGTTGAGTATTCTGGAGGATTGCCGCTAGCTCTTGAAGTCCTTGGATCATATTTGTTTGACAGGGGGGAATAGAGTGGAAATGTGTATTTGAAAAACTCAGAATGATTCCCAATGACCATGTACATCAAAAATTAAAAATAAGCTATGATGGTCTAAATGATGATATAGAGGAAGAAATATACCTCGACATAGCTTGTTTCTTTATTGGAATGGACCGAAATGATGTTGTGCATATATTAAATGACTGCAAATTTTTTCCAAAAATTGGAATACATGTCCTTGTTGAGCGAAGCCTTGTAACTGTTGATGAAAGGAATAGACTTCGAATGCATCATTTTTTGCGAGATATGGGAAGAGAAATCATTCGTGGGAAATCACCAAAGGATCCTGAGGGCGTAGCAGATTGTGGTTTAATAAGGATGTGCTTGATGTTTTGTGAGAACAAACAATAAGACCTTTATATACTTTTTTCTGGAATTAAAGTATCTAACGCTTAACAAAGTTAAACAAACATGTATAATTCAGTAATATATATTCATTTGAGTAAATCAATATTTGTCCTTAAAATTGTAAGAGTTAGGCAATTTAGTCCTTCAAATTTACGAAATGGGAATTCTGTTCCTTGAATTAAAAACAGTCACTCAATTTAGTTTTTTCTTCTTACCGAATTTAACGTAACAATTTTAAAGGTTTTAAGTTCGTCCTGATGCCACAAGAGACTATTCAAGGCAATATGTAAGTTTCTCATTGGTTTTGGTGGATGTTTCCCAAAGAGATATTTTGATGGAGGGACTAAATTGACAACACTATTTAATTCAAGTTACTAAATTGTTGTTTTTACAAATTTAAAGGAATAAATGGGCCAATCTTCACAATCTCGAGGACAAAAATTAGTATGGTTGTAAATCGCTTTGTGCTTCTAGTAACAAATTATTGGTTTCATCACAAGTGTGATTGATCATGTCTAAATCTTAGCAGTATAACCAGCGAAAGAATATAAGAGTTCATTTTATATTTTGCCTGTTTATTTTGCACAGGTTTTGGTTTATGTCCCTCTATGATTTGGTTTTCTTTGTTTTTTATTAATAAATTTATTGTAATTGAATTCATCACAAATTTTGTTTTTGTAGTGCATCTTTAAGCTGTTCGTTGGAGGGTAGTGAGTTCGAATCCAACTAGTGCCATTATTCATCTTGTCAACAAAAACACTTGGCTTAGTGGCAGCAGTTATGCATTCCGGAAACTATTAAGAACTATCTAGAGATTAATGAGTTTGATTAAAATATGATTTATGATAGAACATTATAGCGTAATTTGATTTATTAGCCGATCCCACTTAGATGGAAAAGGCTTGGTTGTCGTTGTTCAGCTGTGCATTTTTTCTTTTTGGTCCATTTTATTGCATAGGGAATGAAGGTTGTTGAGGCTCTAGCTTTGAAGTTGCCAAGAGAGAATCCAAAATGTTTCAGTACTAAAGCATTTAAGAAGATGAAGAGACTCAAATTGCTTCAACTTGATGGAAATTTTGAATATCTTTCAAGAAATCTAAGATGGTTGTCTTGGAATGCAGTTCCTTTAACATCCATACCTACTGACTTATATCAAGAAAATTTGGTTTACATTGAGTTGGAAAACACCAATGTCAATGCTGTGTGGAGAGAGAACCAGGTATTAATTTTGATTCAGTTTTTTGCACTTCATGAGTTGTTTCAGTGTGAAGTGTACCAAGTATTCAGTCTGTGAAGCATATAGTTTCCTATTATGTAATTTTAAAATTTGAAATTGTGAACTTTTTGTGAACAACTAAGAAATTACGGGATGGTTTTTGTGAAGTCTAAAATCATTTTACACTGATATGCATTAAAATCAACATATATTTGTCTTAGAAAAAATGACATTGCACTATTGTAAATATTCACTTTTCACTCTCAAGGTTATTGATACATTCTAAAATCTTTCATTTATTGTATTAAGCTTCTTCCTTAAGTTTTGTCTATAAAATTTATGTTCTTGTAGACGATGGAAAAGCTAAAAATTCTCAATTTTAGTCATTCTCATTATCTCACACGAAGTCCTGACTTTTCAAACATGCCTAATCTCGAAAAGCTACTACTAAAAGAAGTATTACTTTTTTTTTATGAATTAAAGAAAAAAGAAAGATGAAAATGTGAGTTTGTGAAATGATTGACTTTTGGTTGTATGTTTGACGATGCGTTAATATTTGTGGTGCCTTAGTGGCGGGTTATAATTATATTCTATGTGGTGCCTTAGCGGCAGATTTTAGTCTGCATTTTCATGATCATGCATTAGCTGGTAAAAAAAACAAGTTTTTAATGTATTGATTACACAACTTTCATTACAAATACTAGTAGATCAGTTTCAAAATGAATGACGTTTAAGGTTTTAACACACATATTAAAAAATGCATTAATTAAAAGAGATAGAGATGTTATTTTACCTAATTATCTTAATCAACTATTAATTTGTTTTTCATTAAAGAAAAAATAATACTTTAAAAGTAGTGTATATAATATTAATTTTTTAAAGGGTACAATAGAAAAGAAAAAGTTATTATTGCATTGGAAAATGACATTTATTTTAAAACATTTTTTATCTAAAGAAAACACCCATTTTAAAACGAAAAGAGTATCATATTTGTGGAGTTGCTAAAAGTTTTGATAGAATAACTCAGATTTTAAAATAAAAATAAAAATGAAATTCTAATCTTGTTAACCCCAATCTTCTTACCCGTGAACTTAGCTCAGTTGATTGAAGACAATGCATGATATAATCAAAAAAAAAAAACCTCCTTAATGATTTTGGACCACAGGCTGGCCTGGGGACGACGTGTATCAAAAAGGAAAGTGGGCTAGTTTCGTTTTCAATTTGGTATTGACTTTTCTTTTGGTTTTGGTTTTGCTCACCATCTTTGACGTACACGCCAACCATTTTCCTTTTAATAATATAATAAATCTTCCTTCCTTCCTTCCTTCCTCACCCACGCCGACCAAGTCTTTCAGTTATGAACGCACTCTCACATTCTTCTCTTCTTCCCAACCTCAATCCTCGCGGATTTTCACTGTAAGCATCTCAACTCTACACTTTTACCAATCCTTCAATTCAATTCATTCCAAACCCTATTTCATTTTTACTTCTCTTTAGACCAAATCACATCGATTTTCTGTTAGGTTTTACAAACTTAACGACTGCGTTATCGGGTTGTTGTGAAGATATCTATGTAGCACGTGCACTTTTGATGGAATGACACTAACACACGTGATTACTACGTTCAATTAATTCATCAAACCCTTTTCAATTTACCATTCTAATACATGTATTTGCTAATTAAGATACTTGGTTTGTGCTTTTCAGGTCTTGTTCTCATATTCAAAATCTTACCCGTGTTACTTGCCACTCCGATTGTAACAAGTCTACATCTCAGGCATCCTTGTTTTTGTGTCCTGGCTTGGCCAATACCAGAATTGGCAGCAGAAACTTAGTTTCTCGCTCATTTTATTCTGCAGATGCAAGCACTTATAATGAGATTACTGTACAATCGCCTACTCACACTGCTGAAGAAAAAGTTGGTGTGTTGCTTCTCAACCTAGGTGGACCAGAGACACTGGACGATGTTCAACCTTTCCTGTTTAATCTTTTCGCAGATCCTGTATGTTAGTTGTTTTTGCACTTCGACTGTTACTTATTATTACGCATTCATGTTATTTTTATGCTAATTGTTTGAGGCGGAGGTGCTTTGTTCAATATCAGTTACCCCCTTTCTAATTAGTAGTAAGAGGTTATCTATTGAAATTTGATCACCAACTGGCTGTTCTGATATTGCATCTGGATTCTTAGTTTGTTGGTTGTAAGCATGTGTCTAGGTTCCTAATTGAGGCTCACACAATGTTGTGTTTGTGCTGGACTTAATGGTTGTAATATTGGCTTAGATCCCAGAAAACAATTTAAGTAAACAAGAGTGCTGCCATAATTTGGTAGGATGGGCAATGAATGTCAATGATGAGTTTTGGTAGGTCATGGCAAGGCAGGAGCAGGATTTTTGCAAATAATAAAAATTGCTTCTCATGTGAGGAACTAGTTATGCGAGATGCTTGGGACAAACATTACTAAAACCAAATATATATGTGATGTTATATAGGAAGGAATAAGGGTGGTTAGTTTGCTGTATATTTGGTGAATTATTCAATTCCAAAATGGTGTAGAACCCACTAGGATGCCTTGGAATCTTCATTGAAAATTGTTAAAAATTCTGGAAATGCTAGAGATATGTCTTGGCCAAGTTTGTTGCTATTCTGCCTGCACTAGAATATTGTATGATGGAATACGTGGTTGTGGTAGGACACTAACTATTTTTCTTCTACAGTCATGTGGTTTCAATTTCTTGGTGGGTGCTGCAAGTTATTTGGATTCTAACAGTAGAACCTCAGGGTTGGGCATGTTTGTGATGTTTTGGAGAGATTGGGGAATCAATTTATTGTATTTTATTGATTGGTGTGGGTCTGTTTATGTTTTACGTAATGGTTTGAACTGTTGTATATTGATCACTGGGTACATCTTGTGTTAGTGGTCTATCTTCTCTTTGGAGCATTAATATTATTGTCTTGTCTTTGCAAAAACAAAATGTTTGTATGCTAATATGTTTCTTGTATTGATATAGGATATCATTCGGCTCCCAAGGCTGTTTCGGTTTCTCCAGCAACCGTTAGCAAAACTGATATCTACGCTACGGGCTCCTAAATCCAAGGAAGCATATGCTTCTATTGGAGGTGGCTCTCCTTTACGTAAAATTACAGATGACCAGGTGCAGTTCAATTTTTTTTTATTTGTGCCTTTCTTCTTTTTGTTTTCCCATTATATGTTGTTTGGCTATGTAGCCCTGGCACTCTAGATTGAAGGCATGTCCGGTGTTTGACACCGACATACATGATTACATTCAATTACTTCCATTTTTTTAAATAATTATCAGTGCTTACGTGTTAGTGTCATGTCTAGTGTAGGTCTCTGTGTCAGTGCCTCATAGCTGTTTAGTGCTTCAATTTCTCTTCAAGAGGAATACTTTGTGGCTTTTTCCTGTTATTTTCTATAAAATAAAATAAAAACAAAAAAAAACAGTGTTACGGTTTAGAATGGAAATAACATCTTTTATGGGTTCTGATGATCATGCAGGCACTTGCTCTTAAAAGGGCTTTGGAAGCAAAGGGCCTCTCTTCAAATATCTATGTTGGGATGCGGTACTGGTACCCATTCACTGAAGAAGCAATTCAACAAGTAAGTCCTATACGTTTTATATCAAATGTGACTATTTTATATTATTCTCATCATACACATGTTACCATTTATTGAAGTTATTGATACAGGTGACTATTCATTTTTAAATTATTTATTCTGAGCTCCATTTTGTCACCTTAAATTTGGGTTTATTGTTAAAAGCTTGTCTTGTCTGATAGATTAAGAAGGATGGAATAACAAGGCTCGTGGTGTTACCCCTTTATCCCCAGTTTTCTATATCCACTACTGGGTCAAGCATCAGTGTTCTGGAGCAAACGTTCAGGTACTATGTAGTGGCACTTCGTGAATACCCTTGCATGATTTAGAGAAATAATTTTTTTTTTTTTTGAAGAAGCAGTTTAGAGATTGTTATTAACTGATATTATTTAATTTTCAGGGAAGATGCTTATTTGTCTAGCCTTCCCGTTTCCATTATAAACTCTTGGTATCAAAGAGAAGGTTATATTAAGTCAATGGCTGACTTAATTGAGAAAGAACTTGAGAATTTTTCTGAGACAAAGGAGGTGAGTTTTATTCTTGTATTGAATACGCTTTTTTTAAAACTCTGTATCCGGCCCAAGAACCGATTAATCCGAGGGGTCCAATCCCACCGTCCACTTGTATCGAACTCTTGTATTGAATATGTTTAACATGGTTATTGTAACCTATGTTTTTTTTCTGAGCCTGTTAGTAGGGCTTACAAAATTTAAAGGTTATATACTGTATTTTACTCCAATCTGAACCGTGGCATACCAATTTTTTTCTTTCTATTTTTCAGGCAATGATATTTTTTAGCGCCCATGGTGTTCCTGTCAGTTATGTTGAGAATGCAGGGGATCCATACCGAGATCAAATGGAGGAGTGCATCTTCTTGATCATGCAGGAATTGAAGGCTAGAGGAGTTAGTAATGAGCACACTCTTGCTTATCAGGTTTGTTTTGAACTCTTTCAACTTGCTTTTCTACCATCTTCTGATTTGAGCTTGAGCAGAGCTGGAGATGTACCGTTCAATTAATAGCTGGTTTGTATTCTTGCTTTCCTTGGGTTATCTTTTCCCTGTATCTGACATTTTTATTGGATGGATTGCCAGAGTCGAGTGGGCCCTGTACAGTGGTTGAAACCATATACAGATGAAGTTCTAGTTGAGCTTGGCCAGAAAGGTGTGAAAAGTCTTTTAGCTGTTCCAGTGAGGTACACTTTCATTAGCCTTTTACTACGATAGCTTATTGGTTTAAAATAAGTAGTCTTTTCTAGATTTAAAAGTCTCTTCTTCTGTCTCAGCTTTGTGAGTGAGCACATAGAGACTCTTGAAGAAATTGACATGGAGTACAGGGAATTGGCTCTTGAATCTGGCATCAAGAATTGGGCACGTGTCCCAGCTCTTGGTCTCACCCCTTCCTTCATCACGGATCTTGCAGATGCAGTGATAGAAGCTCTACCATCGGCAGCTGCAATAAATGCCCCTGCCAGCACCTCTGAAAATATGGGTAAAGACCCGGTTAAATACTTCGTCAAGATGTTTTTTGGTACAATTTTGGCTTTCATCTTGTTTTTGTCGCCCAAAATGATAACCGCGTTCAGGAATCATGCCATTTAGAAAAATACCACCTGAATTTGATTTCATAGATGTTAAAGCAATTGATAAGAAATTTGTATACTTCATTTTTTTTTCCTTGGTTTTACTCCGTTCCGGATATAATACATACATCACAGAGATATAAAGCAGAAGTGATTGTTGTACTTGATAAAAATGAGAACTTGCATATGAGCTTGGAAATATTCACATAAAGAACGCCCCAGACAGTTTACCACTTGTACTAATCTATACAACTAATAAATTACAATTTATGTTGTTCTTGCAAAGATTTTAGTACAATGACAGTATGTATGTTGTAAGTTCGCTATCGCATATATATGCACAGGAACATATATGTTTAAAGGGCGCTTTGAAAAAGACATATACCTATGTTTCAAGGGAACAATTGGACAATGTGCCAACTTTTATCCTAATGTAATCGCTATCTATTGATATTATATGACCAAAGTAGTTCTTATGATATTTGAATAATTTTCACTTAATTTTGGGGCTAAGTCAAGTCTACTACCTAAATTTCAACATATTTCAATGTATTTGTCTATGCTCCAACGTCCCCAACTTTTAAGATTGAATTAAATTAAGGAGAAAACTTATATGCAGTACCCTGCATCCTGTTAGTGCTGTTCTCCAATCAACACTTGGCACATCAATAATTTTGTCCACATCAGCTGTTGAGAAATTAACACCGTAAACATGATGTTTCATTACTGTTCCTTTCCGTCTCCGCTTCAACTACAATTGAATCTTCTTCTCTCTGAACTAACATATGCATCAAATTACTTGGACAGATAATCAAACAAAATTGGAAGACAATAAATTTCATTGCATTATTTAGATTTCATGCAACAAATTACATGGAACACCAACGCTTTAATTTATGGTAGACAACAAATTGACAACAATCGATGCCCACCCGTTTGGAGTTCCTTAATTCCTTGTTTCTTTCCAAACCTTTCTTCTCCTTTTCAAATTCATCATCTATGTTTTCTCTTTTCTTTTATTGTGTTGATTAAATTTTCCTTCCGTTTTTTGAATTGTGGGATTAGAGAGTTGTATCTGAGAGTTGTCCTTATAGATATGTTATCCACCGCCTCGTTTCTTACTTATCATTGGTAATTTGGCGTCGAGGATGGATGTTTCGATGGATTTGCAAAGACTAACTGAATCGGTTGCGAAGGCGAAAACATGGAACAGAAAGGAACGACGTTAGTTAATCTAATAATAATTAAATTCAATTTTCCAAGTGTCTTATTCCTATTCGTAAACGGTAAAAACTGGACATATGTACCTGTACATAAGTTTTGTCCTTGAATTAATCCTAAAACCAAAGGGAGGATACCATAAGAAAAAGTTCAAGACACAGGGAAATAACACGATGCTAACAAAATTGAGACTAAATAGAACTACCAAGAAAACGGTGGAAATGTTCATTCATTTTTTAATTCAATTTGCCAAAAGCAAGAGGAACATAGCTGTAGGAAGATAAACATAGTAGCATCATTCATATGGTAAAAGAGAGATGATCCAGAAGCAAAGAGGATACGGATTTTGTAATGCATAAAAAAATGAAAAACAATCAAACAAGTGATTTAAGACTGCACCAATAATACATGGCATTTTTTTTTCTTTTTAAAAAAATACAGATATTTTACGGCTATGATTTGGTTCAGATTAAGAAAATAACACCTATGCTGCATGTTGAATCAAAAGCTCCTGCTATCATGTGATTTCACACAGAGCTCTACTGAGATCAAGAGTTACACATAAATCCTTCTTACATTTTCAAAAATCATAGGTCTATTTAAGTATTCTGTGTTCATTTTAGTAATGCCTTTCAACATATATTCCACGGTTGCACCAAATTATGCAAACGGAGCTCATTTCAGGTAAATTCTTTTCTTTTGAAATGAAAGATACGGAGATCAAACCATACAACTCGGAAAAACCCATATAATATAAAGGAAAATGCTAGTCTAAAACTGGATTCAGTACAATTTGTTAGTTCCTATTCAACCTTCCGGAAAATATTCAAGTACCAAAATAAGTTTGTTTTCATCTAGACACTGCAATGCCATATAGATGTTGCTATCAATGGGAGGAAAAAAACTGAAAACCACATCCCAAAGGACCATAATAACCATCACAAAAGAAAAATCAACTCTTGGGTGACACTTTAGCAACACCGCCCTGTGGAACAGCCTGTACAGTTGCTCCATCGCTAGCATACGCTGGAGCCTGAGCATAACCAGCACCGTAAGAACTATTTCCATATGACGGTGGAGTCTGGCCATAGCTAGGCTGGCCACCTTGAGGAGCACCATATGATTGCGAACCATACCCTGGTTGCACTGGTGCTCTCTGAGTGCCTAACTCTGGCTGGGCATACCCAGAAGGCGGGGCCTGGCTAGAGGGATATGCTGACTGACCATAGCCTCCTGCTGTGCCAGGTGACTGTGATTGACCATAAACAGGTGGATTTGCACTTGGCTTTTGAGAGGGAGGAGCACCATAACCAGGTCCATAACCAGACTGTGGTTGACTTCCATAGGCCGCTTGGGAGGTAGGGGCTACCGCATAAGCTGGTTGAGGAGTTCCTTGTTGGTTGGTAGCATAGCCTTGCTGGGCAACAGTAGTGGGTTGGGAAGTTTGAGAGGTATCTGCTTGCGATCCATAGTTGGAAGTGTGCCCTTCTTGGGTTGGATTACTCCCACTGCCATAACTGGGAGCAGAGCCATAACCTTGTTGCTGATCATATGTTTGTGGCTGACCGTACCCAGATTGTTGCGCATTATACGCACCATAGCTTTCCTGACCATAACCCTGTCCTGGTTGGCTATAACCAGAGGAAGGAGGTTGACTGTAACTGTATGCAGACCCATCAGCTGGCTGTGAAGGACCCCCAGGATTTTGCTGTTGCTGGGGTTGTTGATTGTAATAATCATAACCACTTGCATGAGTAGACTGCTGGTGAGATGGTGCAGCGGATTGGTCCCAGTTGGCAGAATATCCACCGGGTTGCTGAGGAGGATAGCCTGCATATGGTGGCTGAGGCATGTTATACTGTGGTGGTGGGCCAGAGTATGATCCAGGTTGCCCATAGCCATAACCAGCTTGTTGCACAGGAGCAGCAGGAGGAGCCCAGCTAGACGGTGGTCGGGATTGGTAACCTTGCTGAGTATAACCACCTGAGTTCCCTGAACTTCTGAGACGATTCTGCAGAGAGAAACATCACAAACACATAAAAAAGGTGAACTCGCCCAACATACCAAAACATAAAAATATACGAAGCAATAGATGTACACACAAAACGGGTGTCAAAATATGCACAACCTCATTCCATTGATGCCAATAAAAATTAGTCATAATTTCAATAAGCTAATTGTCAAGACAGCAGATATTTTACTCACTACAAGAGCAAGTATGGGAAACTAAATCCAAATATACAGACCGTACTTCACTAAGCACATTGAAACAATCCTCTCAACCTTCCCTCAACCCAATCTAACAGGTCAGTCCAAACAAACTATGAAATAAAAGCTAATAAAACTGATTAGTGAGTGCCATTATAATTGAAAGTGAATTTAACGTAGGAACAACAAACACATGCAAATAGTTATTCTTTATATGTAGATGAACACAAGTCCCAAGGATAAAACTATTCGAAATGAAAGTTGAGCATATGACCCAACGATAAGAAATATTTTAAGTATAAGTTCTTACAAACAATCGACAGAAACACACAAATGGCATTGTTGAAGAGAATTTCAAACAAAATCTAACAGCCAGGACACATAAATAGAGACAATGACTAAGAGTCCTCAAAGTGTTGTCTAACTTTATGGCTGACAAGACATACACAATCAACAAGTCAAAATTCAAAAGGACATAAAGTTAATAAATAATAGCTACTGCAGTCTCCCCAGTCTGAGTTATCATGGTTTCATTTGGCAAGCTTATGCAACCATACTGTTAAAATATGAGCACCTTATTTTTACAAAAGGCAGAGACTAAAAAATGAATAACAATTTTGAAGGGACTAAACTCAAAAGGTCCATAATTTTATAAAGTAATTGTACAAGAACTTCAAACATATTAAATCCTAAAACTAAACATGGTTATAAACCCATAATTTTAAACTTAAAAGAGATTTGGCACATTCCGACCAAAAATGATAAGCCAGATAAAACAAAAAAGGCTTTAATATGTGTTTCGCCCCTGCAATTAGGGCTCATTTAAAAATTGGTCCCTGTAATCGCTAATCTTGGCAAACTACACTCTCAAAGTTTCATCATTTAAAAATTGGTCCCTGAGTTCAGTTAATTACCGCCAGGTCACTGATTAGCTGACGTGGCAGTCTGACTCAACAGATTTTGGCTTGAACAGACGAAAATACCCCCGAGGGTCTTAGCCAAATGCAAAATGACACATTTACCCTTAATCTTCATCTCTAAGGCTTGAATATCACATGAAGCTGAGATTCTTCACCACCATGAACAAACCGTGAAACCCAACCCTCCACCATGAACAACCTGTGAAACCCAACCCTCAAATCCAACAAAACTCAAATCTAAAAATACATAAACGGCAAATTTAACATCTTAAAAATCAAAATCGTTCTCTATTTCAATATTCTTTACCGAAATATTGAGAGAAAATTTTCTTGGGAAAAAAATTGAGAAAAATTGGTTTCTTTCCATGTTCTCTTCGTTCTTCTTCTTCACTGCATTCAATGTTCTTTGTGACCCTAATCCCCCATTTTGATTTAAACCCATCAAACATTCATTTTCTCAAACATCCAAAACATTGGCTCAAGATTTCAATGGCTCAAACATCCAAAACATTGTAAGAAGGGAGAAACAAATGAACCCATATGCAAGGGAACAAATTTTGACAAACCCATAAGCGGATCTGGAACCATTCAGTGTGATAGAGATTTTGATGAAATCAAATCTGGGTTTAATTGAAAATGAAGATGAAGATGGAACCGAAATTGGAATTCATGTTTGAAAGATGAAGACGATGTTTTGTTGCTTTACCATGTGAGACAACATCATTTTCTCCTCCTTGTGTCTTTCCTGTTGTTTTATTCAGTGTGTTGGTTTTGTGTAGGGTCTCGTCCCTGTAGAGATTGTTGGCCAAAGGGTAGTTTTGTTTTACTTTGTTTTCTAGGAGTGTTGTTTCTTTGTTGTGATATCATGTGTAGTCCTCTTGCCAGCTTGTTTCTCATAGTTTAATGGTTGTGGTTTGTTATTAAGGCTGGATTTTGTTTGAGTTTTGTTGATATTTATTCATTGAAGTTTTAAAAAAAAAAAAATCTGGGTTTAAAAGATGAATTGTTGGATTGTGGTAGAGATGAAGATCAAGGGTAAATGTGTCATTTTGCGTTTGGCTAAGACCTTCAGGGGTATTTTCGTCTGTTCAAGCCAAAATGTGTTGAGCCAGACTGATTAGCTGACGTGGCAGTGATTAATTGGGCTGAGGGACGAAATTTTAAATGATTAAATTTTGCAGGGTCAAAATGCCAGGATTAACGAATACAGGGACCGATTTTTAAATGATCCCTAATTGCAGGGACGAAACATGTATTAAAGCCAACAAAAAATTGTGTTGATAACATACCTCACCAGTGAGGATTTGATTAACCAATTGCTTTGCTGATTCAATTTGATCAGGGGTCCCATCGATTTTTAATGTTCTTTCTGTTGATGTATCACCTGGGGGAGGATGCAAAGGTATCACCTGAAAAAATTGACGATATTAGTAAAAAGTTAAAATGAATAAGAGTCAGCTGTTAACAGCATCTAACTAGAATCTAACTTTTAACATAATCATGATTAAGAAACTATGTATCGAACAAGAAACGAAGACAAAAGCGCAAGAGAGAACCTGAATTCGTGCTCCAGTAGAAGCTTGCATACTCTTTATTGTTTCTCCTCCTTTACCAATTATAAGGCCAACCTAAAGATGCACACAAGAAACCACATCAACCCAAATGAGAATAAACAAAACACTGCCAAAAAACATGCCTGCAACTGGACATATTTCCTCCCCACACCTTATTGTTTGGTATTTGCATCACAAATTCATCACCCCCAGATTGTGCAACCATCCGTCTAGTGCCACCGCCAGAAGCCCCAGCTTCAGCCTAGTTAATAAACAACATGTATCAGTAATGTTTCACAAACAGGTCAAAGTTACACCAATTCCAACATCATTTGAGCATATTTATTCATGAAATACTTCATATTATAGTTAAAGAATCAGTAGAAAACAACTCTTATCGGTGATGTCTCACTAACAGTTTACAGTTGCAGCAATTCAACATCACTTCGTTTGAGCAAAATGTATCGTGAAATTTTCATAGTACAGATACAAAATCAGTTGAAACAAGTGATGTTTATCGAACAGATTAAAGTTTAAGCCACTAAAACATCATTTGAGCAAATTCATCATGAAATGATATCAGCAATGTTTTACTAAACGGTTACAATTAATGTCATTCAAGCTTCATTTGAGCAAATTTATCGTGAAATACTTCATATTGCAGATACAAAATAATTTGAAAAGTGAAAACAACTCCTACTAGTGAATGTTTCACTAAGAGGTAAAGTTACAGCCATTTGAACATCATTTGAGCAAATTTACCATGAAATTGTGCAAGATTAGAAGAAAACAACTCTCATTCACAGATACTTCACTAACAGTTTACGGTTAACAGTTGCAAAATCCGTTGAAAACAACTATTTCACTAACAGCTGACAGTTACAAAATCAACTCCTATTGAAACTCCATACAACAGTTATCAAATCAGTTCAAAGCAGCTGTAATCAATGATATTTCACTAAGGTTCAAAAAACATGAATTAATCAAATTATTATCGGTAAACACGAGTTTAAAAGAAATAAACCTCAGCAAGTACTTCGTTGATAAGTTTCTCAGCAGAAGAAACAGCATCAGGAGTACCCATAAGTTCAACCATCCTAGTGTGAGAATTAGGATCAGCATCCATATCACGAGTAACTTGAATCTTAGCACCAGATTGCATCTGAAGATACTTAATAGTTTCACCTCCTTTACCAATTAGAACACCAACCCTACCATTAGGTATCTCAATCTTTTTACTAGAACCATAACTACCTTGTTGCGATGAATATTGCGGCTTCAAATCGTAAGAATCAAATCCCGATTGTGGAGCACCGTTATCGGACTTGTTTCGTTTGGGATCGTAGGAGAGTGGTGGAGCGCCGGTGACGCTGAGAAGACGAGCGGCAACTTCTTGAGCTCGTTGTTTTGCGTTTGCGACTTCGAGTTCGATGTCGGTGGCGGTGGGTTGGTCATCATATTTGCGTTTTAGGGTTGCGTACTGTGCTTCTTCCGCCATTGAAACAAAACCCTAGGGAGAAGAAGAAAGTGAAAACACGGTGTGTGAAAGAATTGGATTAGGTTTTGTGAAACGAAACTGCGAGTCAAGTATATATATAGGTGGCTACTACTGCGTTGTCGTTTTATACTGCTTAGTCAATACCAGAGTCACACTGCTACTGGTCCTTTCAGATACTAGAGACTAGGCATGATTATTCGGACTTAAATCTAGTTTTTAATCATAAAAAATCCAATTAAAAAAAAGTAATATAAGAATTTAATTACCATATTTTATAAGCATATCGAAGATATATGTATGCCCCGCGTTGGTGGGTTTAAATATAAATTTGATTTAATTTTTGTAGTTGAGTCGAGTTGAGTCTTGATAAAACTAATTTCTTTCAACAAGAAAATTTACGTCGCAATGCGTACATATGATAAATAATAAGTTTGGATTTATATACAAAAATCGTTGATGGTCGTTATAGATTTTTAAGATTTATGAATGAGTTCTTTTTTACGAAGACTTGTGAATCGACAATGTTATATTCAATGACAAAATTGATAGCAAAGTTTTCACGAGCTTCTTTTTCTTAAAATCAAAAGATATTGATAATTAACTGTTTGCCACCCCTCATCACTTGTGTCACTGTTGCTAAACGTGTCTTCATGCACCTCTACTTTGTTCATTGTAGGCAAAGCTATTTTTCCAAGTAAGACAGATACATGTTTTCATGTTGGTTTTAATATTATATTAATCTTGTCATCTTTGGAGAAGTATATAAATCAGATTCGAATGAGTTAAAGATGAACACGTTAGAGTTAAAAGCATGTTGATGCCGAGTTATTTTTTCTTTTGTTGCCTCATTCATGAGTTTTTCGTGAATTATGTTTTGCGGCATAAAGCATTTCCCTTTAAATAAGTTAATTATTTATCTATGTAACTTATAATATAAGAATGTATTAAAATATATTTTAGTAGTTGATTAAAATGCCTTACACAAATGTTCATAAAATAAAATGATAATTGACGCATGATTAAGAGTAACGATAACTTGACAAATTTTTTGACAAAAATACAACACCATGACCAGTTTTGACATTTCAACCATAAATATGGTGTAATTTTGTAACACCCCCACACCCTCGTCTTCTTCCTATCTTCACTGTGTATTCTTCTCTGCACCACCATTCTGCTCACACCGTCGTCCGTCCTCCCCACCACCATCGTCCTCACAACTGCATCCTCCTTCCTCAACAACCATCGTCCTTACCATGAAATTTAGATATGTCCAGATCATTGACGCCTCGTCGGTGACAACCTTTTTCTTTGCAGCATCGTCTTTCCTTCATCTTCTTTGATGACCTGTAAGTGATGATGTCGGTGAGGACCAGTCAGAGAAAGAAGACGTCAGTGACGATAACACTGTCTTCCCTTCATCTTTTTTGTCTACCTGCAAGTGATGACACCAGTGAAGACGAGATGAGCGAAAGGCGACGTCGGTGATCGCAAGATAGAGTGTAGACGGCGTGGGTGGTGGCGCATGTGAGAGAGGATGATAGAGAGTGTATGCGCTTCTGAGTGAGGATGACAGAGAGAGATGGGTTGAAGGAGAAACATGTAAACCAAATAAAAAAAAATTGAAAATGTAGGTATTGATGTAGGTATAAAGCAATAGTGAATACGAAAATGTGTTTGAAAATATGTTTGTTTTTTGTGTGTTTAGGTATCATTTCTTCTCTATGATTAATTAAGACAAATAAAATGAAAAAATACAACATATATTGACTTTTTTGAAGAATAACATTATTATAACTAGCAAAAAGACAGGCACACTTTCTTTATTGCACGCAGCCGTTCCTATAAAATTGAAGGCCTGACTCTAACATTAAAATTAGGCTTCTAATAAATAAACAATTTTTTTAAAAGAGCAATCCTCTATTCAAACAGAAATACGATCCATAAGTATAAGAAATGACCATCACTGTAACTAACATAGAAATGATCAATATTTGCTTCCTTAACCATCTGGGGCATTGTTTAACTTTGTACAACGAAACCTTTTTATATTTAATTATTTTAAAGTAAGTTCAAATATTGAATTCACTTTGCCTGCAGATCACTGATATCCAATCAAAGTCAAAACCAGAGTACTAAAAAAAATTACGTGTAAGTATTCATAAAATAGTGCAAAGTTTTCCCTATTGTCGTCATCATCGAAGAGGCTATGGGACTCAAGGTCGCAGTTGCCATCGCTGTTCTGTAAACTGTATTGATTTTTTGGCATGGACACATGGCGCAGGAGAGGAGATAAATGGAACAAAACACCAGTTCCCATTCCAAAATAATCAATGTTACACCATTAATCTGGAGTAAGAGAGATGGAGACTAATCGAAACACACATTGTAACTTATGAGTCAAACATGATTGGTTTGTTTAAATCCCAGGTACATAAGAAGCATTAACATATAAGAAACATTCAATTTCTCCAAAGACTTTAAGCCCCCAAAAAGCTCCACATAAAACATACAGAGTAAGGTAACATATCAACAGAATATCCACCAAACAAAGGGTGATTCATAGCAAGGTAAAACAACCATGAATTGCTTATTATAAAGTAGCTTGGTGCCAATAGACAAACTTAATCGACCTCACTGAGTCCACCAATGGAGGAAGTCCTTGCGCCTATTGATCTTCTTCTGCAGTTGGAGGAGTCCATACAGTAAAGCCTCAGCAGTTGGAGGGCAGCCGGGAACATAAATATCAACAGGAACAATCCTGTCACATCCTCGGACAACAGAGTAAGAGTAGTGGTAGTATCCTCCTCCATTAGCACAACTTCCCATGGAGACAACCCATCTAGGCTCGGGCATTTGGTCATACACCCTGCAATGATTTGTCAGCATTGACTTGAGAACTGTATGTTTAGGTGGCTTAATGGACCTAGTCCAAGACAGAATATTAATCAAGTTTCATGGGCAAGGGAATGTAGAAAAGCAAATTAAAATTAAAGACGGAATGATGGATAAACAAGGTAGGGTACTATAAAAAATTCAAAATTGTATAGACAGAATAATGGATAATCACAATTTTCATATGACAAGTCTTGCTAACAAGTGCCCCGGGGGCACTTGTTAGCATTTCCCAAATTTTAAAATAAGAGGGATCCACTCCCAAATCCCAAGTGATTAAAAACAAATTCACATAAATAAAAAAAGTAATAGAGTCCTATAAGTGGAACAGCAATCTGAGTAATGATATATTGATAGATAAAGATGGGCAGACTAAAGTTTGGCATCATAGAATCATTTTTTTCCCTTCCAAAAAAGGAAAATTAGTATCATGGAATCATGTTAAAATAAAAAAGAGACAAATCACACTCTTTCTGTAACAATCAGACCCAATTGAACATTTTCGTAGAGATAGAATGTTCACCCTTCACATTCAGGTGTGAGACAATCATTATCCACATATGAACCTCTTCCGACATGCAGTGACATTCAAATTCAATTGAAATGATTTCTACAACAACATTCAAGCACATAGAGATGAATGTCTGTTAGCCAACCCCAACAACTTAAGTGTGTATTGTTGGGAAGAAAGACCTGTAGAAGGGAATTAGACGCTCATAGGGGGGGCTCATAGGGGGGGCAATGTGAAACAATATAAATGGGGAAAAGAGAATGAGTTTTGGGGAGCAAATTGTGATTGCAATAACCTGCACACTTGGCAGGTAAATGGAACCTGCTTCTGGAAGAATCAATTTGGTATTTTGATAATATTGTTTGATACTATGCCAAAATCAACAGTAGCAGAAGAATCAATTTGGAAGATTTCATTAATAAAATGGTGAGTGCTCTAATTCTTTTTCCCTAGCTATTAGCCTCCTACAGGCAGAATATATTGAAGCAGCCTATGATAAGATAATAGTCAATCAAAAGAAACGAAACAGAGTATAAATTGCACGATAAAATCAAGTGGGTAATCAAGGACCTGTTTGGATTGGGTTATATGAGTTTAGCTGGACTCTGATGACATGTCCATAAGATGCTTTCAATTTATTTCCATAACTTGTCCATGATAACTTATGAAAACAACTTGTGGCTAATATAAAAACAATTTGACTTTATTTTATCTTCTGTTGGATAAATATCTTATACATAAGCACTTACATGATCAACATTTACGCTATATAAGCGTTTAATTAAGTTGTTTATTCAAACAAGAGTACAAGACCTAACTAAATTAAGAGGGCATTTTCAGTCTCAGAAATACTCCTTTTAATAAAGATATGAAGAAACAACAAATATGCCACCTTTGTTGAATTTGAACACCCTTCATGATTGCAGATAACGAACACACAATTGTAGCAAAAAGTTACAGAGTCTTATATGTGGAGCAGCAATCCAAGTAATAATATATTGATAGTTGATAGATAAAGATGAGCTGCCTATAGTAATTAATAGCATAGACATCTAAACTTTAAAAGTGACATACATCACAATTTTTAGTCTCAGAAATACTCATTTTAGTCTCATAAATAAAGAGGCCATTTTTAGTCTCAGAAGTACTCATTTTAATAAAGATATGAAGAAAAACAAATATGTCACCTTTGTTGAATTGGAACTCTCTTCATGCAGATATAGAACACACAATTGTAGCAAAAAGTTACAGAGCCTTATATGTGGAGCAGTAATCCAAGTAATGATATATTGTTAGATAGTTGATAAAAAATTAAACAATCATATACTTTTTATGTCATTTTATATTTATTAGTCACTTTGAAATAGATAAAGATGAGCGGCCTATAGTAATTATTAGCAGAATCATATAAACTTTAAAAGTGACATACGTCACATTTTTTTCAGTAACAACTGGACCCAATTGAACATTTTTGTAGACACGAAAAGTTCACACTTCACACCCCTCACATTAAACGTGAGACGATAACTATCCACGTACGAACTTCTTCTAACATGCAATGACGACATTCAAATTCAATTGAAATGGTTTCCAGAACAACATTCGAGCACGTAGAGAAGACAACCTAGTTGCCAACCCCTATGACTTAAGTCTGTATTACTAGGAAGAAGGACAACTGCAAACTTTAAGTTTTTCTGTTTGGTGCTTATCTTTGGTATTTTGAAGGTAGTGAGTGCTCGAATTCCTTTTTCCTAGTGTGACAGAATATACTGTAGCAATTCATGATAATACAATATCGAATCAAAAGAAATTAAACAGTGTAATTTTCTCAATTAAATCTTATTTGCGAATTGAGCTTATCTATTGGAACAAGACAAACACTCGTAAAACTAATTGGGATACGAGGTTATGAAACCAACTCATGACATGTCCATAAGCTGTTCTCAGCTTATTTCCACAACCTCTCCAGGATAGCTTATGCATTTCATTTTTATTTTTTGTTTTTTTGAATGGCAAGTGCTAGTGGTTAGTTGTTGGATAAACAGTTTATTTGCAGCTTATAGCACAAATGCTTAGCATGATAAACACTTATGCATAAGCTTACATAAGCTATTTCTATAGCAAAAGATAAAATAAAGTTAAATTGTTTTTGTATAGGCTATAAGTTGTTTTCATAAGTTATCTTATAAAACTTATGAAAATAAGCTTAAAAAAGCTTAAGAAAAATGTCGTAAGCTTTTTCCATAAGTTCTCCTAAACAGTCACACAAAACTTATGCCAGGATATAAGCTCAAGTAAATCAATCCAAACAGACCCTTATACAATAAACGCTTAATTATGTTGTTTATTTATCCAAACAGAACCTAAATCAAGAAGGCAATTTAATCTCAAAAACACTCAATTTAATAAAGATATGTAGAAACAACAAATATATCCCCTCTGTTGAATTTTTACGGTCCTCATCATACATACAGCACACATTTCTAACAAAACAAACAAACAAATGCTTCTATAGGTGCAAACAATTTGAGAATTTGAAACCAATAATGCGAATATGCACGATATAAGAACAGGAATGTAAAAAACCCTAGAAAAGGGGAAAAGGAAACATACTTGCGAAGAGCAGGAGCCATCTTATTGGTAAGAGTACCAGCAACAATCATACAATCAGATTGACGAGGACTAGGTCGAAAAATGATACCAAATCGATCCAGATCGTAACGAGCAGCACCAGTATGCATCATTTCAACAGCACAACAGGCGAGTCCGAAAGTCATAGGCCAGATTGAGCCAGTACGAGCCCAATTCATGAGATTATCAACCTTCGAGATCACGTACTCCGCCGTCTTTGATATTCCGACGGGAGAGGTGGTCGATGGAGGAGGCGGTGGAGCGTAAGGGGTGGGTGTGGTTGATGAGAGAGAAGGGAGGGTTGTGTGGAGAGAAACGCATCGTTGTGGTGAGGCTATTTGAGATAAACGTGAGGAGGTTCGAGTTAGAAATGCTGCCATGGTGGTTCGTTGCTTTGAGAGCACCGTTCTTCCCCTCGTTCTTCTTCTTCTTCTTCTTCCTTCTGTTTGTTGTTTATGGATGGAGAATACAACAGCGAAACTGTTTTTGTTAGGCGACGTGGTGCACCGTGCTCCATCATTTTTTTTACAAACCAACCCCTAAACTTTACAATATTGAATTTCTGTAGCACATTTATTAGAGAAATATACCTGTACAACCATTTTTTTTTTTGGCTAAACTGCATTTACCCTAAGTTTTAAAA
>Ga0315915_1001872_pt1 | contig 26051 bp, 8 predicted proteins | sample MpolbnodulesMG_FD_207738 | JGI IMG/M metagenome (GOLD analysis project Ga0315915, IMG submission 207738) | Medicago polymorpha root nodule microbial communities from Los Angeles, California, United States - branched nodules | ecosystem: Host-associated > Plants > Roots > Nodule | place: USA...
TCCATATACCCAAATCATCATTTTGTAACCTAAATAATGGTCTTGTCCAGATCATAGAAGTAAGGGTTTCCCATGCCTTTTTTGCACAAATTTGCCTTCAAGGTTCATAATATTCTTCCTCTCTCACGGTGGAATTGCTGAAGAACCTCACCTCACCGTCTAACATGGAAGTTTTTTTTTAAGGAGTCTAACATGGAAGTTATTGCTGAAAAAAGAAAAAGGAAAAAAGGAAGGAAAGAAAAGGCAGCGATTGGGTGGGGGCAAGGCATAGGCATAGGTGTTGTTCTTTTTTGCCTAAACTAATCTAAACCCTTAAATAAATCTTATGATATATTATTGGTGGTGCACCGGTGAGAGATTTAATTGCTCCCTCACCTTAGAATCCACCGCTGATTATATAATAGATTGTTGCTCTTTTTTTTTTTTGGTCAAGTAGCCTAGTGGCTAGAGCTCACACAATTTAATTGTGGAGAAGTGGAGTGTCTGGGGTTCGAACCCCGGCCCCTGCATATAAAATGCAATATCCCTACCAACTGAGTTAAGCTCACGGAGATAGATTGTTGCTCTTTATTGTACCAAAAAAAAGAAAGATTGTCGCTCATTATAATTAATTTGCAAGAATATAATGCTATAGTCTGGTGTTCATGTATTTCACAAAAGTTCTTTGGATTGCCATAATTTCCATAAACCTATTAGGTTTTTATAAAAAAAGACATAATGGTATTAGGTTTTTTTTGAGTCCATTGTAAATGGAGGGAGGTAAATGTAAATACTATTATAAATGTTATTTGAATTCGAAGATTTTCAGTGTCTTGATCTAGAACACCATTCTCTCACCCTAAATTTTTATTAAAAAAAAAAAAGAACAGACTTCAAATATGCTTTTGAATATTTGGTAATACCAGGGCCGTCTTAACAAATTCATGGGCTCAGTTTTAATTTTAGGAGGGATGCAAAAAAATTAAATTTTGGGCCCCAAAATAAGAGTCGTTTTAAAAAAATTATTAAAAATCACACTTTGGTGGGTCTTGAACACACTTAACAAAAAGTGGCTCACCACTGAAGCAAGCAATACAAATTGAAATAATTTGCTTGTAATAGATATATAAACATTATTTTCGTGTCTTACATATAAAAAAAATAATATTTTGGGCCCCACAAAATTAGAGGCCCGGTGTCATAGCCCAGCCTCGACGGGCTATGGGCCGGCCCTGGGTAATACAATATCCAACTATCTCAACCACAAATTGATAGAGTGCATTGAATACTAGTACAAATTCAACGTCACTAAAAATGAAAAGGGTAATATGCGATCAAACTCACAACACATAAGCCAATAGCATGCAATGGCAAAATGCCTGCAAATATGATGAAACCGAAATACACATGTTTCAGGATCTGTAACGTTGACGACATCAAAATCATTGATTGAATTTGCATTGAATTGAAGATAATCAATCAACCTGAGCCAAACAAACACATCAACAAGACTAGAAATCAAAACAATGTCGCATTAAGACGACAAATAAAACAATATCGTATTAAGACGAGGAAATAACAAAAGAAACAACTAAATATTTGTGAAAATTACTTATTTAAATGCAAGACAAACAAAAACGATTTAGATGAATGATTTCATATAAAAAAAATTACCTTAAACCTCCCCTCCTTAGTTGATGAAGAAAAGGTAGAAACTAGGGTTGAAGAAAAGGGGGTGGCTGCTAAAAAAACCTTCATTCCTATCATTATCAACGTATTTATATCTCTATTTATCATTCATTGATCTGCATAAACTTGGGAGAGCTAACTCAAATTCACATGGAATTGATCCAAATGTACGAGAGAAATGAAAATACAATAGTCCAACAGAGAAAAACAGTAAATATCATCAATGCAACATAGAAGAATAATTAATAGAGAAAACACCAAAGGTAAGAGAGGCTGCTTCACACAGTAGCATTAAATATCTCTTTTATTGATAACTTCATTGGTTGAACTTAGCATGAATGGTGTCAATACAAGTGCAACCATTCTAAATTGAGAGTTAGTCGACAAAGATGTGAAACCCTGTCAAATTTTAAGCCAATATGCCATTGAAAAATGGCAAAATAATTTTTTGCAAGAAAGATCAAAACATATCATTCATCATAGGTTGAATGTTGCTAGCGGGTTACCTCCAAAGACATGACAAGTCATTTATAGTGACTATGATGTGTGCAAAAAATAATCACTTTTACAACACCCATAAAATTCAAAATTAACAAAAGTTTGACACAAGCATAGTGATCAACCAAATAATTGAGTTTAAATCAATAATGAAATGAATTGATAAAGAATAATCAAGTTTAAACTTTTGACAAAAACAATTATTGATTAGACTTGACTCATTTCTCGATTCCACTTCAAATTATTAAAAAGATTTTATCTTTTTTTTTGACAAATAAAAAGATTTTATCTTAAAAACCAAAGGATTAAGACAAAAAATAACATTCAAATTAATGGGAGGAAATAACTTTTTACAACATTCGTAACAGTTTAAAAAAGAGAGCCAATGCACATAAGTATTATTGTTATGAGAACTTTCACATGATTTTTCAGGTCTAACCCATATGTATAATACTTAAAATTAGTTTTCTCCTAAATTAATTAATATCAAATATTATTGGGGATTTATAGAATATTAAAATATAATTTATTCACAAAAGATCAACAATATAACCGTCATTATTTTGTAAAAATAAAATAAAATAATAGACCAGGCATAATATTCACAAAAGATCAACAATATAACCTAATTTAGGCTCTAATATCAATTGTTGTAAAAATTACAAGTCCCATAAGAACAAAATTTAGTAGACATGAGATTATGGCATATACTCCAAGCATATAGATAAGGAGAACTAAGTTGTTCATCACACAAAAATAGAGAACTTTTTTTTATGAAAAAAATAGAGGACTAAGTTATGTGTATATCTAACTTAAAAATATTTCATTTGAATAGATTAGTATCTCTTGGTGAAACCTCAAAAGATAAATAGAGTTTGTGAAGAATAAATAAGGATGAGAGAATATTACACTATACCCAAAGTTTTCATTAAACCTTAAGCATTTAAATGAGATGGTGAGTACTCTTTTACAAATTAATTAGAGGTCTTAGGATTTGATTTCAGGCCTAAGAATGTAGATGTATTAAATCTTTGATGAAGAATTTTGTCATTTATGATGCGGTTCTATCCAACTCAAGATTAATCTACGCGGATGCGCAGAGAAGATACAACATGGAAAAAACATACTCAATGTATCTGGTCTACATTATAAAGCAGATACATTAATTAGGTTTATTGAGTAGTTAATGTATCTGGTCTACATTATAAAGCAGATACATTAATTATTCAATGAACCTAAAAAAAGAATTTTTTCTTATATTTGAGACCGGAGGGAGTATAATCGTAAGATTTAACTCAATTGACAATACAAATATTTTTAGGTTGTATCTATAAGTTTCAATGGTGTTTGTCACTTCATCTAAAAACTAAAAAAAGAATTAAGTCAAATATTCAATACACAAATGGCCAAGATTGATCATATACTGCCTTAAAAATGTATTGGTTTATCTGGACTTTTTTAAAGGATATATGTAGACTTGTATATCATTACACAACTCTTTCTTAATATTCTTTCTATATGAATTTCATAAAATTAAAATTTTATTAATTAGTCTTGTAGTGTATTGTTTTAGAGGCATCTCATAAATGTATATGAACAAATTTATATCCGAAAAAAAAGTACATGATGAATAGACCAACAATATATGGATTCAAATGTTAAGAGATGTAAGCCTATTAAGTAAGTGATCTGGGATTTAATTCTTAACTCTTGTATATGAAATTTTTTGGCTGGAGAATGAGAACTCATCTTGTATGCCGGTGGTAAATAACCAAATTATGTTATAATTTATTAAAGGAATTAATAGTAATATGTTACTTCAACAATACCACTTTAGTTCTTTTTAAGATATAAACATTACGGTTTTGCTAAGAAATATAATTTTTTTTATTTCAAAAAAGAGGGTTAAAGGTCCAATAAGAAATTAAGGAACTAGTTGAATATCACTAGACATGTAAGCACAAAGATATAAAAAAGATGTCTATGGAGCTCACTAAATGGAGTCTCCGTTGTAGTACAATTTAGAGAGTCTAAAGATAGGTTAAAGTTAACCTGCAAATCAACACATCGATTGGTCTCCCACTAGATATGACAAAATTGAACATGGCAGTCTTAAGTCAATAGATTTTAATGTGAAAACCGATCCAGTAAACTTGTAGTTATTCGTAACCATATTAATCATAATTTTCGATCAACAAGACAAAGTTATTCGGTTGTAGAAAGTTCTCTTCAAAAATATTTGTGTTACTCCATGTCCGCAGGAACCAACAAGTGATCATGAAAGTTGTTTTCCAACTTCTTGTAGTTGCATCAATACCCAACTTGTTGATGTTATCGAAAATTTAGTTCCTACAATCAAAAGTATAAAAACCAGTTATAAAATTAGATGGCATCAAATAAAGACATGCTTGAGTAGCGTAGGCACAAACATGGAACACATGAATGGTTGTATCATCCTCTTTCCCACATCTAGTACAATGTGGAGATATGCTCACTCTCCACTTGCTTATCCTTAAATTGGTATGGATGTGATCTCTTGAGCCTAAAAACATATGAAAATCTGTATATGAGAAGGTCATTTCACATCACCCATTCCCATCTTCCTCTAGGGCGTGCGTATCCCTACGTTGAACCTATAAGAACTCTAAATCAAAAAGTGGTGAGTATTAATTATTACATAATCATCCCATTGAATTAGACCTATAAATCTCATTAGGTTTATTAAAGCAGACACCTAATTCACAATATTAGTAGGTAAATTATCCCACAAAATTCTAGGTCCTAACATAAATAGCGGTATCGATGGTTTGGGAAATGTAAGATAGAAATTCATCCTTCTACCATCTAATATTTGTCGAACCACATTGCGTTGGAAATCACTTTGAATTCCCGCAAGAGTTTTCCACATAGGAGAATTAAAAGGTTGAGATCGTTACTTCTTCCCTACATGCTAATAAGGATTCTTCACTAGAGCTCATTTGGTTTGTTGATGAGGTTACACTTCATCTTTTATTAGAAAGTCTCATTCATAAGATGCAGACTCTTAAACTCCAAGTCACCATTAGGAAACCGCGCATTTTTTTTAAATGTTATCACAAATAGTTTTGGGGATCTTCACACTGCATATGACAATACGAAATAGAGCTAATAATTGACTTATATAGCGTAATTCTCCTTGCAAGACTCGAACATAGTTTCTTTCACTTATTGCGCCTATTCTAGAATTTTTGGACAATATACTTAAAATGTCGACTTGTAGATTGATTGATACCTAGATTAGCTCTTGTATTTACTCAAACAATTAACAAGAGAGAAACCAATATAAATTAAAATATCTTTGTGGAGCTGATTATCAACATTTTTAGAGAATGAATTTGTACTTTTTGATTGTTGATCTTTTGGCCTGAAGCTTGGCAGAAGAGATCAAAGAAATGTATGATCAGATAAATCATCCTTTTGAATCTGCAACATTGACAAGAAAATCATTGATTGAATCAATAATTGATCAAAATTTATATGTCAATATAAACAAAATAAACAATACACTTAGACAAAAAATCAAGCAATGTCGTGCACTAACAAAGAAAATGAAGCTTACATCTTTCAAAAATTAGGACCACATGTAAAATAATTAGATTAACATTAATATCTTTTTGGAATATATTTAGATTAGCAATACATGTAAACTCCTCTTTACTAAAAAAAATAATACATGCAAACTCCTATAAAAATATTACTAGAATACATGCAAACTAAATAAAATAAAGGAAATATTAACTAGTGTTCCGGGTCACTGGTTAAGGGCTTTAAATGGTAACTTTTTTATAAAAGTTTGTGTAATTAGTGTATTGAAAATTGAAAACTTTAACATTTATAAAAAAATACTCCCTCCGGTCTCAAATATAAGAAACAAAAAAATAAAATTGGTGGTCTCAAATATAAGAAAAAGTATAGTAAAATGAACCTATTAAATGCCACAATTCCAGGTTTACCCTCATTAAATTCACTTAATCATTAATGTCTTTACTACTCCACGAAAAGGGTAAAATTGAAAAATATCACTTTCTATAATAACTTAAATGTAGTCAATCCACTTTTTTAATATGTGTGCATTATTTTTTTGTTTCTTAACATGCTTAAAGAATATTTCGGGGCACGATTTCGGGGCAGTCATTAACAAGATCTTTAAAATAAAAACATACTGTCAAAAAATAAAATAAAATAAAAAGAAGACTTTGATTTAAATTGCGTTATTATAGCATCATATCATTGAGTTTCCCTTTTGATCAAAACACAAATCATTGAGAAGCACGTTGCACGTGGAATCTTTGTAACAGTTTTGGAGTTAAAGAGACCGCACGTGTAAGAAGAAGAGGTTGTGGCTGACCGTCATATACGGGCAGTTATTGTGGGGCCGTAAGACAAGGACAGGTGAGTGGTAACGCCAGCAAAGACCATTGCTTAGTGGGTCCCACTTTTCAATGTCTTTGTCTCCTTCTCATTGTCGTGGGTCCCTTGCCCCGTCAGCTCCAGGTTTGCTCTTTTCAACCTTTTAGTGAGTCATGAACTGACTCCATCCACAAGACAAACTATTATACTATCACAACTATGAGAAATTAACTCTTCTAGTAGTATTGTTACATCATGTTTTCTTTTACACAAACATGCTAAACACATTTCTTTAATAATAATAATAATAATAATATAGTTGAAGAAAATACAATGAGGAAAGAAAGAATTGGAAGAAGTATAAGAGATAGATGTTTGAGTTAGAGAGTGAGCATTATCATTAATTGATCCCTTAATAAAAATAACTTGAAAGTATACTCTTGATTAGGGTTTACCGTAGATTTACTAGATACTCATATTCAACTTGATTTGATATATCTATGAGTATACCATCCATCACTTGTTTGCAATCTGTGTTTTATATAATGACACACAAGTGAGAAACTAGAATAAAATGTAATCAAGATTGTGAAACTCTCGAATTAACTCTTAAACTCTTATAAGTTTATGATTTTATGTCACAAAAATGAATTAACTTGCTTGTACACTCTTTTTTTATTTTGCTAACTTTTATGCAAGGGTGGCTCTGAGGATGGACGGAAGGAGCGGTAACCCAGGATATCATTTTTATAGGGGCATCAAAATTATTATTTTTACGTAGCAGTTAGTACTATAAGAATACATTTCTTTTTAAATTGTTTTGATTAATTATATTGAAGTTATGTTTTTAAAGAACTTTGATTATGAATGAATCTTTTACAATAAAAAATAAAAGAAGAAAAACATTCAGATAATTAAAAGAGCACAACTTTATAATTCGCCCACGCACTAAAAATCTTAGAACCGGCCAAAGTAGTTTAAGTATTCTCTAGTACTATTGATTTTGATAGGGAGTTCACAATTTCGTTTAAATATAGAACTAGGGAGTTTACCGTTTGTGATTCTACATTAGTATGACCTTAAAATATTAAATTTCAGGTCAAGATATTTGAATATTTGGCTTAGTTATTCATGTGTAATGTATTGCGATAATTTTAAAATTCAAAATTGCGTTTTTAAGATTGTTGTGAAGGACAACTATTAAGCATCGATATGAGTTTGTTATTTTTATGCAATTTAATATATATTTTTATTTCAACATTTCTTTTTGGTCTTGTATAACGTAAACCTCTCCAACTTTCTTATATCGGAAGAAATTTTTAGGGTGAATAAATGTCACGTATATTTTCCCGTAGATTCAAATTTGAAGGAGAATTGACATTGCTACCTTTAAAGATATTCAAGACATTTCATATCATTATGATGGAGACAATGACATGATAAAAAAGAGTGATATTCAAGGCCACCTCACAAATTTTTAATTTACGATGGAGAAGTTTTATACAAATTATCCAAAAACTAACAATTGACATTGTCCTCAACCTCAAGTACTAGAAGCCCACATTCTTCTTTGTTTTTATGAATGATGCAGTAAGTTGATCTATGTTGGTTTGACCAAAACAAGAAAACAAGAAGTACGAGCATAGTTTTGAGGTTCACATATCTAGTTTCTCATGTTTTTGTCAAATTGATATCGATAAAGCTACTACCTCAAACATTACAATAAAGAAGATTGTGGCCTTCTACTTTTAAGAACCGACGACAATCATTGTTGGAGTTTTAAATGATTCTCGAGTATTTAGTCCACCGAAAAACTAGCTTGCCAAAATAACTAATAATAATTCCTCTCAAAAAAAAAACTAATAATTTAGCATCTTTTGTTTCATTCACATTTAAAGAAGACAAAACTAATTCTAAAAGAACAAAAACAATTTTAAATATTTTAATATTATAACAAATAGAATTATTTTTGTTGTACAAAAGTAGAATTAATTTTCTTTTCGAAAAATGAAAAAATAATTTTACGTCTAAAATTAATTCTAATTTTAAATTGTGGCTTTTACTATAATTATTTTTCAAGTTTAAATTTATTATTCAACTTATTTTCATAAAAATATATCTAGACGTGTAGATACATAACTCAACTATTGGTAAGAGTTTATTTGTTTTTTCATTTCCATCTATTGAGGACCTTATGAGTTATGAGGGTTTTAACACCCAATCATGGAGTCTTGAGGTATTCTTCGCTTATTTTCTTTGGACACTGGACTTCAATATGACTTCGGTTAAAAGTGCAAATTCTTTTTCTTCAATGGCAAGGTATTGAGATCCCACTTGCCCTAGATGAAGCGACCAGTAGCAACAAATTTGGATATCACGCTAGAATCTTAGTGGATCTTGATCTCTTAGCATTCTTGCATGAATTTCTTTTTGTTAGATTATGCTTTCAATATGGATCTGGAATATAAGAGCTTGGTGATTCACAAATTAATCCTGAAATACAGCTCTCTAGAATGGTCCCTCTTGTTCATAGTTCAAGTGATTTAGACAAGTTTAACCTTATGGGTTCAAGAAAACTTTCATGTGCTTCAATGACTATGAGGTGATGTAAAGTACAAGTCCTCATAAAGAAAAAAAGCTAACATAACAAAAAAAAATTGACAAAAAAAACTAACATATATAATAATTAAAAAACTAACATTTTCTATTAAAAAAACTAATTTTATTGGGCAAAACTAAATACACATTTAGTTTTTTTCCTATTGTTGATGGAGACACTAGTTTTTGTTTGGGAGAACAAGTTGGAAATCAAATAATCCCACCATGAAATGTCTATTACTTTTTTCAATTCTTCTATAGTAAGTGTGGGAAGTCATGAGCTGGGGAAAGCAACAGCCAAAAGAAATTGTTGGGGATGTACACTGCACATATATCATTAATTTGTTTGATTTTTATGGGATGGGAGAAGAAGCAATCACATTTTTGCCCTTTCACTGACATGAATTTGTCAACATCTACTAACATGAATTTCTGAACTTTCTCGACTTTAAAAATATCTAAAAATAGTCTCTTAATTATTTTATATCAAATTTACTTTCTATTATCATAAAAATCCAGCTAAATATTAATAGAAAATAATAACATGTGTTCTAAGGACACATGTTAAAGATAACAAAAGTGTAAATTCTGTTAGTATGACCTAATATTAATTTATAATTCAATTTATAGTCTAATTAAGGTGTTACCAAAGAGTATAATTAAACCAATAGGTGTATTTTTTAAAAATATTTATTTATCCTGTACTATTTTTTTTTTGGACAAAATATATTTATATTGTACTCAACACTTTTTTTAACCAATAAAATGTGGTATAAAATGTCTCACTTGAGTTGAACTTATGCATTTTCTTCTCAAGTACTACAATTTTCTAGGAAGTCAAGTCCCAATATTATTACTATATTTTCCTCAAGAAGAAGCCTTAATGAGAAGTTGATGACTCATTTTTATAATCTTTGTTTAAATATGCCATTAACCATCTTAATTTTAAATAAGTACTACTAGACATCTAGACCTAGCAGGATCGGTAGCATTGCCACTGTTAGGTAATAAAGGGAGAGGCTAAAAGGGGACATCTTAATCAATGAGAATAGTATAATAGTATGTATTTCTCTATACAGTTGACATAATTATTAAGAACTATACAAAAAGTGATATAAAAATTACGCAAACACTAGAATATGATAACACTATCAAATATAATAATCTATATTAATTTCATAAAAAGTATATTAAATCAAGAGGTCTTAAATTATAATAAAATACTAATGTATTGTTTTTGTAACTTAAATCAATTCATGGCACTTCATTAAAAATAAGGTTTGTTTAACATGAGCAATATTGCATATGTTAAGGTAACTAAAAGTAGTATCTTTTCATTGAAAACCAATAATTATTGATTAAAAGTTACATATTTAATATAAAAAACACAAGTTTCAAGTCAAAGTTACTCCTTTAAACTTCTTAACATGTGCAAATTTGCACATGATAGAAAAACCCTTAAAAATATACGTCTAAAATACAATTTATATAAATACAACTCATAAAGAAAAGAAAAAAGAAAAGAAATTACAACTAAGAAATGCTTTTTTTGTTGAAAACAACTCATAAATACTTTAAAAACATGCTCACTCTAACAAAGAAATGGTCGAGCAATCAAATCACATTTATTTTTGTCCTTACAAAATCAGCTAAAATTTCTCTGTACTCCAAAAACAATAATAGATCCAAATTCTAATAAATCTATTTGTTTTTCTAATGGATCCATGTATAGTTTTTTTTTTAGAGGAGTTGTTATTTGTTAAACCCATATTATATTAAATCAAAAAGTCTAAGCATATATATGTGTCAAAATGCTCCCTGAATAAGCATATGAAAATACAATGCGTCATATCTAACTTATACACATATTTATTTTTTATATAACTTAGATTATAGACCTCACATGCAAGTTGTGTGACTTATGAGACATACCAACCAAGCAAAAGAAAGATTCTCACTTCATTGTTTTCCCCCCTTCATGTCACCCTTTAACGTAAAGGCTTTGCATTTGATACACTTGCCATATGACACCAAATCTTAAAATTGATCATGCTGTATGAATTAATTTAACATTTCATCATTACCTATGTGCCACGTTCTGTTCATTCGTGCAAGCAAATGAACTTAGTGTATCATCTAATAGTTAAAAATTTTGATGAAACATAAATAAAAATAGTTAAAAATTTGTTAAAGTATACAGAGTTAAAGGATTCCCCTGCCCAAGGAATAATAGTCCAAGTGAAGAGAACCTAGTTGAGTCTTGAGACATGATTTATTTATATTCTTCTTTCTTGTTCTTTTGCCATTAGTTTGAGTCATTTTATCATCATCATTATTAGTACAATTACTTTTATATGTCTGGTGAGGATGGATGAGAGGCAACGGTGACGAAAAGTGTTACGATACGATGACGATGAATCTTCGCATTGAGACGAAAAATGCATGTAGACATGTTAGCACTCAAACGTTAAAGTCAATAATTAAACTGAGAAAAAGTGAAAAGTGAATCAAATGTAAGAAGTGTGGTGAAAAGTGAATCGTACCTTGAGGGTGAAGCTAAGTCACGCGAGTGAGAATAATCGTCTCTGGAATATGCGGCGTGTGATTAGGGAGTGGTTAGCTGACACTTGTAGGGTGATTGACGCGCGGAGGCATGCTCGAATGTGATACAATGTACTAATATTGGTAATATGGTGGGTGTTTAGTCCACGTGTCGGTATGAGATTAGTCTTCTGACTGGTTCAGAACAATTTTTATTATTATTTACAGAGCAAAAAAGCAACAAATTTAAGGGTTGTAGTAGTAAAAATAGTACAACAGAGAAAAGGCCAAATATTGAAAAAGGTTGGGAAAAGTTCTTTTGGAAAAAAGTGCAAAATGCATGAACTGGTCCCAATGGCTTCAAACTTTCAAGTTTCAGTTCTATGACCTCTGAAAACAGCCATTGGTTTTCAATTTTCATTTTTATATTTTTCCTCAATTTTATTTTTTCAAAAAAGATAAATTTACATATGGCCCTAGTGTGGGCTATTCTGGTACACCATGAATTGTAAGGCACTTGGATGGTCCCTACTCGTCAATGAAGCTTCCATCTAACTCATTACATGATTGATTTTATTGAACAACTCTTATGCTAGAACATTCATAATTCTTAAACGCTTATTAACACCACATTTTTTCACTCTTTATAGTATCACATAATATACTTATGGTGTTCATTGTATATTGAATTAGACCGAGAGCAAGAAGGTATAGTAAAATATAGGAGCTAAATAAATAAAGAACGTTATAAATGGAAAAAAGAATATTATTAATTTTTATGTGATATTCACAGTGTATGTATCGAAATATAGAGATTAAATTGAAAGATAGCATATAATATATGAAATTAAAAAATAAACTATGAAATTTTTATGTGATATTCACAGTGTATTATAATATAGAGATTAAATTGAAAGATAGCATATAATATATGAAATTGTAACAAACTTTGAAATATTTATAGATAAAATTTAAATTGAAAACAAGTAATGTATTATTGAATTAAAAACAAGGAGTTGGCTTTATGACCGGATTAGAGCAAACTACAAACAAATTCACTCATTAAAAAATTTTCACATTAACCAAGTTGCTTGAGTTCCGTTTGCAAGGAGCTCCTTCCAAGGACGTATCCGGCGAATACTGGGTTCAATTCTCAGGGGAAACAACGTTTGGCCAGTGCTCATGCTTCTACACACAAGTCAAATTAGTTGCTCACCTCTGCTTGGCCAGAAACCGGTGCGAAAGCCAAAAAAAAAAAGTTCCTCACATTCAATAAGAGTTGAATCTAAAATCTTGTTGTTGAATCAATTTTTTATTAACTGAGTCAATCTTCATTGACAATTTTTTATAAGTTATAATATAAGTACTATATCTTGTATATATTTATCTTAAGCAATTGTGAAAATTATTTGACAAGCTAAACAGGAATACCTTTTTTTTCCCTAAAAACAAAGTATAATACCTTTTTTCGACATGTTACATCCTTGATGACGACATCTAAAGCAAAACAATCAAAATTATTAATTTTTTTTTCTTTTTAGTTTTATTTTCTATTTAAAATAACTCATAAATAAAAACTTTACTGTATCCCTAAAAAAAACTTTGGTTTAATATTTTTTTTCCCAAAAATGTGTATATTTTCTTAAAAGAATTTATATCAAAGTATTTTATTATGAAATAATATTGCAAAATTATGAATTAAAAATACACACCTAATAATACCAATAACATATTAAAAAAAAAATCTATTTATTGAGAAAAATAATTTGATTCACATTCTATATTTTTTTTCCTTCACAATATGCTCATTTTTAACTATTTTGTAGGATTCCGTCAAGAATAAAGCTATTTTATAGGATATGTATCCACCGCCGTTATTTATTAGTGATTAATCTTAGCATGAAAATGGATTTGGCTTCTTGGAAAAATGAAAACCGATTTGGTACAAAAGTTAATCTAATTCCTAACACCAACAAGATTTTCTCTGTATACAACATATATACATGTGTTTTTTTTTTCTTTCTTTCTACCAACGAAGTTTTATCTATATGTAACGTTTAAAGTTTGATAGTCACAATATACTCTTTAAGAAAATCATGCACCACTTTCAATTTAAAAAGAATATAATATAAAACTATTTATCAATTTCAAAACAAACTTAAATAGATTTTATAGATGACAGTTTGATTGACGCAGTAGTTATTCTCCAATATTTGATAAAAGCTAAGTAATTGAGCTTAAGTGGTTAATGAACTTCATCAATGATGAATTATTTGGGAGAACATAAGTTTAATTTCTAAGTGGAACAATTCTTGATCGTAATATCCTTACCTCACGACTAAACTCCGAATTACCAAAATATATCTTATAAAAACACTATTCATTTAATTAACATATTGTTTAAAAAAAAAAGGCCTAAAGTAAACACAATAGTAAAATCTCATGATTTGTGAATATCTTTATTATTATATTAGTATTATACAATATAAATATACTATATACTAATATACTATGCTATGTGCTGTACCCTATACCGTCCAATTTCTGTGACCCTCTCATTATATAATTGCCCATTTTCCTTCAATTCAGCTCCCTGCTTTTTCCAACTCCTTCTCTCTATCTCTCAACTCAACCAATGGCTGCTAACTATTCTTTCTCTTCTTCATCACCATCTTCTTCAATCCCTTCTCCAAAATCTAGCATGTTTTATTATGGTGGAAGTGAAGATTTCTGTGATGAACCTCACTTCCTCCAAGCTTGTTATCTTTGTAGAAAACCTCTTGGCCAAAACAAAGACATCTTTATGTACAGGTTAGTTATTAATTACCTCAATTTTCCTTCATCTTTTTGTCACACCCTAGATGAATATTTTTACTTTTTTTTTACACTTAATTTTCATGTAGGTCATAACTCGTAAGGACTAGTATATATATTTTTTCTTGTACTATGCTTTAGAAATTTTGACTTCAATTTTCAAGTACAAGATTCATTGAATAATACAGATCTAGAAAAAAATTAATATTTGATATAAAATAATTATTTGGATTATTAGAGAACTTTTTTAATTGTTGAGATTAGTGTAATTAAATGAGTTTTGAAATTGTGATTTTTCAGAGGGAACACACCATTTTGTAGCAATGAGTGCAGGCAAGAACAAATAGAGATTGATGAGTCCAAAGAGAAAAGTTGGAAGATTTCTACCAAAAGAGGTGTTAGAAATTCTGAAACCAATCAGAATTCTTCAAACAATAAGGCTGTAAGATCAGAATCAGTTGCAGTGGCCTAAAATCACATGACATGAGTGGTGTGAATGAATGCAAATTTTTGAAAAAATTATGAAGTGGAAAATTAAGAGCAATTAATTTCCATCATAAAGATTCTGATAAAACAAGGATGAATCTTTGCTACCTCTTGTAAAAAAATTGTTGGAGTTTCAAGAGAGATAGAAAAAAAAAACTCAACAAGGAATTTTGGCTCTATGTTTTTGTTTATGTTTTTTATTTGATCCTTCTTATTATTTTTTTCTCATATTTTCTCTTCCAAATTCTATGGGGAAAAAATGGATCATAAATATTATGAGGCGGTTTAATTTTCCATAAAATTGAGACAACAAGAAAGAAAGTATCAAAGATACTTTATGGAGAATCTAGATGTGGTGAAACTTTGTTACATCCTTTCATCATCATGTGGTGTCCATGGAAAAATTATCTTTGAATAAAAAATCCATTGGTCAGTAGAAAAATTCTCAAATCTATAGATTGTAGAATCTAGAATAGATACATGGAATTATGACATGGTAACAAATTAAAATTGGATTCATTAAACCAATTTTTTTTAAAAAAAAAACTAAAGCATAAGATCTAAAGTGTATAAAATGTGCATAAGATCTAAAACCCAACAGGGTAGGCAGATCAGGCTTAAGTCAATAGCATCAAACAACATAAAATTGTTCTATTGGTCTCCAATGTTTGCTCAAAAACCCTTGAATTTATTTGAATGTTTCTTTCGATGACACAAACATAATACAAAATAAGTTTCGATTAGTTTTTTTTCTTCCATTGAAAGCTATCTTGCGATCGATTTTTTTTTTTGAGTTGATCAACCTTCCTAACAACAATGGTCATCAAAACTATCGATTCTCCAATCTCTCTATTAAATGGATCTTCTTACTAATTTGTTTGGAAAAGAAGAAAGTGGAAGGATAGAAATTGGAGGAAGAGAAGTGAAGAGATTAATAAATTATTTGTTTGGCAGGCGTGTGTGTGACAGATTTTCATTTTCTTTTCTCAAAATCAGAGAGATTAAGATTTGGGAATTGGGACACAATTTTTGAGTGAATCACCAAAACGCCCTTAAAATTGTTAGGCAATAGTACATTGAAAATAATGTATTATATAAAAAAAAATGAGTTGGTATATTCGACAACTCATTGTAGAAGACAAATTAATCAATTTAATTATTGAATCATCTTAAATTACAGAGTAATGATATTTATACAATAATTTTATGACAATTGTAGAAAGGGAGGCGAGAGAGAACAAAATAAGAATATGAAAGAAAATGTTGTTTAAAATTGTCTCAAATAATTGTATAAATATCTAAATTATGCTAATGAACATGATACAAAGCTTCAATTAATTTAGACATTCATTAATCTATGTTTTAATAATAGATATTTACATATGTTTTAAATAGCGTAGATGATGTGATGAAGTATCATACAACTTTGAAATTTTGCTCATTTTTATAGATTTAATCAATCCATCATGAACCGTTCAATTTAACGGTTGTATCAATTTAATTCATTTTCTAAAAAAAAATAAAAAAAAAGTAAAAAGGTAAACATGTTATGTTTGATAATTGATGTCAATTGGTCTGACTCTTTTAAAATAATTTGTAAATTAAAAAACATTCGAATGGTTTGGTAAAGACTAAAGACTTATATCATCTTGTATTTTTAATGTTATAGATTTTCTTTAGAGTTTATTGATGACAATAATTATATGGCCCGCCTCTATGATGATGAGGAAAATTATTTAACCCAAAATGAAAGAAAAGGAAGATAAAATATGCAAAATTATGAAAAAGTATTTTGATATAATAGTTGATTATAACTTTATGTGGAGGTGGAGCTATCAATTGAGTCGAAAAAAATGTGGAGCTATCAATGTGAGAAAAAAGAAGCAACCATCACATCTGGCCCCAACCATAATGTGTGGAAAAAGCACAAAATGAGGGCACCACTCTTGTCCGAAGGCAGACAAAGTAGATGGGAAATTTGAGAATAAAATTTAAGTTGGTTAATTTGTAAATTGAACTATATATATCTTTTTGGAGTAATTGAAATTTATGAATATTCATCAAATTTAATTAGTACTTCCTCCGAATATAAATAAAAAAGATGTCAAACAAAGTTGATGTATCTCGTTTAAATATTTAACGAAATACATCAATTTTTTTTATATTCAAGACTATAGTAATTTAATTTCGTCGACACTTTTTCTATTTTGACTATTATTTTTTTACCTTATATGTTTCTCACGCTCCTTATTTTTTTCTTTCAAAAATGCCCTTGATTCAAATTTTTTATTCGAACTAGATTGTCAAGAATTTTTGGATTATATAATTCGAAATTTGCTTTGCCCAAAATTTTGAAGAGACTTTGGTTTATTTATATTATTTTGAAGCCAAAAACATAAATAAATGCAAAAAGGACAAAATGATACAAAAAAATCTCATTTTATTATTATATCAAAACATTTACAATAAAATAAAGCTTAAGCTTAAAGCTTTTTAAACTTATTACATAATTATTCAAACTCAATGCTAGTTTATTAAAAACCCTAAGTTAAACCAGTAGTGCAAGGTGATGGAGAGGAAAGCAAGATGGGAGGGGGAGGGTTAGGGTAAGGTTTGTTTCCTTTCTTGGGTGAAAGAGACCTTCATGGTCAACCTTGCACCCAGACAAATTAACCTGACACCCAGACAAACCGTGCTTCTTTGCAACGCGACACCATCCTCAGTCCGTTCATACAACCCCTGAATTTTTAAAGTAGTATCTTTTTGTGAAAGACCAACGATGAAAACACATTGTTATAAAAGGAATGAGGAGGAGAGAGTGTGAGAAATGGTGAAGGTTTGAAGGGTATTTATAGGAAGAATTGGTGAAGATTGTGTTGCATAGAGTGTAACTACTCATAATGGTGAGTCATAAAAACATGTTCAAATGGTTTTACCAACCATTAAAGCTAGTAAAAACCTTTGAAAAACGTGTTTCATGAGTTACTGAACACTGTCCAAAACTCTGATTTATTTCGAATTATATAATTTGAAAACTATCTTAGCCTTTCAGATTATATAATCAGAAAGGCTTCAATAATGGGTGAAAAATGAGAGAAACTTCGTACTTTGTAGGGTGATGGATGTTTTAGATAATATGATTCGAAAATTTTATTTACAAGACTTTTTTGTGTGGTCTGTATTCCACCGACAGTTTCTGTGGTCCACGACGTCCAAAAAAAATTCTATAAATAGGTGTCTCTGTTTTCATTACTAGTATATCACACCAAAAAACATGGAAATTTCTGTCATTGATCCGAACACGAAGTTAGCTGCAGTTTATTACAACGGGGGAAAACCACCCCATCAAGTGTTTCAGATTTTTGAATCTGAAAATTTTTAACAACCTGGTTCAGATTATATAATCCGAACCAAAAGTATTTTTAGAAAATTTATAGGGGTGGAAAAATTAATACCCTTTTATTTTTCAAATGTGATTAGAGCGAAAAACAGGCAAAGCTCAAAAAGACTAGAAAGCCCAAAAGCAAAGGTCCAAGTCAAAGCTCATCAAAGAGAGATGTAACAAACACATGTGTGTCTCTTGGTCACCTATTGTTTGTCTCAAACTTATTTTTTAAAATTCAAAGAATTTAATTACTATGCATTGATATTCTAAAGTCAATAATAGTTCATTTATACGTAATTTAGGGGATGTATTGTATTGAGATTTCAAAGGATTTTAAAAGACATTTTTAGAATAAATTTTTTTAGTGGTATTCAATTAAGATTTTTATAAGATGTAAACAAATTTTGTGGTATTCAATTAAGACAATCATGACTTTTTTGTCAGCAAAATCCGTTGGTATTCAATTAAGATTTTTCATGACTTATGAATTGTCTATTGGTATTTAAAAATCTATTGATTTTGATGGATTCTTAAATGGAGTGGATTTTGTGAGACTTTTTAGTGAAAAATATAAATACTACTCTCATCCAACAATCTCACACAAACCCTTGAGATTTCGTCATTCTCTCTCAAACCCTTATCTGCCGTCATTTGTTCATGTCATGCTTTCGTCTTCTTTTTCTCTGTCAAATTCATCGAAAGTCTATAATTATTTATAATGTTTGTTTTCTTTTTCTTTTGGCATGATTTCTTGTTTTTGTTTTTTCTTTCTTTCCAAATTCTTGTTTTTATTAATCGATAATTTTTTTTCTAGTTTTTTTTTTTCTTCCGATCAGCTTCATTTTCTTTGTCGGTTTCGTTTAATTTTTACAATTATTTTTTTTAAGGAAAGAATCCATTGCTTTTTTTTCTTTGTGATTTGTTGTTTTTTTTAAACACTTTACGATTTGTTGTTTCAGACAATTTTTCCATTTATTTTATTTGCTTCTATTGATTGATTAGGGAACATCAATATTGTTCTTGTAAAATAAATACGGATTCACAACAAAAAAATAACAAAGGAAAGGGGAAAGACAAAGATAGTTATGTAGCTTGAACCATTGATGAAACTATTGAGTTGTTGCACATCTTGATGAAGATGCAAATAATGGGGGTGTTCCTTTGAAAGTTTCTATTTGCGCGTGGTGTCTTCTTCTCCACAATAGATGGCCAACAAATGATAATTTGGTGCGGCAATGTGTTATTACTAACGATACCCAATTGTGCGTTACAGGATGTGGAAAAAATGAAACAATTGATCACTTAATTATTCATTGTCCTATTTTTGGCGACTTATGGCAACAAATTAAAACTTGGATTGATGTGTTTTCTGTGGATCCCCAACATGTTATGGACTATTATTATCAGTTTGTTTATTCTTCATGTGGTTATACTCCAAGAAGGTCTTTTCTTCATTTGATTTGGCTTTGTGGTATTTGGGTTCTTTGAAATGAAAGAAACCAAAGATTGTTTGCTAACAGAGCAAGAACAAGAGTGCAATTACTTCAAAAGGTTAAGATTACATCTCTCAAATGGTTGAAAGCAAAAAATGTGTGCTTTCCTTTTGATTATCATATGTGGTGGCAGCGTCTCTTTGCTTGTTTGGGGATTGGCCGATTTGCTCTTTTTGTTTTCCTTTTCTGTTTTGATCGGAACTTTGTTGTAACTTTGTTTTGTTTCCTTTGACACTTGTTGTGCTAGGGGTACAAAACTTTTGTCAATATATCTCATTTTGGCTTGTTCGAAAAAAAAACTGTAAATAATGGGGTTAAAGGGGTTACATGATGCTTGACAGAAAAAAAGGGGTTACTTGATGCCAATGAGTCTTTTAAAATCCTAAAAAGTTTAAGTTATAAATCCAATAGATCGGATTTATATATCCAATGAAATCTTCTGGTACAACCTTGAGTGTAAAAAGTCTTTTATAATAAGTCTTTTAAAATCTCACAGAGTCAATACAATCCTACAAAGTCTTTTAAAATCTTAAAGACTTTTTTCACCAAAATAGTCATTTAAAATCTCAATCTAATACATCCCCCTTAGTTAACCACCATTTTTTTAAGGGTCATGTTAACTTGTGCATGTTAAGGAACACAAAAAAAGCAATTTTACATTGGAAAACATGATATTTTAACTTTTTAGAAGTTGACTACATGACTTTTAATGCGTATATTTCTATAATGAGTTCCTTAACATATGTCATTGAAGGCACAAGTTAACATTTGCTTTTTTTTTTATGGGAAATGTTAACTTGCACCTTCAGACATAAGTTAAGAAGACAAATGTAGAAGCTTTTTCTTAGAACTTGTGCATTCAATGTCTTAAAAGTTGTAAAACTTATATTTTCAATATAAAATTTATTTTTAATTTCCATTTTAAACTTCATAACTTAACTTGTGCCATGACCCTTTTTTTATACATGTGATAGGTAGAGTGAAAAGACTTGGGTGGCATAGGCTTTTGTAATGTGGAAGCTTTCGGCTTCGTCGACTCTTGGTGTTCTCAAAGCTAAATACTTCCACGACAAGGATTTCTTGGAGGCCAATTTAGGCCACAACCCAAGTTTCACATGGAGGAGCATTTGAAGTCCTCAACCCTTGCTACATTTTGGTTAAAGATGAAAAGTTGGCAATTGCGAAAAAATTAATGTCTAGAACGCACCCTGGATTAGAAATGACGGCAATCTCCACCCCACCACCACTCCTTAAGGTCAGCCACCTCTTGTCGGCAGACCTCGTGTCTTCATGTAGAAATATTGTTTGGTCCATTTTCAATGAACCAGATGAAGCAGCTATACTCAGCATGCCTCTTTTATCCAGAACTCGAGCTGACTGTTGCATATGGCACTATTCGAGCGACAGTTCTTATACCGTCAAATCTGCTTACAGCCTCTGTCTGAAACAGATTATTGAGTCCTCAAACAAACCAGTCAGTGGTAATTGGCGAGCTGTTTGGAATTTGGGCGTTCCTCAAAGTGTCCTCTCCTTACTATGGCGCCTACTCCTCAACTGTCTTCCTACTCGCGCAAACCTGCTCAGTGGAGGTGTTCAGTGTCCAGACATTTGAGTGCATATCTACGACATTATCTAAGTGAAAATTTATCCACTTAGATACTGTCGTAGATAGCTGCACTCAATCATTCATTGGCTTTGCAGAAATCTTTTGTAGAATTTGGAGCAAACTTCGTGATGTTATGGAGCCTTTGGAAATGTAGGAACCATAAATTGTGGGAGAATAAATCTGCTACAGTTTTTTATATCATCAATCATGCGATGAGTGGAAAACCATTCAACAACATCACTCCAACCAATCCTTGTCTTGCAATATGCAGCTGCGGTGAAACAAACCTTCACAGGACTATGCTTCAGAGACACAGAACAACTTCGAACCCTTGTCGTGCTTCTGTGCCGGAGGCAGAATTTTTAACCTTGCTTGATTCATTGCAAACTGCACATGCTGAAGGATTTCTGCGTGTTATTTTCTATCGTGATAGTAGTAGAACGATTGTTTCTGCCATAAACTCTCTCGCTGCCTATTGACTGAACTAGGAGAGATCATATCTCAACAATACAATAAAAGTAGATCAATCAAATATTTAAAAAGAAAAGTAAGCTATGTGCCATAAAACAAGATAACTTAATTGCCATATCAACAATACAAATGCCAACTAAGGAGCTGCTATATACTATATTTAGTTCCCATTCATATTTAACAAAATATATGGCTACTCAAAAAAATCACTAGTAATGCAGTGTTTCCACCATTCTATACATCAATCATATAAAAACTTTATGCATTGTGTTTAGTATCCATCACTCATCATTGCTGAGAAGAGAACAAATAAAACTATGTAGACACATTGGCTCTCTGTTGAATCATAAACATTTTTCTATTAGCACCCTCCACATGTTCACCAAGTTTTGCAAGATGCTCCATTCTCTTTCTCCATAACTCCGTAGAGCCTGATGAATTTGACTCTTCTTGATGCTCAAATGAATCATTTTCAGATACCTCAACACTGTCTATCTCATTTGGCTCATGATGTTCTTCTTGTTCTTCATCAGACGCTTGGATTATTTCCTTCAATCTCTCTACTACCTGACTCATTGTCGGCCTATCTTTCGAGCTCTTACGCAGGCAATGATCCGCAAGTTTGGCGAGTTTTCGCGCCGCGTTAATGGAATATTTTCCTTCAAGTCTTGGATCCATTATCATGTCAAACTTTTTGCTATCAGGAGGGTAGTTCTTCACCCACTCTAATAGTTTCTGTTCCGTTTTTGGCCGGTTTCTTGTCAATGAACGCCTACCGGTAAGCATTTCATATAGCACAACACCGAAACTCCACACATCACTCTTGGCGGTGAGATGGCCTGTCTCAATGTAATCTGGAGCGGCATAACCATGTGTCCCCATTACCTGACATAAAAAACATGTTCGAGATGGTTATCAAATCAAGATTCAAATTGTGAATTTGAAGACAGTTTTGGAAATCATGAGTCAGATTTTATTATATATCGTAAGATAAATTACCCCTAAAAATATGACATTTATAAGTAAAAAACAAGTGATATGACCAAATTCTAAGCTTATCTGTCATTTAATATGAACATTAAAATAATTCAAGATTCAAGTGTCTGACTGTACTAAGTTTAGGTAGTGATTCATTACAAAGAATTGAGATTCATCACAGTGAATCGGGATTCAAGAGGAGATTTATGTCCAAATAGATACATGTTAAAGATTCATATCGATAGAGTTCAGTTTTGCATTGAATCGGGATACAACTCGCATGTGCCTCAAGATACTGACAACCGTGTTTGAGACCAAATTTGACTTCGAAATACAATCAAGTAGTACAATTATTTTCCTTGAAGTGGTCATTTAGAATTACTGCATGGTATAAAATATTCAAATATTTCTACTTAGATTTGATAAGTCATACTTAGCTAATGTGCAATAAAGTTGGAATCTAAGCAGAAGAATAGTTATGTAATTTATGTTGTACATGTTGGAAGCTTTATCACCAAAAAGAATCTTGCAAATGTTGAATTTTATAGTGAAACATGTAAGAGATTTCCAAAATAACGGAATCAAAGAAAGCACTACAAAAGATGCGTCTGTTCATGGATCGTATATCAAAATTAATAGGATGTGCTCTTAAATGATCGCATGTGTTTAATCATGAATAAATACATCTTTTCTATTTGAATTCATTCATGAAAGAATGTAACTCTTTATTAAGAACTGTTTCTTCTCATCAAGTGAAAAGTCGTGTATGTTGCTCTATAAATAGACAACTTCACCATGCAAGAAGAAAACGATAAATCATTTGTTTATGTTCCTAAACTCTGCCAAAATCAAGACTCCAGATCATTTCGTCTCTTCTCTTATACTTATACACAAATTAAAGTTAGGGAAATATTGTTTTGTAAACTTTCATTGAATGGTATGTTTTATAGTATATGTGCAACTGCAATCTATATCAAGGAACTCTAAAGTATCATGAAAGGGATTCACAGGTATTCTATTACAACCAGTTTAGCGAAACCAGCGTGACGGAACAAAACTACAGCTTAGTGTTATGTCCTGCAGTGGAGTAAATGCACAATCATTTTCTTCATCTCTATTCTATGTGTTGCAACAACCTCACCCCAAAAACATTTTATCCAACAAAACTAATGATAGGTGACAGAAAAATTAGAGAAAACAGAAAGCAAAAGTTTCATTGTATTGATGCCAAGCTTCAGGTTTGTATCAACCCTCTTTTTCCTTATCTATACCTTAGTTATTTTTGGGGTTCGCCACAGGAAATTCCAACACAATGGTCTCAGACATTCAAATTTTAAGAAAACAAATGCAAAGTAAAAATGGTAATGAATAAATATAAGGCACACAACACTTACAGCAGTTGAAACATGGGTATCCCCAGCTTCCGGTCCCTCCCTAGCGAGTCCGAAATCAGAAAGTTTTGGTTTAAAATTTTCATCCAGCAAGACATTTGAACATTTAAAGTCACGATATATTATCTGCATCAACACAATACAAAATGTTAAAAGCAGAGTTCAGCATGCAGAACATGCAGTAGAAGATGTAAATGTTATCTAAACTGAGAAAAACAATTGAGTGATAGGCAATATTTCCACTAATAATATGAAAAACAAAGAGTGTATATATTAATGCTCCATCAAATTGCCACTGTTAGTAAATTATATAAATTCATGCATTCAAATTGTGGTGAACTTTGTACTATAAATAAACATAACTGTCTCCAATATTCAAATTCTTAAGTTTAATATAGTTGCACATTACACTGTATGGACCAACTCTTGAAAAAACTTAAATGATTAGGTCTAGGCATGTGAAGGGAAGCAGATATAATATATACGAATTCAGATTGTGTTGATTATAACCTGGACTTCTAATTCTTCATGCAGATAAGATAAGCCTTGAGCTGCTCCGAGCGCAATTTCAAGTCTTGTTTTCCAAGGAACAGGATCATAAGATTTGTTGAACAGATGAGCTTCTAAGCTTCGATTCGGCATGTATTCGTACACAAGTAATCTTTGAATCCCTCTCTCACCATCCACAGCACAGTATCCAATAAGCTTAACAAGGTTTGGATGATCCACAACACCAAGAAACTGAACTTCAGTTAACCATTGCTTATGGCCCTACATCACACAGAAACACAAGCATTATAAACAAAGGAATAAATGCGGCGAATCAAATCTCTATCTGCGAAATTCAAACTCAGATAAATGAAGAATCTTGCAAACATGAATGGAATTATAGTTTGTAAAGCAGTTTATGTACATCCTTAATGCCTTCATTTACGTTTTCGACAGAAGATCCTGAGACAGAAGATACCATCTTAAAGCAGATAGGCGCAAGCTCTAATGTCCACAAACACGAGTTCAATGTCCTAATTTTTCAAAAATTACAGTTTCTTCACTAAGAGCACCAAACGATTTGTTGTTTCTAATTCTTAGTACTAGACTAAAACAAGCAAGAATATCTATGTAGCACCAACACATCATATGAAAGGTGTGTCAGTGTCAGACATCGAAATGACACTGAAACATGCATTTTCAATCAATCACTTCTATTTTCTCAAATTTTTTACCAGTATTTACATGTACGAGCCAGTGCTTCATAGAAGAATAGTGACTGTTATTTCGTCGAAATAGCCAAGAAAAAACTTAATTTTATTAAATCAGTGTAAGTAACTTTACACTAACAGTCAACAAGAAAATGCAATAATCACATGTTTGTTTGTAGCATTCTATGACAAACTATTCCTAAGAAATTTCATGAATCTCATACCTGCAATGCATCCTTGTTAAGTCTTTTGATGGCAACTAAGATAGGATCACCATTTCCACCAGGAGGTTTAATTGAACCTTTAAATACACTTCCAAATCCACCTTCTCCTATCTTAAGAAGCCTATTGAAATCACTTGTCGCACGGCTGAGCTCCGAGAAAGAAAAAACCCTCAAACTATGGCCCTTCTCCTCATAAAGTTTTGGTATACCCCTAGGTGAAGAGGTAGATGAACAAGAAGACTTTGTAACTCTTTCAGATCCTGAAAACTGATGTTTTTCTTGCTCTTCTAGCTCAGGTGCTGATCTTTGA
>Ga0315915_1001873_pt1 | contig 26051 bp, 9 predicted proteins | sample MpolbnodulesMG_FD_207738 | JGI IMG/M metagenome (GOLD analysis project Ga0315915, IMG submission 207738) | Medicago polymorpha root nodule microbial communities from Los Angeles, California, United States - branched nodules | ecosystem: Host-associated > Plants > Roots > Nodule | place: USA...
AAATTTCAACTGGGGGAAAGGCTCTCCTTTTCAAAAACAAATAAGGACCTACTGCAACTAACCAGTAGCAAATCTAACTATCGAGTGGAGTAACTCACAAGTAAAGGTGGACTTTTAATTCTTCTATAGTAATTTTTTGACAAGGAAAACATAGCATAGAAAACTGTTGCACAATTTAATGATTTTGTCTCTGTTTGGTAAAAAAAAGAAGATAATTGATAGGCCAATTTATAGTGGATGATTTATAAGTTAGTTTATAGTTTTTAACGAATAAGCTAACTGATTGAATTTGTCGTGTTTGATAAAATTAACCGTTGAAGTAGTTTATAAATATGAAATGACATAAAAGAAGTATATTTAACTAATATTTTATTTTTTTTTCAATTATGATTGCATGGGTATAATTGAGATCAAAAGTGATAAGCTACTTTTTTTTTTTTTGAAGAGAAGTGATAAGCTACTTGAATAAGTTTATAAAAAAAATGTTATAAACCCAAAAAAACAAGCTATAAACTTGTGAAAAAATGGTAGTTATCAAAGATTTCTTTTAGTAATATAATCTTATAAGCTATAAGCTCAAATATGTTTCTTATCCAACCAAGCATTCATCATCTATAACAATACAATTTCCCTTTTCTCTTTATAAAATGTTAAATTATGAATGACTTCATAGATCACCCCAACAATATGTAAAAAACGAATTTTCTAAATCCAGCGCTTATGATTTCGAGAGTTGTGTGCTCCTCCGAACCATCTATCCCAACCAGAACCAGTATCAACTGTACCTTTAACCCTGCAACCAAAATTCGCTATATTTATAGGGACGAAAAACTTATTTAACCCAAAAAAAAATATGAATCCTTTAAAATGTGATATTGTGAGTATCAAGAATCAAGATGATCTTAATTTTACCATGGAAGCATAGGATCTGACATGGATTCAACGCTTGAAATGACACTGCAAATTAATTAAAAGCACAATGATGGACCATTCAATGATGAAAAATAGTACCAATCCAATTTAAAAAGTATTTGTTTTTATTTTTGCTTTGCTTACTCATTGCAGACCGTGGAAGATTCACCTATTGTTTCAAGTTTTTCCAACTCTTCCTGCATCATCATAGGTTCAAATTATTCAATATCAATTTATTCTAGTTTTTTTTCTTGAGGGAATCAATTTATTCTAGTTAGTTATGCATATATATAATATGCAAATTAGATATACCAAGAAGATATATAATTATGCAAACTAAACAAAATAGAGCATAATACTAAAATATAAATGAGTGAAATGAGACATGAGTTGACCTGGAGAATATTGATTTGGTTATTGAGGTTAGATATGGAAGCTTGCAATCTATGTTTTCCATAGAAGCCAGGGAAAGAAACAGTTCCAACTTGTGCAAATGGAGTAGGAATCTTTTTTTTCTTTTCAATGAATTCTTCTGATTCTCTTCCATCTTCTGAATCTGCTACTTCTATTGATTGCTGTCTATCCATGGCACAACCTTGTTACTAAGTAATTAAGGTAGGATTATGAAAGAAGGCTAGCTAATTCTACAATCAAATTCATCTCATAACTCCATAAAGCAATTGAGAAAAGGTTTAATAATGATATGGTCAAAAATGGAGGGTGGAACATGACTTCAAGTGGGAGTGGACCAAATAGATATTAAATAACCAATTATATGAAAAAGAGGTAGAGGGGAAGGGGACAAGAGGGGTGACAATAGGGGTTTGATTATTGTGAGAGTTAGCTAGTTTACATTTATTTTATTTTATTGTGTAGGACAATAATAGTTTATATTAATATCGAATTTGTGGGTCCAACAAAATAGAAACAAGATGGGTTGTGGAAGTAGTCCCCTCTTTTGGTAAAAAAAAGAAGTAATCCCTCCATTCTTGTTTGTGTTGTGAGCAAAATTCTTCCTGCTCTCGAATATAAGAAAAATTGGTTAAATTCAACCCTATTTATATTTAGTATTATTGTTTTAAAAATACTCCTTATTTCAAACTCAATTTATTCATAAACAACCTCAGAGCGAGAACATTTCTTTTAACGATAATTTAAATGGTTTTAATATAATTTAAATTGTTTGAGTTTGGGTTGTTAAGGTGTTTATGGTGTGTTGAGGTTGCGTGTCCTTCGAGCTGAGCTTTTGTTCCTTTTTGATTGATGTTTGCACCATCACAAAACATGTCGCTTGTCTCAATTTTGTGTGTTGGATTTTAGTTGGCCGGTTACTTTTGATTTGAGATCGAGAGTTGGCGTCTAGCTATAATCTTGTTTGGCTGGCTACGCTGTTTCTCTGGTGGACCGGAGGTTTAAAGGTGGTGGAGGCTGATTGATCTTTAGAACAGTGGCTCAGTTTTGGTGACGAGGACATGGTGTTTCATTTAGAGGGGTGTTTTTGTTTTTTCGGGAGGAGTAGTGGCGAAGCTGGTTATGGATACCGTTTTTCAGTGGTTGTTTCGTGAAAGAGTCTGTTTTAGGTGGTGATGTTTATTAGCTACTGCCTCAGATTTATTTTCGGTGTTCGAAGGAGGTTTTTATTTTGGTTTTGATTTGGGGTTATGGTGTACCGTCTATATGCAACACTATTTGTATCTTGTTTCGTCCATACATTGCGTCTTGCGGGAATGACGTTTAATAATATTTGCCGATTAAAGAAAAAGTAGTCTAATGACTAAATTCACACACATGATATGCGAAAAAGTAGAGAATATGAGGTTCAAACTCGACCCCATAATATCTCTAATAGCTATCAATTGAATTATACTTAGGATCAAATGGTTAACACAATTTAAAATGATAGTTAAATATATATTTGGTGGATGCTCGATGAATACAACAAAGTATTGCAACACATTAACCATATATTACAATTTTTTATTTTTGACAAAGCTATCTATTACAATTTTAACCTTAGGTAATCATGATTATTTGCCAAATGAGTTTTAAATTTTTTTAAGTGAATTTGGAACTCTAATTACTACCAGACTGCCATGAAAATATTTTTCAATGAAATTTTGCTCAATCATTTATCGCTTTGAGTAAAAAAAACTTGAGTTCTTCCAACCCGGTCATTAATAAAGAGAGCTCGTTAAACATTTGTGGCTAATTGATTGTCCAACTTCTGTCCTTGTATAACATCACTATGATAAATAATCTTGGAGTAGTGATTGGTAGACACCATTAGGAAGACATACCTAGGGGTAATTACAATGTAAATAATCTTGTAATAAAATGTTAATAGAGTAATTACAATTTAAGGGTATATTTGGAAGAACAAACAATGTCAGTACAGTACTATCCATTTTTCACCTCAATGACAGCAATACCAACAAACGACAAAACAAAATAAACCTATGCCATCACAAATTAGTTACAACAATGTTTCTGTGAAGCTACTATTTTTCACCTCAAAATTTGGCTCAAGTTTTCAAAGCAACCATTTTCACATTCTCATTCACAGTTTCTTGGTAAAAATTTGAGCTTTCTTCACATTCTCATTCACAGTTTTTTAGTAAAAATTTGAGCTTTTTGAAGAACAGTGTCAAATCCATGATGAACAAAGATACCATAATGGAGGTGAGGGAAGATTTCATGCTTTCACATGTTGGTGACAGTGACCCATCTCTCAGAACAGCCCATTTTCTCAAACCCATAGCAAACTCCATTGATGAACCATCTTCAAACATTTCATCATCTTTTGTTTCTGAACCAAATGAGTGGCCTTTGAATATCCATTTCAATGGGTGGCGCCAACAAAACTCAAAATGGGATAAGTGGGTTGATGAACTTAAACTCAAACATGAAACAGTGTGGAAGAAAGTTGGTATCTTTGAAGCTATAATGAGCACCAAGTGTCGCCGTATAAAGAAAAATCAAAACTTGCTATATGGGATTGTTGAGAAATGGTGTTGTGAGACAAATACATTTGTGTTTCCTTTTGGTGAAGCCACAATCACTTTGGAGGATATTATGGTTTTAGGGGGTTACCCTGTCATTGGTGATCCTGTTTTCGCTTCGCTTGAAGACCAAGAAATGAAAGAGATTGAAGAAAAATTGATCCTTGCAAGAGAACAACTTTATAGGAAACAAGGAGGTAGGCCTAGAACAACATTATGGATGGATGTTTTTGTGGATAAAGGTAGGGAAATTGAACATGAAGCATTTCTTGCTACTTGGTTGTCGGTTTATGTTTTTCCTCATAAAGCTTTGGTGAAAAAATCTTTGTTTCCTATTGCTGTTCATCTTGCTAGTGGAAATCCTATTGCTTTGGCACCGGCTATTTTAGCTAGCATATATAAGGATTTAACTTTGTTTAAGAAAACAATAGTTGGTTTGTCAAAATATCCCGTTGGCGGTGATAGATTTTCTAAGGAGGTTAGTCTTCAATCACCCTTTTACTTGGTTCAAATTTGGGTGTGGGGAAGGTTCAAAAGTTTACAATCACAACTAAAAACCACGATGACCAACCACGGAGACCCTTTTTGGTTTAGGTGGCGTAGGAGTAAAGACATGAAAATTGAAGATGTTAGGTTGGCATTAGGCTCGGGTATTGATGATTTTATTTGGCGTCCCTATGTTAGATATGCTGATAAGCGTGGAATGTTTTATCCAAATGATGAAATTTTGGTACCATTTAAGAAAGATTTGGTGGATGAACAAATGCTGTCATTTGTTATATGCTTGAGAGTTTCTGAGCTTGTTGGATTTGACTCTATAGAGCAGTATCTGCCACATAGAGTTGCTATGCAATTTGGAATGGATCAAGATGTTCCAAGTGATGTGCCTAGATTCAATGAGGCTAAATCCATTGCTTGGAAACACTACTGCAGACTCATATCTGATAAAAAATTGTATTTTCCATCGAGATTTTTTGAGGGAAATGTTACCTCACGTTATGCAAGGTGGTGGAAGCAATTGGTATTTGGTAGCAGCGATTTTGTTAAGAAAAGTGCGCAGCAGAAGAGATGTGCATGTTCAGCGAAACCTAGAGCTGATGTAGGAAAAGCTAACAAAAGTGGTAATGATGTTGGCGTTCCACCTGGATTTCCTCCCAATCTTGTTGACACTCTTAGGTACAAGTGTGGTGGCATAATCCATGAATCTAAGCATTTAAATAACCAATGTTCGTCATCTTTAGCTGGTTATGAAAAGATATTACCACTGAAAAGGTCAATTTCAAAAGATAACATCGAACTTTCAATAAGGGGTTTGGAGGAAGATTTTGAAGATGCAAATGCGAGCAAAGAAGCAAGATGCAAAAACTTTTCTATCAGAAAAAAAGTTACTCCGCACAACAATGTAACTGCTGCGCGGCAAGATCTTCAGTTTCACTCTGATATGGCTGCTCAAGCAGACGCTAAAGAAACAGCTGAAGAAAAAGAAAGGGAAGCAAGAGATGATGAAGTTATGGTTTTGTTAAAAGAGGAAAGCTTGAAGAATCAAGAGGAGCTCCCACGTCTGGCAAGACAATAGGAAGAGATGTTACGATTAATGGGTTTGTGGGAGAAGAAGGATGAAGAGTTGAGGCAACTACTCACTAGTGTTTTGAGGAATCAACAGCCATCATCATTTCTTCCTTAAAAAAAATTGTTTTTGACTTTTCTTTATGAAACTCATGACAGTGATGCTCTTTTATACTCTTCATTTTGTTGATAACAAATGAAGGAGAAAGTAATATTAGTTTTAATGAGTTATGATGTATAAATTTTTATTAACTGATATGCTTGTGTTATTGTTTATCTATAAGTAGTATTTGCATGACTAACACATTTTGCTATGTGAAAGTAATATTAGTATTTATTACTTTATTCATGCTATGCTACTGCTCCTTTAAGTGTTGCTTGCCATTTGCCAAGGGTACTAGAGGCACCATTTTTAAGCTTTGGTCAACGAATTGATTGGCAATCGGAGATGCACTAGGTAAAGGTGATTCTCCCAACAAGTCTTTGAACAAGCATAATCTTTCTCTTATATATGTTTGTTTCTTTTCTCTTTGATGATCTCCAGTATTTGGTAAGGGCTGAAATAGTTTTCAGGTCACCGATGGGAGGCTTAAAATTGTGAATCACCAAATTTTAGACAACATAGTAATAACTTAATCCAGGTGGGCCGATCACTTTTGATTCGAGATAGGGAGTCAGCTCTTTGGCTCAAGTTGGTTTTTGGGCTTTTGTTTTGTGCTCTTTCAGTGGATTAGAGGTCGAGAGGTTGTTGAAGCTGCATGTTCATTTGGTTATGAGCTTTTCGAATGTGGCTCAGTTTGGGTGTTGAAGTCTGAGAGTTTTTTGAGGGGTGTTCTTTGGGGTGAGTAGTGACGATGGGTGGTTGTGGATACTGTGTTTACAGTGTTTGTTTTTGTTAAGGTGTCTTAGGTGGTGATATGTTTTGGTGTTTATCTTCATGGGCTTTGTTTGGGGGTTATGGTGTACCGTCTATATGCGGCACCATTTGTATCTTGTTTCGTCCATACCTTGCGTCTTGCGAGAATGACGTTTAATAATATTTGTTGATTAAAAAAAAAGAAACTTAATCCAGGACAGGCAGCACATTTACCCTTGAGAAAAAATATATTAAGTAGTAGATGAAATTTATCAACAATGTATATTAATTTGTGTTAACATTTGATGTTTTAGTTAAACATTAAAATTAAAAAGTTAATATACGGATTAGAATTATTTTTATAAAACTACTAATTTAGAAATGATGTTTTTTTTTCTTATAAAGAAAATGAGACAAACTCAAACCGAAAAAACCAACTACATGACAAGAGTCAACAAACCTCTTATCTACCAATAAGACAAAAGAGACAAAGTTGAGAACAAAATGAAAAATATGACTAGACAAGAGTAAATTATGGCCACACTATGCAAAAATATTTGTGGCATAATTCGTCTTACGAGAAACATGTCGCACCTTACACCTCAACAAACGGTTAAGAAGACCTTGAGTTTGAGTTAGCAACTCAAAACTTTAGAAATGAGGTTAAACATATTGTTTTTTTTTTTTTTTTTGAAATTTGAATTGTTCAATTTTCAAAAGAAAGAACATTGACCGGTCAATTTACCAACTTGTCATAGAAATGTAACTGCTCTATCGGCCCCCATTTTTGTTGGAAAAGCCCCCATCTATCCGAAGTTAATTTCGGATAGCAAAAATCTCTCATAATGTAGGTTTAGATAGGTATTTTTTTGCTAAGAATTTCACAAAATGTATGATCTGATTGACATTTTTTTCTTTTCAAGTTGAGCAACATGGTGTCTAACAACAAAAATCTTATATAAAAGAGTGGTGTAAAATTTTCAATGATACACTAGTCCACTGTGTCTCTCTTTGGACAGATTAATGATAAGGGCAGAATGAGCAAGTTAATCCAATTTACCGGACTGTGATTCTCTGCAGTCACAAAAACAATGCAGTCATGCAGTCAGACAACACACAACCATCTGATTAAATCAGCGGTGCAAATTTACTTATCTATTTTTCCCCCTCAAAACCTACAATACATAGTAGTAAAAAGAGAAAACCACCCACAATAACGCAATCAAAACGCACAGTTCAAGTTCTGAAAAATTGAAAACCTCCATTTGCATCAACCATAATATCTCATCAATTGAGTTCTAATTCAATCAAGAATTCCGATTCATCTCATTGCAATTCATTAATTATAAAACGAGGGGTTTTCTTTCTTGTTATTTTGTGAATCAGATTTGATAGAGGGTGGACGGGAATCGCAGTATACACCGTCATGTGTTAGCGTCTCCCTACGATGTCCTCTCCTTGTCGACACCGACACATCTTGTCGAGCACCATTACAGATTGCCTTAACTGCGGCATAACACATCGCCACATTCACAGAACAATTAACCTTCCATACCCATTGCAATAACAACTGACTATCTGAACCAACCCATTACCATGGAACGGTAGCTAGTGGTGGTGGATCGTATTGCCTCTGCCTTGCTCTTAGAAAGATGATGAGAAACACATGATGGAGAGGTGAAAGGAAGTTTGAGAATGAGGTTTTGAACATGGTGGTTTTCTCTTCTCACTATCCTGTGTTATGGGTTTTTAGTTGAAAAAATAGATAAAGTAAATCTGCACCGTTGATTTAATCAGATGGCTATGTGTTGTTTGACTGCGTGACTACATTGTTTTCGTGACTGTGTTATGACCACCGTTGACCCATTTTACCACCCTTAAATATATATAAGCCAACCAAAAAAGTGTGTAATTGTTGACATCTTTTTTTTTTTTTGGGTGGATTCTAAGGTGAAGGTTCAATCAAGTCCCTCACCGGTGTGGACCATGAAAAATATACCATCATATTTAATCAAAGGTTCATATTTGTTAAAAATAAAAAGAAGAAAATCTACACGTTTCCACACACGATACTACCCATATATCATCCCCATTAGTTTCCATGAATGCTCTAAAAAGACGGGAAGTTGAACAAAATTGAAGTATGTTCATTTTGTTCATATTGATGAATAAATTAAAATAAATTAAACGAAATTACGAAAATTAAAGGAGTTTTGGTCGATCATGAATATTTCATATCTCAAAATTGAAGTATGTTCATTTTGGTCATATTCATGAATGATTAGAACAGAAGGATGTAATGTTTTTTTGCTGTCGTGATGATAGTCAATGAATATGAACCAAATTGAATTGATCAGCAATCAATGTCTTTTGTCTTGTTTGTTTCTATTCACAACATCTTTTTTCTGCACTTTGTTTTTTTAGATTATACTAACATTTAATTGATGAATCACATTAAAATGGTTGATTTGCATCACCGAGGTTTGAAGGAAAACCCAACTGTTGATACAGGGGGTTAAAGATTGTGTGAAGGAGTATGCAGATGTTCTCATTTTTATATTTGAAAAATCATAACCATTGATAAGATCTGATGGTATATTTTCCATGGTTCACCGATGAGGGACTTAATTGAACCCTCACCCTAGAATCCACCTTTTTTTTTACTTTAAAATTTTAAATCAGAGAAAAATAAAATAAAAAATTATCATCAGATTAAATTAAACTATATACTATAAACGAATGAATCCTCTACTCTACTGTACTGTACTGGGTTAGAGAGAAATGAGAAACTGTTTCTTACTACTGCAGCGAATTTAGGTTTTCAAAAAATGGGAACGATTTCAAAGATATCGTCACTGTTATTCTCATCATCACTATCCAAACCTAAACTCATTCACCACATCCTCTCTCCTTCTTCAAATCTCAGAACCCTCACCACCGCTTCTTCAAGAATCACTAAGACCAAGAAAACAGAAGCGGCACTTGCCAAGGAAAAAAGAAGAACGCGTTCCGACAAAGAACTCGACAAGGAAACAATAATCGAGCTTTACAACAATAACTCTCATCTTCATGTTCCTGTTATGCTTTCTGAAGTATTGGATGTTTTCTCCAATTGTTCCTTAACTTCTTTTGTTGATTGTACTCTTGGTGCTGCTGGTCACTCCACCAATGTTAGTTTCTATCATAACCTAATTTTGTATAGCGGTAACAATTAATCATAAGTATGTTAGAATTAGTGGTGCTTATGCGCAAAGCTCATCTTTCTCTGTTTTTTCTTGTTATTGAATGATTGAATGGAATAGGTGATTAGAGGTCATCCAGAGTTGAAGTATTTTGTTGGGATGGATGTGGACCCTGTGGGGCGTGACTCGGCTCAATCCCGCATCAGTTCAGTTTTGGACGATAGGGAGTCTAGTGTGAAAGTGTTTACTGTGTTAAGGAATTTTAGGCACGTCAAATCTGTGCTTAGAGGAACGGGCGAGGAGCACTTAGGGGCTGCCTCTATTGATGGCATCTTGATGGACCTGGGCATGTCATCTATGCAGGTTCATTTCCCTGCTTTATATATGATTCATTGACTTGTTTTCTTGTGTTGTGTCGTACTCATGGTTTTAAATTGCAGTTATATTTATTGCTTGAAGACATACTGAACTGCTATGTTTTGTGGTTGTAGAATGTACTATGTAGTTCAAAACCATGATTTTGTCTAATCTTATGGTGCTGGAATTAGTGGTTGAGTTCAATCTTTCATCATGTCTTGATGACATGAAGTTTTCTTGTTGTTTGTTCCTTATATGTTTTTTGTTTTAGGTGGATGATCCTCAAAGAGGATTCAGTGTGCTTGGTGATGGACCCCTTGATATGCGCATGGATCCTCAGGTAGACTTTAATGCATTTAGGAGTTCAATGAAAATTTACGCTCTTTGGAGAAAGAATAGATATCACTGTAAATTATTTATCTGTAGAATAAGTGCCATTTTCTGATCGATTACTAGGAGTAAAAAGTGTTGTCAACGTGTAAATGTTGTAGCATTGCATGGTGCTTTACTTTGTAGTCTCTTTTCTTAATTTGAATGGTCAAACTCCAACCGAAGACATGTATTGCTGTTTCTATAATACAGTTTTGTGGATATATAGTCTGACTTGTGCTTCTGTCTAAATTCCAATCTTCGAACTTTCTCGCTAACGAGATATGCCTATTTCCTTTTTCACCTCATTGTATATTTTTGAGTGATTGATTATTTAAGTAAATAAGTTACTTGTGCCATCATATTTTTTCGCCTGCTTACTGCAGAGTAATACATGATTTTTCTTTCCTATTAAACTGATGGACAGGCCTATGACAGGCAAGCCTTAAAGCAGAAGACATATTAAATTCTTGGCCAGATACTGAAGTGGGCCGTATCCTAAGGGATTATGGAGAAGAGAGTAATTGGCGTACTCTGCAGAAGAAAATTGTCCAAGCCCGTTTAGAAGGTGGATTACATTCCACTACCGACCTGCTGGATCTCATTCAGCGTGTGACTCCTGGAATGAAAAGTAGGTCGTCCTTCTCCAGTTTTCTATTGCAGCTCTATTTTTTTCTAGGATTATAAGCATAATTTCTCATGCATAAGCAATTAATGATCTAACTACATTTTTCAAATTCATAATATGGTATCACATGGTAAAAAAATTCCCCCTCCACTGTAACTTTCCCTTCACATTCAAATTCTACTCAAGATTCCACAAATGTCTATTGCATTTTCTCCTAATGAAAATTCCTACCTGGTACTATTGCCCTCAATTCTCGAAGACCAAAATACCCTAGTTGGGCTTGTGCTATGACTGTGACTTTACAGATTAGAAACAAATTCAATTCAAAGATGGTTCAAACAAGAAACCTTTGGAGGAGGACACTCTTCTGTTTATGTAAGCAATGCAATACGATTGTTCTTTCTTTGGTGAATCACTCCATATTGACTCAAATTGCAACAAGCATTGTATGCACTAATGATGCATCAGAGGTTTGGCATGATGTTACAGATAGGTCTTTCAAGGGGATATTATCTGCATTTCTCAACTATATCTTGATCTTCAGTCCTTGAAACTAGGAAATATACCTTTGATTGCTTACTTTACAAAGCTCTGATACCATATTTTGAATTTGAGAAGTGTAGTAGTTGGATATGAATTCCAGAAGAATAGAGTATTGATGCAGGGTGAGGAGAAACGATAGCAATAACAGAAAGCATATACAAGTAGTGGACAATGACAACTAACAGTCAGTAACTAGTTACAGATCAAAACTAAGTAGATTTTATATCATCTAGTACATTACACGATCTAACATGTTATTTTCTCTTCAATGTCATTCTTGACTTACATTTTTGCTGGCATTTAACAGATTCATAACACAAGCTTTGGCTCAGACCACAGATTTTTTCATGGATAGCTATGAACTGTAATTGTTAAGACATAAATTTTGGTTACACTGTAACAGGTGGAAGACAAGGTTGGATAAAGACAGCAACCCGGGTATTTCAAGCATTGAGAATCGCTGTCAACGATGAACTGAAGACTCTTGAGGATTCCCTCTATTCCTGTTTTGACTGCCTTGCACCTGGAGGCAGGCTTGCTGTCATATCCTTTCACAGTTTGGAGGACAGAATTGTGAAGCAAACATTTCTTGATATAATTAAAGGGAATGAAGAAATGGCGGAAGGGGATAGTTGCAATAGTGATCTGAGGAAGATGATCGATGAAATCAAAGAAAAGGAAGCATGGGTAAAACAAGTAATGCATGGATCAAATGGAATAATTCTCACAAAAAGACCAATCACACCGTCAGAAGAAGAAGAGAACTTGAACCGCAGAAGTAGAAGTGCAAAGCTCAGGGTTATTCAGAAGCTTTGAAAATTCTTAAGATTTCTGTTTGAAGTAGAGAAGTTAGAAATATATGTATTCATAAACTTGTTTGTATCTTTGCTTTAGAAATTATATTCACAATGTTTTGTCGGTAGAAAAACGTTCAAGGTTTTTTGAAGAGAAATGATATTTTAACGTCAAAATTTTGATGTCAATTATGGCATGTTTTGGTTTTTAAGTGTATTTTTATTTTTAAGAGAGACAGAGAGATAAATATATATGATGTCACATAAGGTGTCAGTATTTGGATATTCAAATAACGCAACTTATTTTTGAATGATTTGTGTATACCGTTGCAACATTTGAAAGAATTTTTAACTTCAGAGTGCTAGCAACTAAAGAATATTAATATAAAGGTAAGTCCTAAGCTACTTAAAAGAATTGTGGGTAATTTACTCAACAAGCAATCAAAATTAGCCACGTAAGCAAATTTGCAAATGCATTGAAACATAGTTTATCAACATAGTTTATAGGTACCGCATGCACACTTACGTATGTGTCATATTTTGATTGGTTGATGGGTAAATTTCCTACAATTCATCAAAGGTAATCTAGAAAAAACCTAATTGTAATATACAATTTGGTCACTGAAAAACATCATTTTTATTCATTTGTTTTTTGAAAGTCTACTTATTTAAATTGGTTTAGAAAAATTAACAATTTACCATTTAATTTCTCTCTCAATGTCAATTGACTAAATCCTTTTCTTTTTTATAAAACAACTTGTGTAAATATAAATTTTTAAACTTAAATAAATAACATTATTTAAGCACTAAATTCTGTATTTTTTTTAAATAATAAACTTTAAAAAAAATCATAGACATATTATACTTAAAAAAATTAATAAAGTAGCACATATACATCCATATAATTTTCTGGGAGATTAGTCACTTTAGTCCTTGAATGCAGATAAATTATATAATAGTCCCTGAATGTAGACTTTGCTAGTCAATTTAACCCCTGAATGCAGACTCCGTTAGTCAATTTAGTTCTTGAATGTAGACTCCGTTAGTCACTTTAGTCCTTGAAATTGATTAACAGAGTCTACATTCAGAGCCTGTTTTGCAATTTTTCTGCATCCAGGGACTAAAGTGACTACTCATTTTCCATTCAAGGACTAAAGTGACAAATTCATCGTAATTTATTTATATATGTCTAAATAGACAAGAATATCCTTTTCAACATGTTAAAATATTGGTCTTCTGCATGCGAATACTATACTAGTGGTTAAGAAACAACATTTGTTTTTTTTTTTTACTGTTAAAGGAAACACACTTTTGGTGACAGTTAGAGGGAGTTGTGAGTGACAGACAGTGGCATTTAAGAAGATAAGATCAGTTCTCATCAACTCTTCTTTGTCTGTCTCCCTTACCACACAGATTTATTCATTGATTGATGGGTGATTATGTAACCAATGTTTTTATTTCCCTTCACTTTTCCACTAGCTCTGCAATCAAATTATTATCATTACTAACTAAAAAAATATTCCATAATTTCAAGAATTCACAGTTACTGGAGCTTATTTTTATGTTCCATTAATAGTTTGGTGCTTTCTTTTGGCAGCAAAAGCAATCCTTTTGTGTAACAAATGGTGTGGACATGGACAACACTTCTGGGCCACACATTCTTTCCAAAATTTCACCCACCGGTTTGTTTACTTGACTTGATTACATTACATTGTTCAAATATGTACTATTTGGTTGTTCACATATCATTCCTCTATTGTTAAATAGCAGTATAGATAAGATAAGATAAGATATCAGCATATGCTATGGATATTGCATATACATATTAACTTCTACCTTCAGTAATATCAGTCCACCTACCTGTAGTTTTTTCTTTATTGTTTGAATCTATGTAGCACCGGCACTTTAGACGGAAGCTGTGTCTGACACCGACACGACACAAACATATATGATTACATTCAGTTCATTCATTTTGTCAAATATTTGTGTTATGTCCTTAAAAATAAAAATAAAAATTGTGCCATGTCTGGTGTCCGAGTTTGTGTTAGTTCTTCATAGGTTTGAATTGACTTAATTGAGTTTACCTACTAACGTAATCACTTGTGAGTCTGTTTTAGAGAATTTATGAAAACAACATATGGCATGTTCATAGACTGTTTTCAGCCTATTTCCATAAGCTTTCCAGGATAACTTATGAAAACAGCTTACACGAAAACTGTTTAAGCTTAATTTATCTTTTATTATACAAATAGCTTATAATAAGTGCTTATGTTATAAGCTGCAAGTTAAGTTGTTTATCCAAAGAGGCTCTAAAGCTTGATCGTATTTGTTAAGAGTCCCACATCGGATAGGTGATGGCCTGACAATGTGTTTATAAGTGGGGGCAATCCTCACCTCACAAGCCAATTTTGTGGGGTTGTGTTAGGCCCAACCACAATTTCTAAGATGGTATCAGAGCCTCTCCAAGATCCATTGGGCCACCTGCTATCAGGTTTCCGCTATCGGGCCACCCACCATTTATCTCCACGAATCAAGCCCAATAGTGCAGGTCGTGAGGGTGTGTGTTAAGAGTCCCACATCGGATAGCTTTGTGGGATTGTATACATTTTTAATTACCAATTTGTCACTCTTTTCACTTCTTTTTTTCTTCCTGTTTTCAGATATCTGTATGGCGTATACATTATTATTTGTCAATGATGAGAACTTCTTGTAGCACTTTTTGTGTGTAAGACGTTTTTACTTGGATATACACATGATTTATTTGCTATCAATGTTTGTCTAATGATTGGAAGTTGAGAACTACTTGTACTTTGTAGCACCTTTGTTTCTGCTCTATCTGTTGGATTGTAGGTCTCAAATCTTGTGAACTTTGATCTTTTCTGAGTTGTTACTAGTGTTCATAAATTTGGTTTATTTTTTTTAGGAAGAAAATGAACATCAAGGTGAAGGCAGTGACTTCCTCGGATTCAAATGCAAAGAAAGCAAATTTGTTTGCTACCAAAAAGGAAAGAGTTAAACTACCAACATATGATGATGATGTTCTTGGAGGAAAGGAATACCACATCAGTGAATTTCTCAGCCAGCCTAGTGGAATTGCAGCAGTGTTGAACACAAAGGTCTTGCAATCATTTCAATCTCTTGATGCTAACACATACAGGTATGACACATCTTTAATTCTTTTCTGGTGGCTTAAATTATTCTTTAAATGGTTTGGTTTGTAGAATGCAAATAATTTCATTCATCTAAGTATTAAAGTTGAATTAAATTCAAGTTAAGTAATAGTTTACAATTGACTGTGCATACCTAATTCTGTTTCTATAGTCAGTACTGATGATGAAATAGTTTAGATGATACACTCAGTTTCACCATATACAAAATAGGTTGAAAATACTATTCCTTATATTTGGAATGTGTGACTATGGTCCTGTATGAGTAAGCAACTTAAGTAAGCTTATAGTTTAAGAGCTTATGTGAACAAATGAAGTAGATAAGCTTTAAATATTCTCACAAGTGCTTATGCCAGTAGATAAGCTTATATAAGCCAATCCAAAGAAGCCCTATAGAATCAGTTGTCTAAATCTTTTGGCTGTTTAGACGACAAAAACTTCTTTTTGAATATACCGTATATTATGAACTCTAGCAATTAATAACTATCTTATTGCACTTGTGATGTGGAAGAAATCTGAAATAGAAATAATTACTTATTGTATGTGCAGGTGTGAACTTTCTAAACTTAGACTTTTGAAGTTTGAAGTTTCTCCTTTCATTGATCTGCGTGTTACTTCAACAAATGAAGATTGCTTGGTTGAAATGATTTCTTGTAAGGTGTTCCCTTTATAGGATTTTTATAGCTTTATTTTTTTCTTTTGGTAGAGCAACAAATGGAACACACAAATACGCACAGTCACACGCACGATAAAAGGCATTGACATGCATGCAACTTATCCCTATGTATTAAATCTTAATCATCATTCTTGAAAATGGAATCACATTCAACATATACTCTTCTTCTCATGAAGTCACCTGATTACAAAGTCTGTCTTTTTCATGCTGTAACACACATACTATGAGCTTCAATCTTAAATCAAATAAACATATATTACCCTTTTGATTTGAAGAATTGTTGATTTCCTTTTCTTAAAATGAAGACTTAACTTTCTTCAATAAATCAATAGTAACTTTCCTAAAACATGCATATTGATTTAACTATTGCCCTAAGATTCGATAAACATGATATAAACTTCAGTTGTATTGAACATGCATCTTTGCAACATTCTTGGTCACTTATCCCATTTCATTTTTGGATACTTCACTATATATATATTTTTTTTGCAGTTTGAGGGTTCCGAAATTGTCGAAGAGCTAAACGACCACTTTTCAGGTATCTCTTTTGTATCCATAGATTTTTTTTATTTTTTTTTATTTTGAAAGAGTAGTTTTTATTTATTTTTATACCATACTATTGGCGTAAAGTATCTACCGACTTTGCCGATGACTAATCTCTTCCAAGGAGCTTGGCTGACCACTTTTAGTGGAGCCTTTCCTACCAACCACATCTTTTCCATCCACAAGGCTCGAACTCAAGACCTTACTTAAGAGATTGAAGTCCACTTTTAGTGGGGTCTTTCCTACCAACCACGTTTTCCTGTGTCACAGCAATGTTTATTAATCATTTCTATGGATTTGCAGCACTTATGGTAAATCACATGACATGGGGTGATGCTGATGCTGAATCATTTTTGGAAGTTGATGTGAAGTTGAATCTCACACTTGAGGTTGCTCTTATACTCAAACTAAAAATATAGCATATACTATTAGTTTTCACATTCATATTTGATTCCTCCTTAATCCTTGTTATTTCAATTTCTTATCGGCATATAATGTAAACATTTTTCAACATTACTTTACTTTTAATTTTCTTACATCTAAAAAATATTCTGTTTTATAGATCTACACGCGACCATTCACCGTAATGCCTATTTCAGCTGTTGAAGGTCCGGGAAACATGTGAGTTATTTAGTTCATAATCTTACAACTAACTCAATGTAAAAACTGATGAACTGAATGACAACTCTTAACCAAATTTGATTGAATGGTTTGTCTGAGAACAAATATTCTTTCTAACTTTCAATGTTGTAGTTTTATCCTTGTGATATTATATGATTCTATGCAACTTATTGATTCAGAATCAGATATTATAATATAGAAAATGTGGCTATGTGCAGAATGATGCAAGCTTTGGTGGACAAGCTCGTGCCACTTCTACTTCAACAGATGGTACAAGGTTATGATGAATGGGTTCAAAAGCAATTGTATCATCTAAACCAGTCTTCTAGTGCAGGAAATTTTGTAGTAGAAACAACAGAGGGAGGGAGAACCTTTTGATGTTTATGAAAATGAGAGAGAGAAGAAAATGATTAGTACAAGCATTTGGTTTCAATTAAATTTACTTTTAGTTTGATAAGGAATGACATTATTATATACTTATAAGTGTTATCTTGAGCTTTGCAGCCTACTTTGGTCTCATTGAGACTTCAAGATTCAACTCATCTAAATCTTTATACATGGCAAAGAAAATAACTTTGTTAACAGTGTAAACCGTTTCATGGTGAAATATAAAAAAAATAATAGTTTCAGAAATTTTGCAGTATTGACTATTGAGAAATGTCATTTTATGTAAAAAGTATGGGTCTGTAAAAAGTTATGGGTCTTAATTGATTATATACCATTTTTAAATCCACCTGTTTTGGATAAGTGAGAAGGCATGCTTGAAGAAAGAGACATATCTCTAAAGTATAAAACTTTATGCTGTAACTTTATAATTTAAATATTTTTAATCAGTAATAATATTATGAAATCAGGAAAAATACAACATAGTAATAGTAACAAGTATAATTTTTAGTTTGATTTATGTCTACAATTTTTTTTAATTGCACTTAAACGACAAACAAGATAGATTAGGGATGCTAAGCAAAGGTAGCTAGCTGCAGTGGCTTCAAGTGATATCGGAGGGTTATGAACAAAAAAATGCAAAGTATACATGACTTTAAATTTGCTCAAAATTTATTATGATCCTTACCTTCTAAACAATTATTTTGGTCATCTATGTTTAAAATGTTATACAGATTTTTTGATTAAAAAATGATATACAAATTTGGTAATCTCTATTAAATATGATTTGAAATATGTTACTCAGTATATATATTCAATATTTCCTAAATTAGAGGTGAAATTGAAATTCCAAATCAAAATCAGGATCAAAGTAAATTAAAGCCATGAGGAAAATCTGTATCACATTCAAGTTTTCATTTAACCAGGAGTACAATTCAAGCCTGAAGTTGAAAGCTACGGTCTACGTGAACAAACAAATGATATTTCAAACTAAAGGTAACAAGCAGTTTTCAATATTCTATATTTGAACCCAGTAACGTTTGTTTTTCATTCTCTGCAGAAAACTAGGTTCAGCCCATTATTTTGATTCACTGTCACAGTCCTCTATAACAGTTACTAAACAAGACTTTTGATTCAAAAATACCAAAACCTGATAGCTTGAGTTGCAGATATTTGACATTATGAAATTTATGAACATTTTACCACTACCTGACTTTTCATCTCATCAAGCAAAATGTCTACTGTCATTAATGAAAATAGCAGGTTCAATATTTCCACTATTGCAACATTTAACACTTTCTTAATAGGAACACACCAACAAAATTGACCAGTCAGAACTCAACTTGAAATCTAAGCAAACATGAATGATTGTTCAAACACAAAATTACATGCTTTAAACAGCAGAAACATAAGACAACAAACAATACTCACTTCCACGTTCAAAGACAAAAGTAGTAAACAAGCATGCTCAATTCCTGGACCACATTATTTGGTTTTCATGCTTCTCCTTTGAACTAGAAACATAGTATTTGGTTTTCTGGGAGTAATCCACGTGACTGTCCCTCTTACCGCCTTTATTTTCCCGCTCTTCCTACTCCCTTCTGTGCTTTCTTTCTCCACGATCATCATCATCCCTTCTATAATGCCTTCTTCCTCCATGACCATCATCATCATCCCTTCTGCGCTTTTTTTCTCCATGATACTCATCATCCCCTCTGTGCTTTCTTTCCCCACGAACATCCTCATCCCTTGAGCTCTTTCTCTCTCTGTGATCATCATCTTCCCTTGAGTTCTTTCTTTCTTTGCGATCATCCTCTTCCCTTGAGTTATTCCTTTCTTTGCGATCATCCTCATACTTAGAGTTCTTTATTTCTACACTGCCATCCCCATCCCTTTTGTTTTGTGCTTCTCTATGACGACCCTCATCCCTTAAGTACTTTCTTTCTACAAAATCATCTTCATCCCTCAAGGTCTTCCTTCCTACACGTTCATCCTCAATCCTTCTAGTCTTTGTTTCTCTAAGATCATCCCCGTACCTAGAGCTCTTCTCTCGTCGGCCATCGCCATCCCGAGAGTTCTTTCTTTCTCCATAATCATCCCCATCCCTAGAGCTCCTTTTCTCTCCACGGCCATTGCCTTCCCTTAAGTTCTTCCTTTCTCCATAATCATCCCCATCCCTAGAGCTTCTTTTCTCTCCACGGACATCGCCATCCGGAGAGTTCTTTCTTTCTCTACTGCCACCCTCATCCCTTAAGTTCTTTCTTTCTCCATAATCATCTCCATCCCTCAAGGTCTTCCTTCCTGCACGTTCATCCTCAATCCTTCTGATCTTTCTTTCTCCGTGATCATCCTCATCCCTCAAGTGCTTTCTTCCTGTATGATAATCTTCATCCTTTCCATGCCTTCTCTCTCCACGACCATCTTCATCTCTTAAGCTCTTCTTCTCTCGGTGGTCTTCCTCATCCCTTTTATGCTTTCCATCTCTTGAATCATCTTCAATCCTTCCATGTTTTTTTTCTTCATAATCATTATCATTTTGTCCCTTCCTTCTTGTTTCATAATCCTCCCTATTCCGATCAATTCGTCCAACAGATTGTGATTCAACATCCCTGTTAAAATTTCTGCCTCTCTGATCAGAAGTTTCATTATCATTCCCTCTGATCCTAGCTGACTTAGAATAACCATCTCTTTCTTCATTTTCATTTTGATAAATTCGAGATTTTGACTCAGACTCTGTTTTACCAAACCTCCTATCCTTCCCACCATGCTCAGCAAATTTGACAGTCTCCCTATCTCTATCTCTATCTGCATCAATGTTCTTTTCACCCTTTGCCATTGTTTGACTTCTAGAATCTGGACCCTCTTTATAATCTCTCCCATATGATTTTCTTAAAGAATCCAATCCATCAACCTTAGCACTATTTTTCCCTTTTCCTGCAGCATTACCTCTGTCATTTATTTCCTCCTTTGGCTCACCTCTCTTCGCTACAGACCCAACTTTTCTAGTTCTTCCATACCTGTGATCACTATCACTGCTGCCTGATTCACTATCACTGCTACTCTCATCAGAGGAAGAGTATGCCCGCCTTTTAACATGTTTGTCTTGTCCTGAAGCATGCCTAACGCCGCCTCTACCAGAGTCCTCATTAATAGAACCATACCTCCTTGTTTTCTGTTTCTCAAGTTTACCATGTTTCTCTTCCTCGCTATCAGCATCAGATTCCTCTTCGGAATCATGACGTTTGCTCGACTTTGCATGTCCCTTCACTTCGTTAGTCCTATGCCTGGGCACGCCTTCATGATGATCAGAATCACCGTCTGAATCATGCCTCTTACTAGCCTTTGCTGGTTTTTTATTACTTTTTCTTGCACTCTTGCTATCATCAGTATCAGAAGAAAAATCAGTATCATCACTGTCATCCACCCTGCCTTTCTTGCGGTGCTTAGATGTGCTCTGCTTCTTTTTAGCCTTGACCTTCCTCTTAGCATCACTATCAGAATCAGATTCATCACTACTGTCGGTACTCACTCTACTGTGCTTCCTTCTACCTGTTTTCTCATCATCTGTACTGCTATCTGAATCAGATGAACCATCCTTGTACTTTCTCTTGGGAGTTCCACCCTTCTTGTGGCGCTTTGTATCTTTAACACTCTTTTTCTTAGTAGTTTCTTCTTTTTGAACTTCCTCCAGTTGTTTCTTCCGACTGAAATCTCTGTCCAAAAAGGAATGTTCAGGTTTCAAAATATGTTTTGCATCAGCAAAAGAAACATCTTTCCCTTCATTTCCAGCCCCTTCATCATTCCCATCTGTAGTTAATTCATCAGCTTCAGATATTATGCCAAGAGCAGCTTTCAATGTTTCCATCTGTTTTTCCTTTCTAGCAGCAATTTGGTGACTTTGTGTATCAGAAATCCTGAAAAACCCACATAAGTTTTTGTTAGTGATACTTAGGTGTTAACTTTGCAAACACAATTCACAAAAAAATAGTTGAGCGTAAGCCTTTCTGTAACTGCATTGATAAGCAATGAGAATCTTGCAGATATTTTTTTCATGGAAAAAAAGTCATTCTAAAATTATTGGGTATAAGTATTTATAACATATGGGAATCTGAAAAGAAAAAAAAACAGGTTTTATGATTATTTTAAGCTCTGTTTGGGAAGGCTAGGTCCATATGTTGACATATATTTGATATTTAAAAAAAATTAAAAGAACATCATGATTAATGATCATATAATAGTTCGATCAGACTTGGTTGATTTAAAAAAACATTTTAGTGTCCTAATTTAAAAAACAAGCCCTCCCACCCTTAACCCTCCATCCAAACAAAAAGAAAAACTTATTCTTTACACAACCTTAAAATCACTTTTTTCAAGCTTAACCAAATGGGCCCTTAAAATATTATCCCCTGAAACTAAAAAATACAACAACAACCAGCAGTCTAATTCCAGTCTCTAAATCACACACAACAACCAGTCTAAAAAATACAAATTGAAGCAGCATTAATCCAACATGCTAATCTTTTTTTTTATCAGCAGAGTCCCGTGCAAATAGTTAATTCATTAATTTATGCAATTCATAAACCGCCCCTAACATGAAACCAACCACTTAATTCAAATCCACAGACAAAAACTATGCGGCACCCACACTGCTCATTGAAGGCGTGTCATGCACACTGACATGTGTGATTATATTGAATTTTATTTTTCTTAAATTATTATTGGTATCAAGGTGTTCAGTGTCCGTGCTAACCAACAATTCATAGAGAGCATCGACAATTCAACAAACAGCTTAAAGATCATATCATCACTCATACCCACACAACAACTAAAACAATCAATGATCAGTAACTGCATTTATAAGCAATGAGAACCTGTATATTTCAGATATTTTTTTCATGAAAAAAAAAGACAATTTAAATGATTGTGTATAAGTATTTAGAATATATTGGAATCTGAAAAGAAAATAAAAAAGGTTTTATGATTATTTTAAGCTCTGTTTGGGAAGGCCAAGTCAATATGTTGACATATATTTGTATTTAAAAAAAATTAAGAGAACAACATGATTTATGATCATATAATAGTTCGATCACACCCTAAACCCAAACCCTCCGTCGAAACATACCCTCAGGAAACTGCTTAGAGTTGATTCTTAACAGATGGGTAGTAATCAAAGAAAAAGAAAAACCTATTCTTTGCACAAATCCCAAAAAAAAACCACATTTTTAAACAACCCTAAAATCACTTTTTTCAAGCTTAACCAAATGGGCCCTTAACATTACCCCCTGAAACTATGTCTAATAGCATTCAGCCTCTAAATCACCCACAACAACCAGTCTAAAAAATAAAAATCAGCATTAATCCAACATGCTAATTTTTATTTTTTGTTATCAACAGAGTCCCGTGCAAACAGTTAATTCATTAATTTATGCAATTCATAAACCGCTTAACATGAAACTAGCCACTTAATTCAAACCCACGGACAAAAACTCTGTAGCACCCACACTTCTCATTGAATGTGTGTCATCTACACGACACTGACACATGTGATTATATTGAATTTTAATTTTCTTAAATTATTACTGGTATCGAGGTGTTCGGTGGCCTAGCTTGTGTCTGTGCTTCATGTGACAAAAACAATATCATGCTAACCAACAATTCACAGTTAGCATCAACAATTCAAAAAACAGCTTAAAGACCAAATCATCAGTCATGAGTCAAACATCAACTAAAACAATCATTAATCAGTAAACAATCCTAATACAACTATCAAAATCCAAACTACTCACTTATCCATATTGGATCCATCGTTTTCGTCAGCTGCGGCCTCCAAGTTATTCCTCGCCTCCTCAAGCTTCTCCGCAATCTCAGCCTCAGTATAACCCTGATCAATCAGCTTATCTTCAAGAATAACAAGCTTAAGCTGAATCTGACGCTTTCGATCATGCTCAAGAATCTCTTTATTAGCCTTTCTACTAACACCAGCAGTACCTTGATCTCCCTCAAACCCCTTCATATTCTCAGCAACCTTCGAAGTTCTCGGCTTCACGAAGAATTTGTTGCTCTGAATGTACCCATTTGTACCTGACCCTCTTGGGGTTTGCAATCCTATTCCGTTGTACATATTGTTCGCAACAAATCAAACACTGCAATAGAAAACCCCAAAAAAGTATCTCAGAAACCCTAATTTCAATAGAAATTCTTAGATCTTATATATAAATCTGATGCAAGTAACAAATTGAAGAGCGAATTTGTTGTTATTGAAACCTAGAAAACTAAAGTGAACAAAATCAGAAACCGTAATTTAAAGAACGGAAATGTAAAGATAAAAAAATTTACCGTAAAAAAGAAAGGTAGAAGAATTATCGCCTTCGAAAAGCGATTATAACGGGGAAACGAAGAAGCTAGAAATGAAGCAGTGATTCTGATAGCGACAATGTTGATATTTCACGAGTGCCGATTCAGATATTATTTTGGGGATAATACTATTTGCACCGCTATTTTGGTTAATACACCACATACAATTCTTCTAGTATATGCTTTTTAAGTGTTTTTTTTTAAATGTTATCGATTAGATAAGAATAATTTTAAATATTAAAAAAATGTAATAAATATTATATGAATATATATATGTCTGTTTTTCTTTTTATTATTAAAAAAAGTGTAACAAACTAAATTAGTATATTCATACTTACTTTTTCATTATCCCAATTATACCTTTAAACAATTTTGTCTATAATAAAGATTTTTGTTAATGTCATTAAAAAAAAGAATTTTGATTTTTTTTTTTTGTTATATTGTTAGTGTCATTGAAATAAATAATCATGGTTAGTTTGGTTTGTTATAACTTGAAGGTAACGAACATTTATATTTTTAGTTTTAAACAAAATCAAAATTTCATAAAAAAAAATATCGTTCATAATTTTCAAACATTAGCAAAATAAAAAAATGAAAAGACGTACACCCATCTTTTCTTTTCGCTAGTATAAATTAAATATTTTACGACATTTTTTTTCCTTCCTATATTGATTAAGATTTAAATAGGCCCGACAATTTAACAGAAAAATCAGATATAAACATAAAATAATTTTAAACTTTCATGTAATAACAATCGTGTATTATGTCAAATCACGTCATTTCACTCTACTTTAGTGACGTAATGTAGAGAAATAGTTTACTCTTGTCAAATGTCGTGTAAATTTAATTTGCACTAACAAAACATATTTATTAAACTCTCATTTTAAAAAGAGTCACGTTAACATGGTCTCTTTGCTCTGACTTTAAACGGGGCCTTCGCAAATGGGCGGTGTAATTGGTCCCTTCGGATTAGTCGGTTCTTGAATCGGATACTGAGTTTTAAAAAAAAAATGGTCTCTTTGCTATGAGTTGAGTAATTTAATTGGTTTGAACTAATAGATTAAATAGTTGAGAAGTTAAAAGTCTAGGATTCAAGTCTTGGTAAGGAGAAAAAAATACTAATATACTAACAATTAACTTAGTAACATTTAAGATTAAAAAAAAATCTCTTTGGACATTTTTTAAGAAATTAAAATTATTTTCATTTTGTGATGAAAATATAATGTTGTTCATGCCTTCCAAATTGTGTTTTGGGAAAGTTCACAATCGTGCCAAATCACGATTTGGCAAGCGTGTCACGATTTTAGTAAGCAGTGAGCAAGGTTTCCTGGGTGCTCAATCGTGACACGATTTTGGGAAAACGTGTCACAATTTTCGGCTTGCTGGACACGTTTTCAGGATAAGGTTGGTCGTACCTTGGGTCGTACACACCAAACGTGTCACGATTTGACAAAACGTGACACAATTTTGACAGCTGAAGACTACTATATAAGTGTTTCTATGCAGATTTTGAAGGAGATCTAGAAGAGTGAGAAACTTGGGAAATCAAAGGAGGTAACTTTAGGGTTGAGGGTCTTTGATTAGAATTCTCTTGGGTTGGGAAACATTGTAAACACCTTGGGTGAGTGAAAATCATTGAGTGTCTTGTTCATTGGTGAGATTGGAAAAATGGGTAGAGATTAGGGTTGTTCATTGTGAGCTTGTTGAAGCTAATTTCTTGTAACTCATTTGTATCTCTTTGTAAGAACTCTTTGACAGTGGATTAGAGAGATCAATCTCTCCCCAAGATTAGGTCAAGTTGGACCGAACTGGGTCAACAATCTTTGGTGTGTTTGTTTCTCTTCTCTCTTTATCTTTTGCTTGTGGTTTTGTGCTTTTCACTTTGATTACTAGATTAGATCTAGGTGTTGTTATTATTGTTGTTGCTTGTGTTTACTTTGAAATTGGTTACTACTTTCCTTTGCTCCACACATCATTGTTTGTATTGATGTGAAATTTAAGTCCGAATTCACAACATATAAATTTAAAATTTTATTGATGTTGAGAGTAGATGCGAGGACCTTCAGAGTAATGCAGCTGAAACTTTTTATTTGAGAGAGA
>Ga0315915_1001878_pt1 | contig 26030 bp, 15 predicted proteins | sample MpolbnodulesMG_FD_207738 | JGI IMG/M metagenome (GOLD analysis project Ga0315915, IMG submission 207738) | Medicago polymorpha root nodule microbial communities from Los Angeles, California, United States - branched nodules | ecosystem: Host-associated > Plants > Roots > Nodule | place: USA...
TTTATTATTATATTATATTTTGTACTTTGAATTAAAATATAAATTTGTAAACTTTTTCAATAATTTAAGCTTTATTAGTATACATTAATTTTTTGCATATATAAATGTATTATTATAAACTAGAATATAAATATGATACAATATATAGTCGAATTCCCTAAAACCTCGTGTTGATCATGTAAAGAGTGTTTAATTTAATTGAATTATTAGTTTGCTAGTCCATTTAAACTTAGATCACATTGTTTATTTAAAGATGTTCATAAGATATAGACTTTTAAACAGGCTAACAGGTTGTATCAGACTTTCAGAAGGTCAGGCTCAGGCCTAAAAAGTAGGCATATGACAGGCCGTATGTCAGACTTAAGCTTTATGACAGGCCAGACTTATGTCTTGCAAAGCCTAGTTCGGCCTAGCCTATTCTCATCCCTAATGCTAACTAGTGCCTCGAACACTAGTTAAAGAAAACAAAAGTAGAAAATTTTGCATTAAAAAGAGTATTATTTACACTTTTAAGAGTTTGACCGTACAAGTTCCAAAAATTGTTTATTATTAAGTCTTCTTAACTAATGCGTCAAAGACAATAGTTAGCATTTTCTTTAAGTTGATTAAGGTGATTTTTCTTCACCAACCACCGTCAACCATAGATTAAAATTGCATAACAATTCAGAAATAAAGAAAATTTAAGGGGTAGGAGTCCTGTCAAAACAAAAGGGACTGAGATTTTTAAAGGACCCCACAAGGATCTCAGTTTAGTTGGTTACGCTAACCCCGTTATTCTCTTTTGCACATTTTCTTGTGATTATTTGAAAATAAAATAATTTATGTTTTACTCTGTAAAATTAAAATGCAATAGAGATTGGCTCATTGGCATTGGCTAGAAGCTAGATAGAGACAGAGATAGTTTCTTTGAATTTGGTGGGGTCCACAAAGAGTTCAATGATGCATTCCGTTCCATAATTGGAGAACCACGGCCGACCACCACCACCGTGCTACGTGGAAATAACCTGTCCACATCATTGTCTACGGCAGCTAATGATTTTCTTGTGGTTAATCACAGTTACAGGAGTTTATAAACATTTGTATAAGTCAATGAATGTTGATTCAGTTAATAAAGAGTTGTTGGCTTAATCGTAAGATCATGTGTTTAATTTTAGATATGGATGTGATGATCCTTTTGATAGATAATTTATAAGCATTTTTTAAATATTGAACCCTAACCCCATCCTGAACCTTCGAAACCTAATTTATCTAAACTTTTATAACAAACAAAAAATATTTATATACATGGTTGAACTTATTAAAAGTGTCATTGAAATGTTTCATTTCCAAATAGTACTTGATGTTAGAACAGAGTGCATTCAAGTTTGGGATTGATCTCACACTCGCTCAGTTAGATCAAATTACGAGAAAAAACTTAAAGAAATTCTTAGAAGGATTAGATGAAGAAAATTCTGTATTGAAATTGAATGCATTCGTACTTACACACTTGCTTGCTATGCCAGTTTTCTATATAAGGGATACACACTAGTTTGTTACACTTACACATTCAATTAACTATCCTAACTGAATTATACTTGAAATGGATATAAGCTATTATTCAGTTTATTATTTTTATAAGTGATGTCAGACTAAAGAAAGGTGGCCGATAATGGTGGTGGTCTAAGTGAATTGGTATAGCATTTCAATTGCCGGTAGTATTCATATTCTATCTTTACCTTAAAAGTTGATTTTGTAAAAATATTTTCTAAAATTGAGTTAGATTCATTCTCAAAGTTTAAAAGAAACTACAATATGAATTCGTGAAATAGTTCAACATTAATCATACCATTTTAAAATTTATATCCGAATTTCTTTTAAAAAAAATAATATCCGAATTAGCATACTAACAATATAGTTTAAATTGTTGGGTCACTGGGGGAGCTCGAGGGACCATCCACATTGAGGCTAGAACAACCCCACAAGCAAGAGAGACACCACACTCTTACCCGAAACCTTAAGGCAATGGGTTTATGGGTCCTCTTACTTATAAGATATTCAACCTTTACTCTTTTATCGGATGTGAGACATATTACTCACACCTGCACACAACAACACTCCCCCTCAAGTGTGATTCCATCACTTTATCGTGCTCCCCCCAGAGCAGAAGCTTTTTACTTGCTTGTGTTGCCGTTGCTGCACAAGGAGCCACTTGCTGCTTGTACCGTCGTTGTTGCTTCATGCGCAGCTGACCGACGGCCTCGGTCGCACCCTTCGTTGAACCGGGGCTCTGATACCATGTTGGGTCACTGGGGGAGCTCGAGGGACCGTCCGCATCGAGGTTAGAACAACCCCACAAGCAAGAGAGACACCACACTCTTACCCAAAACCTTAAGACAATGAGTTTATAGGTCCTCTTACTTATAAGGTGTTCAACTTTTACTCTTTTATCTGATGTGAGATATATTACTCACACTTGCACACAACAATATAAATAAGGTAAGAGCAAATTGATTTGACTAGTAGTTTCTAATTAACATCACGCATTTTCAAACATAATAATAGTTGAAGATGTTGGATCTTCTTCAAGATCTGACCTTCTATGGAGACCAGTTTGAATAAATAGTTTACTTTCTGTTAATCCTCTAGAAAGAGATTGTTACATTCTTTGTGTTACATTGTTATATGCAAAAAGGGCCGTAATTATTACAAATTAATTAACCTCCAAGCTATATATCAACACTCCTCAACCAACACACCCGTCTCTGTACTAGAGGAAAGACCTAAACAGGCCCTGATCTTTCACTATTGGTACAAATGGTCCATTCGTGTTGCAATCTAAGAAAAAGCAAGAAATTATGATTAATATTTTTAAAGGAGCAAGAATTATGATCAATGTATTAACACTTGTATGTATTAAACTTAAAGAACGACTAAAGATTTCACGCCATTGCCGACAATTGAAGTACCTCATCTATTTGTAAATGCACGATAGTTACTAATCAAATGATCTATATATAAACTTTAGGTATTAAAAAAAAATAGAGACTAGTTTTATTTTTCTTGTCTTTAACTTATGATGATAGTCATAGTTTTCAGCATTGCTCAGGTGTGTCTTGGAAGCACGGACATTAGACACAACAATGACACGTCAACATCGATTAAATTTTAAAAAAATGGCATAACTCAATGTAAACATGCATCAGTGCTATGTTTAGACACAACACGTGTTGGATATCAGAACATACATTCGATCATAATTGTCGGTGCAACAAAGATGCGTAGGCCTTGCAATATCAGTTGGTTCCTTGCAAATGTACCAATGTTTATTTTATTTTATTTATGAAAAATATATACAATTTTGTAAATAGGATCGGTTTTAAGATTTTGATGCCCTGGACAAAACAATAAAATTGTGCCATTTTAATTATTCCAATAATTTTCTTCTTACATTTTTTGTTTTAAAAGATTCATTTATAATCAAAGTTTTCTAAAAATATATTCTCAATATAATTAATCAAACCGAATTAAAAAGATATATATTTACATAGTACTAACTACTAAGTAAAAATACCACAAAAAAAAAACATTTAAGTAAAAATAATAATTTTGATGTCCCTAAAATAATGGTGCTCCCTCCTATCCATTCTCAGGGTCACCCCTGTTTGTAAATATTTACGTTTTAAAAATTAACTAGAATAACAAACAGGGTGGGGTCGAGCAAAATGAGTTCAACTTTCACATCTTAGTGAACTAATGTTTGAATCCAACTAAAAGAGTTACTTATATTTAATGTCCGACATTTATTGAATTTGATTATATCTCCTTTAAATTTAATAAAATGAGTATGACCATTTAAATTGGTCAACAGTCAAAACATATTGATAAACTATCACTAATGTTTGTTAGAATGTGTTTGAAAGGAATAATATATGTCGTGTTAATGTAATTTGAAGAGTAATGCTAACTCTTGAAAAAAATTATTTATTATTTTGTTGGAGCTAGACAAGAGAAGGTGGGGTTATGGGGTAATCAAAGGCATGCCCTTAGGAGGAATGTTTTGGAGTTATTTTTTTTGTCTTTTCTTTGTTTATCTTCTACGTAAAGTTGAATAACAAATTCACCAATTCGTGACTTACACGTTGGTTGATCGCACTGTTGTTGCTCAACTTACGTTTTCTCTCTTTTTTTCCATAGTTGCTTCCTCAAAATACTTGTCGAGAAATGATTAGAAAGACCGTAATGGTACCTTGAATAAAATGGATACTATATTGGCTTGGAAAAAAGAAGACCATTTTATAAGGTATTGCGCATATAATCCGATATAATTATCCTACCATTAAGACTATACTATAATTAATGTGATAGAACCTGTTTAAAACATTTACTTAGAAAATATGTTATCCTAACAAGGGAGACAGCTTAGCTTACTGGACAAATTTAGTTGTTTGGCTAGAATAAGATAGTAACATCATATGATAAATTTAAAGCATAAAGAATTTTATTGCTCACGTGAAAAATTAAATATTTATCAAATGGCACGATGTTAAATCTTCGTAGTGAAGTTGTGAAGACGCACTAGATAAATAATTCTCATAACCTCCATAAAAAAGCTTCTTTATAAGGTCTCTCTTTTTTCTCTTGGTACAATCTTTATGGAGAATTATACTCGAGTTCTAGCTGAACTATAATTTTTAAAACAAAATTGATTATATTTTGGTAATGGAATATTTTTTTAAGGATAAGGGGTCATTGCTTTTCTTTAACAATGTACCAGGAAAGAAGGGATAACATGAGACTTTAAGGTATTTTATTTTATTTTAAAAAACAAAATGAATAATATCAAACCAAAAAGAGATCTAAACCTGCACAAGGAGTGCAATGCTATGACTCAACTGTAATTACACGATAAAATACAAACCAAGCACCAAGAAAAAACAATAGAACACCAGCTAGTAAACAAACCAAATCACCATCTAGGAGCAATGGAGGGAGTTTATCCACCGGTGATAGAATGTCAAAAGCGAAGTTTTTATTTTTTGTTTTCAACCACCAAAAAGATAGGAGTTCACTTTATCAAATAATCGATGTAATGCCAATTATTTTTGAAAAAAAAAATGCGAGCGCTCATTTCCTTCTGGAAGGACCCAAACACAAGCCAACCATATCAAATGAAGTGATGACCGAATTTTCCTAGAGTCACCTCCTAAGCTTCCAAATTGGATGAGATGATCGGAACTATGCAACCTATCAGCTGAACAACCATTGGCAAATGAGAGCCCAGATGCTACGATAAAAAAAAACCACAACTCGCAAACATAAACGGGTGATCCACGTTTTCGTACTTACCACAACCACCCGAACAAAGAATAGAATGAAACTTTAAGTTGTGTGGTAAAGAACATATATAACTAATAAGTTAACTTGTATCAAATAAACTAGTAAACTAAATTTATAGTGTCCTTTTTTATAAGACTCATTTGCTATTTTCAACTACATTAATTATTTCTTTACATGCATGCCCTTATTTATTATACATCTTTTTCTTCAATTAGAAATAAATATCATATGGAAAACCTAAACCAACTCTTTCTCTCTCAAGAATAAAATTGTAAAAGCAATAGTGATTACAAACACTTTAATATAAATATCCATTTTCTTAATTCCCGTAATTTTAGCAAAAGAGTCTTATATATAGGGACAGAGTTAAGGAAAAGCAACATACTATAACACTAATATTTGAGGGCTATCATCCATTCCATTTACTAATATTTGAGAATACTAATGTTGATGTAGTATATTATATTGATATGCCTCCAAAATATTTGTGCCTATAACAAAGAAGTGCCCTGGCTCTGACTTAACAGAAAGGTCAGTTTTGAGTGTTTTTCTCTATTGCGCCAACTTCGCATGTTCTTATTTGATAAAGATTGCAAACTCACCGCCCAAAGATGAATGCGTTTCTGTCAATAAAAAATGTGCAAGCTTTTCTAGACTTTGTTTTGAGAATTAAAAGGGAAAGAGAAGTGAGTATTTTCGGAGGATAGAATGGTGGTGTTGTCTTCATGGGTGTTGATGATAGGGTTTGGTTAGGTGTTGTGTGTATGGTGGTCTTTTATGGGTGTTCCGCCTATATACGGTGCCTTTTCGTAGTGTCTGAATTACCAGTATCTGTTTGTCTTGAGCAAGGATCTTGGTATTAAATAAATTTTGTTGTTAATCAACCAATGTATTGCCCATTCTACTTGGAGGGTTATAAAGGGTTTAAAAAAAAAAAAATCAATTATCTTCCTCTTTTTAAAATAATTCAAAGCAAAAGAATATCAATTATAAGTATAATTTTGCTCCTCATTCCCTTTTTTTCTCAAACAAGTTGAGAACTTCCACTTCATTTTCCTTTTCATCCCCTCCCTTTTGTTCTAACTCCCAAACAATACCTTAAGATATTTATGCACAACTATTCGAGCATAAGCTAAGTCGAGTAGTAATGTTTGAGCTTTGTTGATTCCAAAATATAAAAGTTTAAGCTTCGCTCATCTACTTATTTCCATGTCCATATGGGAGTAGTTCGACTTTAAGAAATGGAATGGATGATAGCCCTCAAATATTAGTATTCTCATCTATTCTCTAATGATGCGACACCCTAACCATTTGACACATCAACATACTTTTATCTTTCTGCGTCTTTTGTAACAAAAAAAATCATATTTAAAGGAGAGACAAAATGATCTTGATGAAATGATGGATATGGTATATGCATGCTCTAATATTTGCCTCTCATCTCTTTCACTATATATAGTTTCATCGTAATTTGGTGAAATTGTATGATGAAAGAAGGATGGAGTTTGGATTGCATGTTGAACCTCGTAAGGGACAGAAGTAAAATGCTGTTTTGTGTTGACTCTAGTTGACCACACTTAAATAGGTAAGTTTTAAAGCTAGCTTACCAATATGAATGACCTTGTGTCTAATTATCATTGTACCACATTTCAGCCTATAACACTAATGGATACTTAAGATAATTAGAGACACTTATAATTTGGTAGCAAATATCACTTAGGGTTTGGGATGTTACACCACAAGCCCTCACAAACCTGCAAAAATAACCACAAATTATATGTTTGTGGCAGTAAAAAAAAACCCATATTTGAGTTGGTCACTAATATTGATTAGTTCAGACTACCACAAAAACCATATTTTAGAAAATAATGTGGCGGTTCACAAATCATCAGATTTAAAAAAAAAACAGAAACATACAAAAAAAATTAATTTATTTAAAAAAAATATAAAAATACTTAAATAATTTTAAAATAGAAAAAATATTTTTTAAAAAATAGTTGAAAGAAAGTAGAAAATAATAATAATGCAGAGCAGAGAATAATAACAAAGAGAAGGTAGGAAAAGAAAAAGGTTACAAAGTGGATAGAAGTAAGAAATGGAGGAGAATATAATCAAAAAAAACTAGAGAGACGGTAAAGAAAATGTTTAGAGAGAAGATGGAAGCGATAAATGAAGAAAGATGAGAAGAATGAAATATGATATATAGGATGTGAAAGGGAAAATTGTGGTGGCCTAAAGCCCTCATAAATTTGTGATTGCCAAAGCTCTCACAAAATTTCTAGGTAATGAAGTGTGTGACCGTCTAAGCCCTAATTAACAATGGACTTGAATTTTACAGTTATTGACGACGTAAATTGTGAGGGGTTTTTGCTAGTAATTTGTGAGCGTCTTTTGGCAGCCCTAACTCGTTTTAAAGTTGACGCAAATGGTTGTTTTTATTCTAGTGAAAGATGTAGAGGTAGATGTAAGGATGTCAAAAACATCCGCACCTGGATATTTAAGGATAAACTCCGCTATGGGTACAGAGTAGATACTTTATTGGATATACATGAATGAAATAAATGGATATTTCAACTACCCGTTATTTAATGGATACATATGCGAATTTGATGGTATTCGTATCCGCGGATATCCATACCCGCTTTTATATTAAGTAAATTACATAAATAATCTTACCACCCGTGAATTAGTTAAATCAAGCAACTTTGTTTTTATTAAATATGATGAGCTTTATTTACTCTTTTTTTAATCAAGGATATTTTCTTCTTTTTTTTTTTTGAAGGAATCAAGGATATTTGCTTTTGTTAAATATGATGAACTTTATTCTTGTTTTTGTTGAATCAAAGAACTTTGTTTTTGTTAATTTTTTTTTTTTATAGAAATGAAATGTATGAATATTATTATGTTTTGGCAAAAAAGAAAGAAATGAATGTGATGAACTTTTGTTGTAAAATTTTAGGTAATTACAAAAAATCTTTTTTTTTTTATAAAATAAAAGAATGTTATCCATATGGATATCTGTATATATCGGTGGATACCTCAACATCCGGGATTACCCGCTTAACGGATATTCGCGAAGATATGGAGAGGGTACGAATATCATATTTATGTAATGGGGCACACACAAATATCATACTAATATTCGCGTCCATGAATATCCATTTACATCCTTAGGTAGACACATGATTGTGCAAGAAGAATACAGAGTAACGAACTTCAAATCTTTTCATATCATATTTTTGGAAGAAAATGTCAAATCTCTCCTAAATCAAGCATAATGAGTTTAATTCAAGAAAAGGAGAGATGAGTATAGCTAGCAAGTAGTCGAGATTGTAATTTGCTTGTTCAAGTGAGAGTGGTTATTTCTACATCAACTATGAATGAAAAAATGTTGCTCATAGAAGAGATTGGTCCATATCTAATGCATTAACATTTTGGATGAAGATAGTGTCAATCTCTCAGCGGTTCTAAACACTTTAGCTCATTGATGCTCTTGTTGCCCTCCAACAAATGATATAAGAAACCCTGATTTATTTTGGCGTCGGAACATAAATGAAATCCAAATGTGAGACCCTTGGGTCAAAAGTCTTTATGATATAGGATGTGTAAAATCACACTTAAGAGAAAGATTGTTAGATTCAAGTTTAAATGACTAGTCGTAAATCGTCTATATGAATTGACAAAATGATAGATATACAAGAAAGATTACTCATATACTTAATCGTTAAAATTTTGGGTGGAGATGCGTTGCCTATCTTTCTTATGGTCTTTGAACATTTGTTGTTGCTCAAAGCGCTTCTACACATGCTCCTTAACATAATTCACACCCTTTGTAATTCGCAAGATTTAGAGGATTTTCCATTTAATTTCTAACGTAGTAATACCTATTCAAATTTCAGTCAACAAGAAATGTAGTAAGAAGAATATGTGAGAAAATATGAGTATTCCTCTTAAAATATTTGATGTATGATTAATTAGTATTCAGTTTAATTAATTTCCCGCGGGTGCAGTCATAGCTATGAATGTAGTAGATGGAAATGTGTGCCATTTTGTTTATTGAATCCTTGATGAGAGTTAGACATATTCTGCAAATGAAAAGGAAAAGAAACAAAAAGGAAAAGAAAAAGGTAAAGAATGTTAGGCAATGACGTCACTACATGGGGGGACAACCATGAAGCCATGCGCAATTTGATTTGCGGTCCTTCCTTCCTTACTCTTTTCTTTTATTTATTCTTTATAATTAATCCCCTCACACACTCCCAACAGAAAATTCTTCTCTCTTCTCTCTCTCTCTCTAATCTCCCTCTCCCTCTCTCTCTTCTTCTTCAACTCAAACCTAGCTCCTTGATCATTTTGTCTACTTCTCTTCCCTGCAGTACTTTTCTTCTTTAAACTAGTAAAATTTCTCATCAGGTGAGATTATAACACTAGCTACTAGCTAGTAGTATAAAGTCCATCAACATATATATGTTCTTCTGCAAAATCTCCTTAACCTAGGTTCATGCATGCATGTTTTTCTTTTCCAATTAATAACACCAGTACAATACTCTCTGCTCAAGCTCATTAATCATCGAGGAATTTGCTTTGTTTGAGTAAGAAAAGTATATAAAAACAATCACACAAGTCTTTTGTAATAAACTGCAATTAATACATGTAACATTTTTTTCATCTTTCATTTTTGTGCACAAATAGAACTATACTATAGGTTTATATCCACATTTTTCATATTTGTATGTTGTTGAGTTTGAATTAAATTTACCAAAGTTATAAGAAGGCTGCACCTGCAAAGTCTCTGAACATAGTATTAGGTTTAGAGGAGTAGCCATAAAAGTAGTAGTAAAACATTTATCTCAAAATCCGTTAAGGAGAATGAGTCAGTTGAGATGTGACATGAAAATTCTCGACAAAAAGACAATAAAGTCAGAGTAGTCCCAGTTTCTGCAATGAGAAGAACCAAGACTCTAATGTCTTCATCTAAACAAGCACTATATTCCTCTACTTTTTCTCATCCTTTCCTTTGCTTTTCATCCAATAAAACGTTTCCTCTCTTTTTGTCCCTTCACTTTTTTCTCTCTTTCCACAAAACGCGTGCCCGTTTTACTATGATTACGTCACTCCCATCCTTATTAACCCTAGTAATGAGTATTTTATTGTCCTTAAGTCAGAAACCTAAGCATGCATTCTGTTGTTTCTCTGAAAAATTAGCACATTCTGTTTCCTTAAAAAGTTGTTTTTGATTGTTTAGTTAGATAAGTTAATTAATTAACTTATCTAGGTATTTTTAATAATTTATAAAATATAGTATATAGTATATAGTAAGGCCTAATAATAATGAATGGTAATGTGGAATGGGGAACCCCGTTTGTTGATGAATCATAATTCCCACCACCATTCACTAACACAAGACAACATCATTATAGCACAACCCTATACATGTCCGTTTCTTATATACCCTTGCTTGCTTGATCAAACTCAAGCCCTACCCTATGCCAAGCTCATGTTTTTTTTTTTTTTTTTTACCTTATCAAAACCAAACTCTCATCATAATCATTTGTTTTTCTTCTCTCACTAACAAAGAATATCATTGTTTCTGAAATTATATAGTTTTGTTTTATAACACGCGCTTATAGTTAATTTATTTTTCCAATTTATTAATATGGTGAGTGTTGCTCACCACCAAATGACCTTATGATTATCTCTGATAACACTTGTCACCTTTTTACTAAAACACTTTATATTAATATTTCTTTTCACTTTTTCTTTGTTTTTGTTCAACTCACTTCACTAGAGTTATTATCTTCTCTCTCATATATATAGTATATATGTATTGATATTAACACTCACATACATCACATCCTGTTTGGTTATAATTCAAACATGATGAAGAAAGTCATCAAGTGAGTGTGGTGGTGGGTATTAATGGTGGTGGTGAATTTGATGCAGCACCAGTAATTTGCTATCATGGAATCCATGGAGTCATGTGTCCCACCAGGGTTTCGTTTCCACCCAACTGATGAAGAACTTGTTGGTTATTATCTCAGAAAGAAAATTGCTTCTCAGAAAATTGACCTTGATGTTATCAGAGAGATCGATCTTTATCGTATTGAACCATGGGATCTTCAAGGTATACACACATACACGTACAAATACTTTTCTCCCACTCTTTTCCCTAACAAAATATTAGGGTTTTGAAGATCTAATATATATGACCATATAAAGTTGAAATGCAATTTAGAACTATGATAGTAACCAAGATATATAGATCTGTGTTAGTTTTTTGTTTTTGTTTATAAAAGTTAAATAATTATGTGAATGAAATGGCAGAGAGATGCAGGATCGGGTATGAAGAGCAGAATGAGTGGTATTTTTTCAGCCATAAAGATAAAAAGTATCCAACAGGAACAAGAACTAACAGAGCTACCATGGCTGGGTTTTGGAAAGCAACAGGAAGAGATAAAGCAGTTTATGATAAGATGAAACTAATTGGGATGAGGAAGACTCTTGTTTTCTACAAAGGAAGAGCCCCTAATGGACAGAAATCTGATTGGATCATGCATGAATATAGGCTTGAATCTGATGAAAATGGACCTCCACAGGTAACTAATTAACCATACAATACTTATATCATTCTAATCCTAACATTATCATATAATTTTTTTCATAATAAATTCGAGTAGTTTTCATCTTTTAAATATTTTCCTTTGCCTGTTTCTTATAGAGTAGTTCATGACTTATCTATGAAATGTCAAAGGTCACCTGAATGATAAGAGTTTGATCTTATAATCTCAAGGGACGAAAACCGCGGAGTTTAATTAAATTATCTCGAAAACTATTTAAAAACATGGTATATAACATTGTAGTAACTAACTAATTATATCTCTAATTAGTTAAAAAAAATAATTATATCTCTAATTAAAACAGTTATAAAATGGTTATTTGTGTCATTGTAATAAAGAGATTAGTTCATCTCTGTAAGCTTATCTCAATTGATAAAAACAATACATAATATACGTAAGGTCTGGATACGTATCCCCAAAAAAAAAATAGTTCATGACTTCATTCTCTTTTCATTTGTTTTTGCATTTTTCTATGTAGCCATGCTAGTTTGATCTTTATCTAGTTATTACTGTCTGGCTAGTGCTTCAATGTGATGTCACTGCTACTTATTCTAAATGCAGATCGTGCACACTTTCTTTCTCTATTACTCACTTTCACTTTTTTCCTAGACCACTATAATCTAAATGTTCAACAAGGCACGTACACGCTTTCTTCAAACATAACTTTCAACAAACAACAAGTCAAAAGTTATTCTTTCAACAGCCAATAATTAATCTTCTTTCATTCCTTTCCTTTTATGCTTACACACTTTTGTTTACATTTTGATTGTCAAAGGTAAACCTCAATGCAATTAATTAGTTGACTACATATATACACCTACTACTACCTCTCACCAAACTGATGGAAAATTATACAAAAGCTAAAGGGACAACATAACACATTAAAGTAGAAAAACTAATAAGCAAAAGGAGTAACTTTTTTTTTCCTCTTTTGCAATATATAGCAACTCTAGTCAACTCAAAGTCAAACCTAATACATATCAACAAAAGAAGATGATTGTGTCAACTGTCATCAACACATATAATTAACACTCTTTTTTAATGTAGTCATTCATATTACTTGAACTTGATTGTTGACTATGCCTCATAGTCACGAATAAACGAGCATACCCAAACAAACCTAAACATTTATTCGTAATAGAAATAAACTGCAGCGACTCTGCAGTTAGAGACGTAGGTATTTTGGTCAAACTTTGTCATCAAACATTTTGTACTTTTCTATGTACGTTTTGCCTTATTTATTCTTTTGAATCGGAATTGTTGTTCATACATAATTTTATATATCGTTCTGTCCATAAGTCTATTATAAATCTATAGAGACCCAAGTGAATCTCAACCAATAAAAAGATGTATGTGGAAAAAAAAATCTCGAAAGAAGTGACCTAGATTCCCTACGTAGGGTCATAGAGAATTCCACACACATACAATCAGTGCATTTGAGGTCATTTTATTGACATTAGACGGTCTAGATTTGAAATTCGCTAAATATATTTATGCAGACACTATTTAATAGTAGAGAATCCATCTTTCCTCAAGTTTCATACTTAATTAAACTAAATGTTTTATGCAGGAGGAAGGATGGGTAGTGTGTAGAGCATTTAAGAAAAGAACAACAAATAGCCAAAGTACAAAAAGTACTATTGAAGGATGGGACACAAGCTACTTCTATGAAGAAGCTGCAAGTAGGATCAACAATTCCATGGTGGATCCAATTGATCAGATAATCTCAAGGCAACCTCAAAGCTATTTATCCCAAAGTTATAACATGTGTAAGCAAGAGATAGAAGCATGCATGCATGCAGAACAATTTTTGCAGCTTCCTCAGCTTGAAAGTCCTTCATTGCCATTAGTAAAGAGGCCAAGCACAATGTCTCTAGTATCGGACAATAATAACGATGACATTAACGACCAAAACAGGTTGCTGTTATTATCGAACAACAACGATAATATTACTACAAATACAGTTACTGATTGGAGAGCTCTTGATAAGTTTGTGGCTTCTCAACTGAGTCACGAAGTTGAAACTGATCATCAAGGAGTGTTGTTGTCAAGTTTTGGAACAAATAATAATCCTAGCTCGGACATGGCATTGATGTTACTGCAGCAGGGTAATAGAGATGAAGAGAACAAGTTAAGTCCATTTTTGAATGCAAGTTCAGATTGCAGTGATATTGGGATATGCGTATTTGAAAAATGAAGCAAGAAGAAATTAATAACCATTTTATTTGTACTAGTACTAGTAGTATAGTACTATATAATATAAATGTTCCATGGATATATATTATATATGTTGAGATGAGACATATTATATATTTTTGTAAAAATATGTGTGGAAGAATTAAAATTTCTCTGCCCTTATGAATGAGTGCAAATTTGAGATGCATGCGTCAAAATGGCTCTTGAATCTAGATACAATTTTATCTTATTTTAAGTTGGTGCAAATTAAGCAGGTGCATTAGTCTTATGCCATAGTAGATATATAAAATGAGTCCCTATAGGCTCTGCAGGTGCATTTTATACATATCGAAATTACAGGCTGTTTTATTAATTTTCTGCTGACAAAAAGAAATTGAACCTTCAGCTTATAATCTTTGCCACTTCTGATCTTTAAGCATGAATATTTTTTGTTGTTGTATAATTGATCTGCATTAATCTTTTTTACAAGTTACTTGCTTTAACCCGTGGTTATTAGTTAATACTCTAATATCAATTAATATGAGAAGCTAGGGTTAAAGTTATTTATCTGTATATTAGAGAATAATTTCAGTTTCAGTATTTTGTTTTTCAACTTAAGTGAATTTGTGGTTGATGATGGTATTCTAGAAGTGATTTTCCAACAGATCAATTATGCGTAAATTGGAATAAGAGAAAGCAAAATAATACTCTAGTTATTTAGTTTATGCTTCTTTACTTGTTTTATTTATATCTTAAATTGGAATGCATGTCTATCAGCTTTTTTTCTATTTTAATATATTACATATATTTTTGTAACATATCTATTTTAGTTTTTAAAAATTTCTGTTTTATAATATTGATTTTATTTAAATCACTTTGAGTATTCAATTTATATATTTTTAAAATTAAATTTTATAGAAAAGGTTATGCTATTAAGGTAAAATTTTTAATAGGAAAATATTTCAACTTTAAATAAGTATCAATGACTAATTACATATGAAAGGAAGACAAACAGGAAACAAACTGCGGTGCTAGGCATTTTTTGACGGCAAAATCAATCCTCTTACACCCATTTAGTAGTTTGTTTTTTAGTTCCTACAATTATTTTGTATATTTAAATTTAAGTTTGCAACATAATTGAGTTTGTTAAGGGTAAACTTATGCAAGGAAAGGTCCCAAAAAAAAAACAAAAAAAAAAATTAAAATAGGGAGAGGGAGGGGGGTGTCGTCCTTTTTTTCTTTTACTTTATTCTAATGTGTGTGTTTAATACTCCCTCCGGTCCTATTTATAAGAGAAAGTTAGGTCAACAAAAGTTAATGTATTTGGACTGAATTTTTAAATAGATACATTAACTTTTGTTGACCCAAATTTCTCTTATAAATAGGACCGGAGGGAGTGCTACTTATACTTATTGGGAAATGCTAAAGAGTGTCGTAAATGCATTAGTTAAGAAGATAAAAATAGAAATATTGTATTGAAAAATGATGAATTTAACTTTTTAAAATTTAAAATATTGTTGAATCTAATGCAAACTTATTACTTTTGATTTCCTTAATAACTGTCATTTGGAGACACTTGTTATAGTATTTCACTCGTTCATCGAGAAATTCTAATATGGTCACATGACCAAAGAAATAGTGTTTGGTCACACACACATAAAAAATATTTTTTTAATAATAAGGAGTAAATTAATAAAAAAGATGATTGAATATTTTGAGGAGAATCTTTTTATGTGTGTGTCTCCAAACATTATTGATTTAGTCTTGTGACCATAGAAGAATACATTCTCGTTCATCTCGTATGCATACTCCTCCAAAGCATTACTTATCATTTTGCATGCATTTACGATGATGGTAAACACAACGATAGTTAATAAGGTTTATTTGGTAAAAGTGTCATGTCTTCTACAGCTTTAATGTACTTCTTAAACCATATACAAATTTCTAACGATGCTTATTTTAAAATAGAGAGGGTAGAAATGAATCTTGAATTTGGTTTTTTAGAGGATGAATCACGGTTTTTTAATGGGGTTTAATCGCTTTTGAAAGAGCCGTAAATTCCATTTTTGAAACGAAAAAGTAGCGAAATGGTGAATGAATTAGATTGATATATGTTTGCCTCAGCAAGGGAAGTTTTTGGTGGGTCCGTAATTCGTATGTTGTCTAGCATGCATTTTGCGCCATTGCTCCTCTTGACCATTTGACCATGCTTTGTATTATGCTATGCACTAACCATACTCTCTTGCATTTTTTCCCTTTCTAGCAAGAAAAGTTTGTTTGCTTTATTTTACTTTTCTCTTAGACCCTTTTATCACTTAACTTTGGTTGAAGTCGTAGTACCTTTCAAATATACAAATTTCAACTTAACACATTCTTTAATCAAAGTTGCAATCCTTCAACTATGGCTAATTCTACTTGAACTTTGGATCTAAAGATGTCTATTTGCATAAAATATTGCATCTCTTTCATTTTATTATTATAATCCGAATGAGCTTATCATTAGCATCAAGATCAATAATCATGTTGTGAATATAAAGTAGGGAGTTGAGTATACAAAATATTAAAATTCTAAACTTCATTCTCAACCATACCTCCAAGGCAAAGATGGGTGTCGTTGATATGAACATAGGGCACGACCTCACAAAGATATTTATCATCTAACCATTTATTGTATCAAATTGAAACTTGGCCTCTACCGACCCGCCAAATGAAACTCGGACCAACAACCTCTGCCACTTTCGCTATAGCATGCCAAATACAAGAGTCTCCTTGCTAAAAATATTTTACTTTTTACATATGAACCCATAACTTTTGAGGTTGGTGTAAAATGTCTCAAATATTTTTGCCAAGCAAAGCTGTTTTGGAGAGTCCAGTAGTACAAACACATGCCCCTCCATGAATTTTGGGTGTAGATTAAGTCTTCCGGTTAACCCAATAACAAGAATTTCTGCCCCATATAAAAGAATGAACAACAACATTAATATTCTCACACGACCAAATCTAATCAAAAGACTCCTCTTCGAACTAGTAGTTAGCCTACTATTAATCTTATCCAATATGATGTGAAAATCTGAATTTTTTACTCTTCTAGTAAGCATAGGGAATACAATATATTTGTCAATTTGAGTAGTACGACTAAAATGAGGAAGAGACTCAAACTTCCACAACTTAGGCCGAGGAACATTAGTGAAAGTTACGAATTTGGACTTCCATAAATTAATCTTTAAGCTAGATTTCAAACAGAAAAGTTGCAACACATTCCGAACTGGCTTCACTTGAGAACACTTAGCTTATGTTAAGAGAAGACGATCATCAACAAATAGTAGATGAAAATACTAGGGTCCCCATTAGAAATTGTAACTGGACTTCACACATTACTAGTGACATGATTCTGAATCATAAGGGATTGTTTCTCCAAGTGCAACACAAATAAGTAAGGAGAAAGAAGATATTCATGCCTTAAGCCCCTCTTAGATTTGAAGTTGTCAAGCTTTTCACCATTCCGCTTAAGAGAAGGAGAGGATGAGGTCATGTGACTCATAATAAGATTTATAATAATCGAAGGGGAACCAAATTCTGAGAGAGTCATCCTTAGAAAATCTCAATCCACTCAATTTTATGCTTTCTCAAAGTCAACTTTAAACAATAAAAAGTCTGTCTTATCTTTCTTCTTGTGCATGTAATGAGCAATCTCTTGAGCAATAATCACATTATCGGAAGAACCGGAGAGAGTACCATTTAATCATTTATTATAAAAATAAGACTCAAACTTAATATTTTCAATGACCATTTCTAAAATATAACTTTGATATGGTCCACAACAGCCAATACCTTGATTTGAGAAATATAGACTTATTGCATGTGCAAGTGATTCTTTGCTTGGAAAAGCATACATACTCTTTCATCTTTATTCATATGATTTTGATCGTATAGCTGCTTAGCTACAAGATGGACCAAATGGTCCAATTCGACCATTTAATCACCTTATATTCCAACATTTGCCAGCACTATACTATATTTGTATTTATGCTATATGGGTCTTGTTAACGAGTGTCCCTGGAGTACTCTTTAAGCATTCCAAAAGAAGCAATTATTCTTTAAAAAAGTCAAATATTTTGATTTCTAAGGCATTAATTACGTGTATTTTCATAAATATTTACTATTTATGGTCCTTAAAGAGTGTCACGGGGACACTCGTTAACATTTTCCTATATCTATATATACCTTAAGTAAGCTTGCTAGTTACTCTGTTATATTTGATAATTTAGCTATAGGTGGACCAAATGGTCTGATTAGTATTTCTATAGATCCCCTGATGACATCTCGTCATTACGTAATTTTAATTGTAAAATCATGGTATTTGGAGTTCACAAGCAAGCTTAAACAGCAAGAAAAACTAAAGAAACAGAAGAAAGTGAAATCGTGACACGGTTGCTGAAAAACGTGTCACGATTTGGAGCCCTTGAAAACATGCATCCGACATTGAGCAAAACGTGTCACGATGGCTATTTTGTGACACGATTTTGGGAACCCTAATTTGGAAAGTTTGTTACACAAGGCATAATCGTGACACAATTTACTTAAATCGTGACACGATTGGGCGAATTTTTGTGCCTATTTATACTGAAACCTATTCTGAAAACAAGGGTGACAATTTGGAGAGAGCAAAATGCGATTTTGAGACCTAAAGACGGCTAGGAGGGCGATTTCTTCAACCTTCTATCAACTCATGTATGTTTTGATTCCTATATTGATTATGATATTTATAAACTCGATTATGAGTAGCTAAATCTCTTACAGATTAGGTCTGAGATGATTCTGTGTAACCCTAATTGAAACATGTTGCTGTGAAACTCTATTTATTGTGAATGACAATCTAGTTTTATTCAATTCAATTGTTCTTAATGCTTTTTATATCCTGATCAAATATAAACATGAATTCGTGAGAATGAATGACTACTGACCATAGCTTTCAACTTAAACCTAATTGAATTATTCAAATAAACAGGGTTAGTCTAGGAATGGATAATCGTTTGTTTGTGATTTTAGGTTAACGTTCTTAAAACCTTCAAAGAATATTAGCTCACCTAAGGAATTAGGGACCGTAATCTGAGAAGAGGGTCCTAAGTCAACGGATTGATTAGGGCTCTTTTTGTTAACCATCGTGAAACTAGAGAATCATTCATAAGAAATAGGTGCAGTGTACCAATTAGGGGAACACAGAGGATTCAAAAGACTTGATCTCATCTCTCTCTATATTTTCTAATCCAATCTTTAATTTATGTCTTTTATGCAATCCAATCAAATCTACTGCCTCGGGCAAACTAAATAAACTTTACACATCCTAACTAATAACGCTATTGTTTTTTTTTTGGTCAAGTAGTCTAGCGGCTGGAGAAATTCACCTTAAAGGTGAAATAGTGGGGTGTCCGGGGTTCGAACCTCGGCCCCTGCATACATAATGCATTATCCCTTACCAAGTGAGCTAAGCTCATGGGGACATAACGCTATTGTTTTACTTGAGATTAACACGGTCCTCGTGGAAACAAACTTTATTATATTACTTCGATAGTTTTTAGTACACTTGCTAAATATCTATCATTTCACTCCTCATTATCACTTCATTCTAACATTCCTCACATTATATTATGCTAACTAACTTCAGTTTGAACTTTACGTATAGACGGACAGACTATCCATGACAATTCAAACGATTTGACTAGTTTCCCTTTTATACTTGAGAGAATACAACCGTTGAAATAACGACATTAGAGAACAGGAGAGGAGAGAAGATAGTAGATAGAGTGTATAAATTGCATTATTTGTCACTTGTTGACTCTCTTGTTATTACAAATATCTTACGGCTTGAACAAACAGTTAGTAGACAAATTTTTATTTGTTTTGTTATCATCAAAACATCAATCGTGAGATAATGTGGCTAAACCAAATTGATTCTTACATGTTCAAGAATTGAAATTTAATATACCTTTAGTCTAATTTATTTTCTTACTACTTTATCCACACTTTCAAAACACTTTTGGATTTGTATCCTCTTTTGATAGCTCAACTTCAAGACATGTCTCACAAGTCCGCATTGATCTACGTGTAGTTTCTTTCAACAAGTAGGGTCCAAAAGTGCTAAACAATGTGTGCTCAACTTTTGCACTAAAAGGATCATATCTCATCTTTTTGTCGACTAAAAGAGTTTAAACTGAAACACACCTCTTTGTTAAATTTTGAAGCAGTATCATTAATTCTATCAAGTTCCATGAAATCATCCAAACAATCTTAATTATATGCCCCAAAAAAGTTGTTCCTTCTTGCCAATAGCATCAATCCACCATACCTTCTAGCACCAATGGTTTTGTACCATTTTTCTTAACAATGATTGCTAAATTTGATGATAACTTATACTCTGTCAAATGTCAATTCGGTTAATTAATTGGAACTTCATTACTCCATAAAGCAAGAGGCATTTTTGTGCTCCACATGCAAAAGCTGTTCCAAAACATAGTAAAAGAAAAATTAAGTGACATGATGGTAACTTTTGTATGAAGCTTAAGCTTTAAATTACATATTGAAATGTGATTATCTTTTATGAGACATTTAATTATAATCCTGCAGGGGTTTGTACCAATTCACTCCCTCTAGAAACCTTCCACAAGAGTAGCTCTCTATAAATTTTCACTATGCCCTCAAGCTTAGTGATCATTAACTAGTCCATGTGTCAACACATAGAAAGTTAAGAATAATTCTTATATGTCCATGATGTATTATATTTAACCGTGACGTGCATATTGGTGAAGCATTGGGATTGTTGACAGCTCTTCAATGGGTGCACAAGTTTCAGTTGGGACCTATAGACTTCGAACTTGATTCAAAAAAAGTGGTTGGTAGCTTTGCAACTAATAGGCATGATTCGACGGAATTTGGAGCTATTATTTAGGATTTTAAAATCTTGTTTAGTCAATTATATGAAAACTCGAGTGTAGATTTTGTACGGAGACAAGCAAATGAAGTCGCCCATGAATTAGCAAAGGCGGTCACATTATCGGTTAGTTTCCATATTTTGGTTACGCCATCTGATTCTATTGAACAGGTCCGTCTTAACAAATTCATAGGCCAGGTTTTAATTTATTAAGAGATGAAAAAAAAAATATTGGGCACTAAAAAAAAATTAGTCATTTTAAAAAAATTATTAAAAATCTCACTTTTATGGGACTTGAATACATGACCTCACACTCAACAATAACTGGCCACGCCACTGAAGCACGCTCAACAAATTAACTGTTATTTGCTTTTAATAGATATATAACCATTAGGGTTTTGTTATTTCCCCTATTTTAACTTAACAGTTGTAGCCTAAGAGACAACTTTTATTCATTCAATAATATTTTAGAGAGTTTTCTCAATTTCTGGTGGATTCTAGAGCTCTATTTTCACAAATTTGTCGCTTGCAAACTTGTTTACTTTCAATCTAGGTTTAACATTTAATAGCCTACGCTTCCGACTGCGTCACAAATTTATACGAAAAGTTTATTACTACTGCAATAATTTTTCAATACATTTTTATACTGTGATCCTAAATAAATTAACAACTCTTAAACAACTTGGACCGTCTTTACATCTGACAAATCCAACTATCTCTAACATGTTTTGTGTCATAAGCTATATAATGTGAAAAATACATATTGTTACAAGAGAAATTTGATAGGAAACACAAAAATTCTGTGGTAGCATGTAACAAGTTTGGTTGATAAAAGTTGATATATCTAATTTAAATTTTTGATCAGATACATAAACGTTTATTGATTCAACTTTTTCTTATATATGATCGGAGGAATTAAAGTGTACGAGAACTTTGCAATTGTTATGAATTTATGATCAAATGTATGAAGCGTGACGTGTGACAGTAAGAAAGGAGAAGTCATGGTGGGAAAGTGACCTCACCACTCTACAAAGCCCATCCTTTTTAGTCGGCATATGACTGTGCGGCTCAACCAAACCACATTGTATTGAATGACAAAGTGATAACAAAGTTTAAAACCAAAAACATGTGCTAAAAAATAACATACTAACTTCTTGTTATGATTAATAGTACACTCCTGTTATGAATACATGGTAAGTAGATCTTGGTCGGAAAGTTTTATGTTTATGCATGGGCCAAGCAGGAGTGTAGAGAAATATAGACAAAGTGTGTGAGGAAAAAAGGATAATGAACAAGGATAAGCAAGTAGTGCAATGGTTGACCCTAACAAGGTTCCTTTTTAAAGAACAATGATACCTATTATGGCACGCAACTATGCAGCTTTCATATAAAAGGATAAGTAAGGAAGTAGAAATAAGTCCAAATATAGCCTTAGATAAGTACTATACATGCTTTTCTTTCAACTCTTCTTTCTCTTTTATTAAGTCAAGTTTCATGCCGACTTCAACAACAAAGAGGGACCCTTTTTTTTTTGTTGAAAAATGGGACCTATGTGTCATGCAGTACTAGATGTCACTTCTCATATCTTAAAAAAGATCATAGTTGATCGATCTCATGACAAAATCAAGCTTAAAGTTTTCATATGTTAAGATTGATTTAAAAAATTTATTAGAATTTTATAATAAAGATTAAATTCAGTTTGGGCAAAGAATGATTAAAATTATGTAAATAAAATAGTATAAATGAAAGGTAAGATCGAAAGAAAAAAGTTGCACCAAAACTTAGCATTCCCTAATTAGTTATCAAGTTTTTTCTTTTTTGACAAAATAAAATATATTCATTCATTCAAATTGATAGAGTACATCGATATAATAGAAATTCGCTAAAAACAAAAAGGATGAATATGTGAACAGGCTCACAACATCCATGTTAATAGTATAAAACGACAATGTACAAATGCCTACACATACGACTATATTTAAATCTCCGGAATAACCATGTCTCCGGATCTGCAACGTGGATGACGCCAAAGTCATTGATTGGATCTGCACTAGATCGAAGCTGGTCTGACAATCTGAACTGATCAAATACCTGAGAGAAACAAGAAAAACAAACAATGTCGCACAAAGACGACGAACAAACCAACGTCGCACGAAGACGACGAAATCACAAAATAAAAAACAAAATAGATGTGAAAATCACTTATTTCAATAAAAGAGAAAGAGAAAAACGAGTTAGATGGATGATTTTGGGTCAACCCTAAATCACCCCTCTTGGTGGATGAAGGAGAAGAAACTAAAGTTTTGGTGACGACTCACAAAATAGAGAAAGGGAAAGAGAAAATGTTTAGTTATCAAGATTTTTATTTCTTAATGATAATGGTTGAGGTCTTGTTGATTTCATTTAACTTAATTTTTCTAAAATGTTAAAGAATGTGATAGAAATTAGATATAAAATATTATTTTGATCATCAATTTTGTGTCTCTAATACTCAACGGTTATATTAGAGACGAACTTCATATTTTTTGGGTTTCTAATTTTTTTTGGTTAATTCAGTTTATTGATCTAGTTAGTGACTAACATTAATTAAATATTACCGTGTTTGGTTAATTCATTATAGTTAGTGACTAAGATTAATTAAATATTACCTAGTAATAAAGAATTATGAGGCCTATTATAAGTGGCTAAGTTGGTTTTATAGAGAGCTTGGTTGAGTGGCTACTTACATACTTGCATAACTATGTGATATGATGATATAGCCAGTGAATATAACCTTTTCTAGCATGTCTATGATCTTAACAAATGTCTATCATCCCTGTCTATCATCCCTTAGAGCCCTTGTAACACCATTAGTTTAGTTCATCATATAGTGGCCATTATTTGGAACGCCGTAAAAAGAAATCATTGTTGCCTTTTGTAAGCAGTGGGTCTTTGAAACACTAATATAATTCTGTTAATATATTTTGGATTTATAGGTGACTCTTTTACAATAAGAATAAATGACTCTTATAACTTGAATTACCCAAATGATAAGGCAGCAGCAGAACCGTGTAATTCCTAAGCAATATATATGTTAGGTATTCCAAATATTTTTTTTTTGAAAAGGCAGGTATTCCAAATATATTGTTTTTCAACGTCCCCAATATATTGTTTTTTGGTGTCACAAACTCCAATATCATTTCAAATGTACAACACATTTAAAAAATGTAAATTGCATACGTCTAAAAGTACACTTTCATATAAAATATCTCTCAAAACAGGTGGTTTTTCTTTTCTTTTTTTGATAAATGAGAGTGGTGAAAATTGTCCCCTTAGGGCTTACACAATAAAGGCTTGAACTCAATCTTCATGGACAACAAGCCAACAATATGCACCATTCAATACAAGGACTAGACGATATTCAATGCTCATTTGTAGAGATAAGCTAAGCCACTTGATAAAAAAAAAAACAGAGAGAGAGAGATAAGCTAAGCCTTTGAGCAGAGAGGGGAGAATTTTTTTTTTTTTTTACCCTAATGTCAAAAAAAATTCCATGTCTGACCCCCTATGAATATTATTCACCAAAATGACCCACTTTCTCAAGTTTTTTTTTTTGTCTTCTAGTGCCCATTACCGCCATTTAGAATGGCGGGACTGACACGTGTCAGTCATATAGTGGTGGACACTGGCAGAAGTGGCAGAATTCTGAATTTTTTTTTGGTTTAATACCGCCAGACGGAACGGCGGGAATGGCCAATTTAATTTTTTTTTTCGTTTTCTTTCTTTGTATGTTTTGTTATATTATTTGCAAAAAGTTGCATTAGGGAGGTGTTGAACACATGACCCTCCAAGCCTTTTGGAGGTGCAATACCACTCCACCTCAATTGCACACATGATATATTTTCGTTTAGGCTTTTATATATAATATAGAGATTTATAAGGAAATTACTCCTTAATTTTCGTTTGGATATACTTTCGTTTAGATTTTTCTTTTCAAAAATACCCTTAATTTTTAATACAAATAACACATGTACCAAATAGATAAGAATAAATTTAAATATTAAAACAAATAAAACAAATATTTTTGAAAAAGATTTGTTAGCACTATATTAATTCGTCAATATTATTTATATTTACGTTGATGTGCTATGAGCATATGACTGATATCCTTTGTTCATTAATGTCATACCCCAAATTTTGACCACTTTTCTTTGTTTTTACCCATTTTATTCGTACTTTTAAAGTTGGGAATTTTCGTTGTTTTAAACGAATTTTCGACAGAGAGGTATTTTAAAGTACCTCATTTTTTTGGTTCCGAGAGGATAATTTTAAGTTTTTAGTTTTGGTCTTATTATTATTTCGTTTTATTATTTAATTCTAGTGTTTAATTTATTTATTTTAATTCTCTCTTTTTTAGTTAATTGGTCCTTTTAGTCATTTTGTCCTCAAGGTTCTTGCTGCCCAAGTCAGGGGCACTTTGGTCCAATGAATTTTCAGTCTAACCCTAATTCAGTACTATTTAAGCCATCAATCATTGGATATTCACCTCCTTTTTTTTTTATCTCTTTAAACTTGTTGGTTTATTATTTGGTAGTAGTTTGTTTTGTCTCTGTTTTTCTTGTGCTTAAATTTGTTGCATGCATATTTAATTTTTGTCATTTATTTTATTGTCATCATTTTATTAGTGTGTATTTATGTTTTGATGTAATTTAATTCATGTATTTTATTTTCTTGTCATTTATTTTTCTCTCGAAGCTTTAGAATGTAACTAGGAACTATGTAATCATGATAATGAGAAGATGCACCGACACTACAATTTATTTACCGCATTACGTCATAAACCGCAATCGAGTACCGAAATGAATTAGAGACAAATTAAGTTAATTATTGGACTTTAATTATTTTCTTAAAATCAAACTATTAGTAATTTTAGGTTTTGAACCTAAAATTACTAATAGTTTGATTAGTAATAGTTGGATTAGTAATTTTAGGTTTTGAACCTAAAATTACTAATA
>Ga0315915_1001879_pt1 | contig 26028 bp, 13 predicted proteins | sample MpolbnodulesMG_FD_207738 | JGI IMG/M metagenome (GOLD analysis project Ga0315915, IMG submission 207738) | Medicago polymorpha root nodule microbial communities from Los Angeles, California, United States - branched nodules | ecosystem: Host-associated > Plants > Roots > Nodule | place: USA...
TTGGATCATTCAATAGTTTGAGACATCGACGATTGAATGATACAATTGATCTCACAATATTATTTGGACACGAATGATATTGTCGAGGGATACGTGATAATATTAAAGAAAAGCTAGAATCCGTATATGATCATTAGGTTACGTGTGATGCTTGATCGAGGAACTCTAATCTTAACAAGTTTCACGCCTTATTAATCTCAACTTTTATTCTCGCAACATAGTTAATATAGTTATAAACAAACAAACAACTACTCTTTTTAACTTAGAATGATATTTGGTGTCGAACGGTCCGTGATATCGCACTAGTCCCTGAGGAGACGATACATATAATACTTACTTTTGATTGTGTAAAAATACTACATCAGTATTTTTGTTTTTAAGGATTTGAGTATGATAGCTCAAGTGACTATATTATTATCCATATCCATGTTTGTCTCTTTTAATCATTTATTCTCTTCTGTTGGCTTGTGCAACCTAATAAGCAAGGTAGACAAACTCGAGATCCTAAGTAAGATCGGGTAGGACCAATGAGATCGTGAATCGGGGGATCGTAAGATCCTACCAAATTTAGAAATTCATATATATTGCATATAAATTCATACATTTTTTTTTGACAAAAATAAAACGATATTCATCATTCAAATCGATAGATTACATCAGATACAAACATCGCTAAAAACTTAAAGGGTGAATCTGCGAACAAACTCACAACACCCAAGTTAATAGCATAAAACGACAAAATGCCTACAAATAATATGATAAAACCTAAGTCACCAAAATTCACATGCTTCCGGATCTTCAACGTTGACGCCCAAATCATTGGTTGAATTTGTAATTGACTGATGTCGATCTTTCAATTGGAAATAAACGAACACCGCGACAAGATGCGAAATCAAACGTCGCACAAGACGACGAACAACACAACGCCGCACTTAGACGACGAAATCACAAAAAAAACACAATAGAAAAAACTTGATATATGTGAAAACCACTTATTTAGATTGAAAGAAAAGGGAAAAAAGATGTCGAGAGATGATTCTAGGTCAAAAAATGACCTAAAACCACCCCTCCTCGATGAACGAAGGAGAAAGAAAGTTTAGAGAAAAGTTGGAGTTTCTCTCACTAGAAAACTATAAAAACACTCGTACATATTCATATGAAGCAACATAATTTAATAGAAAAATAACTTTAAATAACACTCAAATTGCATTGGTAAGGTTCCATGATTTATGGGTGTATTGGAAAATTTCCCTAATTATTGATAGTGGATGTATTGAGAAGATTTTGAGTAATCAATTGGTTTAATGAGAGAACTTGAAACCGTTGCAGAGAATTAGAAGAGTGAAACACGTTTTTTTGCCTTTCTGTTCGGGAAAAAACGTTTTCAATAAATCCGGGTTACGAACCCGACCCGAAAAACCAAATTTTGGTTAACAAAACACAAACCGGGTCGCAAACCGACCCGCGAACCCGAATTTCTAGGTAACAAATCTGAATCGCCGGAATCGTACGGTACAAACAATTATGTGTTTTTCAACGATGATCTAAGCCGCGCCAACCAATTTCCGATTCCGACGACTTTCCGGCACGACAAGGGGAGGTGAGATCGCAAACTCGGACGATCCTACGAGTTGGATCGCGAGTTTATTTACCTTGCTAATAAGTGCATGTTTAGAATCGGGATGAGTTTGATAAAATCACGGTGCCACCGTGATTTTGTTGAAGTTCCAAAGTACAACTCTTGCCAAAATTGCCGTTTCACTCTTTGATTCTGTCAAACTCACCACGAAAACAAAGATACGCGTATAATGAAGGAATTGGTGCTTTCTAATATGATGTACCATGGCTTTAAATCACAAAATAAACTACCCAATATTCATATTTCCAATATTTTGTTGTTTGATTATAGTATCAATGCTAACATTATGCAGAAAAAAAGAGCTGAAAAAAATAAAAGAACATGTCAAAATAAACTCATATTATATAAAAATTAAAATCCTTTAAATAAAGGGAAAAAAAAAAATCAACACAATCTGTTTTCCATAATTTTTACAAATTCAGTGAAATCAATTCTTCCATCTTGGTTTTCATCAAAATTCTTGATCATCTTCTGACAATTCTTAACTTCTAAACCTTCCTTCAATCCCAAAATACACATAACTCTTTGCAATTCCTTTGCATCAATAAATCCATCTTTGTTCTCATCAAAAACGTCAAAAGCCATCTTTACTTCCTCCAAACTTGGCTCATTCTCATCAAACAATTCAGAAAGTTCATTTGAACCATATTTTTCATCAAGTTCATCACTTTCTGAGCTGCAAAAAATTCCCATTTTCGCCATCACCGTTTCAACTTCATCCCTCTTAATCTCTCCACTTTCTCTGCTGACATTAGATTCAGTTTCCAGTACCTGCTTCTCTTCCTTTACTTCTAAGTCACAGGAACAAAGTTGGCAGAGAAGGAAAAACCAAAAAGTTGAGAGAAACTTTTGTACTCTGATGAATAATGTTGAATATATGAAAAAATCTATCAAACCAAACAAAGTTGAACATGAAGTTGAGTTGCTATCATCATTCTGTGATGTCTTCTCCTCTGCAATAAGACAAACAAGTTGGCAAAAAACCATGTTTGTAGATATAATCAAAATTCAAAAAACAGATGAATATGTAGAATTCTATGACCCTTTTTGCAAAGTTCAAATTTTGTTAAATTGTTATTAAGTCTATAATTCTATGCAGATGAAAAAATGTTATTGTGGTTTGAAAGATTGCATGAAGAGTTGATTATATAGTTTAGAAAAAAAGGTCAATTTTGAAATATGAAGGAAGGTGCATGACAAGTTCATGGTGGCTTATAATAATAAAAGTATTGTTTGTTATTTCTTGACAATATCAAAGGAAAGTTCTTGTTTTCTGAATTCCAGCATAAAATGGAATTTCTTTTTGGTTGTTTTGTATAGTCATTGTCATGTTAGCCTGCCTTTTTCTTGTCTGTTTCTGGTTTGATTTTTGTCTTGAATATATTTTTTATGTGTTGGCTTTTTCTATGAAAATTAATGATACACAAATATTATTTTTCAGTAGTTTCCTAGAAGTTGTGCCTGCAATTGTGTCTAAGTCATACTCCCTTTGTTTCTTTTTAAATATGGTTTTGTAGGCAATAAATAAATATTGCTTGTGACTTCTCTATTATAAATAACATATTATATAAGGTCAAGATCTCATGACACAATGTGAAACTTAATATTAATTACTACCTCTTTTTTTAGTAGCTTCGTGATTAGAATTCACCTTATAACGTAAATAAATGGGGTGTCTGACGTTCGAATCTCGGCTCATATATATAATAATGTACAGTCTCTTGCAATTGAGTTATGCTCACGGGGACACCTCCATTTCTTTTTATCAGAGAATTGAATCAACAAAGTTAATGTATTTAACTTATAATATGAGTCAAATACTTTGGTTTATGTTGACTTATATGTCTCTTGTAAAATAAAATCAAAGGAAGTATAATGAATGATTTTCTCAAATACAAAATAAAAAGTCAGTATAATGACACATTTGATAACTTTGTGTAGAATGCCAATTTTACCAATCCAATTGATGAATATTGAAACTTATTATACAAATTTTGCAGATTTTAGTGTGAATTGTCATTTTGTCTCATATTTCTTCTCACTATTTTTGAGGTGGCACCAAGAATTAGACCCTTGTATTTTTCAAAGAATAAAAAATTGGTTAGTCGTATGACTCGTAGTACCAAAATTTTCAACTAATACAAATTAAATCATTCTTTTTATATACAATTAAAATCTACTTAATATTGAAGAAAGATCATGCGAGGGTGAGACTTGAGATGCAAGAGGACAAAACCGTCCACATGACTTGTAAAAGGGTGACACACGCTTTTCAGGTCTTCACAAATTCTTTCTTTCTTACCTTTTTTTTTGGTGGTGAATAAGATTTTTTTTGGTGGTGTTCTTTCTTACCTTTTGAAAGAAGGAAATTGTACGCACCAACTTCATAGAAAATCCAATGCTTTGCTCCTACAGTGGAAAATTTCAAGTTTTCAACCATGAAAATGACGTTCGTGCAATGAATTATACCTTTAAAAAGTTTCTTTCATTAGCCCTCAAATGTTCTCGTGGGAATTGGAAACTAGAGCTTTTTTCATTGGGGAAAATAGTTCTCAACGCCGCTCATATTTGGGTCTTGGCATATCTGCAGCGATTTAGAAGTCTATACATATTTTATGAGCAAATAGGCAATTAGCCTCCAAAATTGTAAGTTTTGTCAGTTACTTTCTGAAATTAACAAAATTTCAATTATTCCTTGAAATTGCACAACGTTAATCAATTTACCCTCTCAGTCAAATTCTTCGGTTAGTCAACATGACGTTTTACAAATACCCCATAAAGTTTTACACTTATGTGCAAAATGCCCCCTAAACTTGAAAATTTGAAATTTTTTTCTTGTTATTCTTAAAAGTGACTGCATTATCACTAAATTATGGAGCATATTAACTAAATTTTGACGGTATACAACCACATCTTATAAAAAGTAGAACAATCACAACTTCCTAAAGTTGTTTTAGTATTAAATTGTAGGCTACAATTGTGCTTTGGTACATTGGAAGATGGTAGAAGAATGGGAATCCATCTTCGTTGATAATGCAGATGGATTCGTTGATCTTGCAGATGGATTCCTCATACTTACGAATCTGTTGATCTAGGTCACCAACATATACTTGATTGATCTTGTTTAGCACATCCATAGGAATTTCCTCAACTAATTGCCAATTCTATTCAGTACACAAACATTAAGAAAAATACAGCACATGTAAAGATCTCAAATTTTACAGTATGTTCAAAAAAAATTTAGGTTCACTGCAGAATTCGTTGATCTTGCAGATGGATTTCCATTCTTCTACCACCTTCCAATGTATCAAAGCACAATTGTAGTCTACAATTTAATACTAGAATAATCTTAGGAGTTGTGATTGAGTTTCTACTTTCTATAATATATGGTTGTATATCGTCAAAACTTAGTTAATATGTTCCACAATTCAGTGATAATGCAGTCACTTTTAAGGATAAGAAAAAAATATATAAATTTTCAATTTCAAGGGGCATTTTGCACATAAGTGCAAAACTACATAGGATAGTTGCAAAACGTCATGTTGACCAGGGCCGACCCATAGCCCGTTAAAGCTGGGCTATGTCACCAGGCCTCAAATTTTTTGGGGCCCAAATTTTTATTTTTTTTAATCTTAGGCACTAGTATATTAGTTATATATGATTAAAGCGAGAGAATATCAATTAGGGTAGAATGCTTCAGTGGCGTTGGCTTCTTAAATTTGTGGGTATGCTCGTGGGTTTGAGCCACACCAAAGTATTTTTAAATAAATTTTCTTTATTATGCCTTATTTATAAGGTTAATTGTTATAAATATTAATAGTGGATGTCCAAATAGCAAACGGGTTAATAGGCCATATCATTAGGTTATTGGGCTTAGTTTATATGCTACTCTATTTCCCTATAAATAGAGCTCATTGTAACATTCAGAAAGACATCAGTGAATAAGAATACTTCTTTATTCTCTCTTCTTCTTCTCTCTATTTACTTATATTCATAACACGTTATTAGCACGCTCTAATCACTGAAAAGGTATTGATATAATATATTTCACTAATTCATAGTTATTTTTTTCCTTGGATATCATGTAGTTGTGTATATACGTGAATAGGATCATTAGAAATTGGTTTTTTTTTTTGTGCCTATTTAATTGTTGTGATAATTATATTCTTGTATCGATGATTATAGGTTACTGTTATAATACCATCAAATGAAATCAGTACCTTATAGATACACACAATTTTTGTTATGCAAATTATAGTGTTTATTTATTTTAATTCAACATTCATGCATCCTTGAAGGACTGCTTAAAGAGAAATAAAGAAGCTTTAGTGAATTCTTGAAGAATTCAATACTAATGCATCCCTGAAGGATTGCACAAACAAAATTTTCTTAATGAAGAATTCAACACTAGTACTAATGCATCCCTGAAGGATTGCACTTATAAAATTTTCTTAATGAATTCTTGAAGAATTCAACAGTGGTACTAATGCATCCCTGAAGGATTGCACATACAAAATTTCTTAATGAATTCATGAAGAATTCAGTACTAGTGCATCTCTGAAGGATTAGTTAAAGATCAATTTTTTATGAATTCCTGATGAATTCAACAGTGATACATCCCGAAGGATTGCACAAATAATTTATCAAATTTAGTATGTAGTTTTTGCAGAACTCAAAAATTTATTAAGTATACATCCCTGAAGGATTGGAAAAGTACTACAATTTTCGTTATCATTATCGTTCTTAATGTTCATTTTTAATAGTTGTATTTAAATTTTGTGATGAATAATATTTGAATGTCCATGAATGACTGCCATTTTAAATCTATGATATCACGGTTGCATAAGTATTAGCATCTGAATCCATATTTGTGGAGGAGCAAACTTTTTCTATAACAAACTAATGATGCAATCATGTTACACGTAATCACAGTTTTCCATTTTGATATGAACAAAGTTTTTCATTTTGATATGAAATAAATAAATAAATTATGGAACAAATAAATTAAAAATGACACGTAATGATAATTAGAGCACAATTTTAATGGATTTGTGAGCTAGGAGATTCTTTAATCAAATAATTTGTGTGCCTTAATTTTTTCTTTCAAGGAATAGAAAATTTGAGGATTTTAGTCTCTTAATATATGTAAATGCGTATAAGGTGATATTTATGAATCAATGCATCAAAAATGTGGATCAACTAAATGATATGTATGATTATTGTCAACTCACAATCACAAACCAAAAGTTAGTGAGATTATCCTGTCAACAAATCTGACAAAGAGTTTATTTTCTGAACTCTTCAGAAAGCATTTGATAAGTATAATTTGTCAATTGAAATTAATATTGAACAACTGCTAGCATATGCTTGTAAAAATGGACTTGAAGATCCATTCTTTAGACGTCTAAAGTTAATTGTATGAATGATACTTATGAGAGCATAACTTCTAAATTCTACTTTGAGAAAATGTATTCTTGTATGTTAAGATATTGTTTTGCATCAAGCCAACAAGTTGCTACATGTAAGCCCTCCCCCTAATTTATAATTTATTTTAGGTCAACAACTTATTATTTCTCATCCAAGTAAATTTTTGGATGCGTTGTGTATAGCACAATTGCTCCAATACAATGCACTTACATAGATCTTGAAAGAATATTGGAAAAATGTATTGATATGAATCTTCATCTATTATAAATTATATTGAGCCAACTTGTTTACAGCCCAGTAGGCTGATTATCAATTGATGAATTAGTTTTCCCAATATTAGGGGGAGAGAATAAGCAGCTGTGAACCTGAAGTTCAAATAAATTATTTGAAAAGAAATGTTGTTGTCTCTTCTTGATCCTCAAGATATAACTCATTTACAAAGTTAAGAAATTAAAATAGCAGCTGCTAATGCACCAAACAAAATAGATGTCCCAGTCAGATAATATAATATTGCAAATGAGCCTCAACCATGCATGAAGCGTGGAAGAATGATATATTTCAAATATAAAAATCCTCGAACAATAAAAGGAGTTAAAAAGAAAGATAACACAAATGAGGATGTGAAAACTCTAAAAGAGTCGTTTGACAAAATTGAATTTTAAGTTCCAGAAGAACTGACCAGGTACCTGAAATTTATGAAAAAGAAAGAGGCTCGATAAATTATGTCATGAATGGAATGAGTTGGAACCAAAATAAAAGTCAACGTTGATGATATTTTTGCATATAATATAGTGCTTTATGTGATAAGTAATGACGAAGATCATGAATTAAAATCTATAAAAGATTATAGAAAAAGGAAATATATGCAGATGAAAAGAGACAATTCTAGTGAAATCAAACTCGCTTTGTAAAGCTGAACTTTTTGGACTTGTAGTCCGCACACTTAAAGATGTGAAGATAATTAGATATATATGACTTTTTCGCGCGAAATAGAATTATATTAATAAAATACATGCATATAGAGTTTGATATATTCACCGGAAGTGAATGGTAAATGTCTACATATTATTTTCAAGAGACATATTCACCTGAAGTGAATTCAAAATTTTTTTTGTTTGGTAAGGTTTAGTAGCACATTAAAGACTCAATTTTTATGAAAGATATGTTACAATGTATTTGTATGGCTCACTTGAAATTGATGATTATATGAAACTCCAAGAAGGAGCAAATTTTCATGAGACATTGAAGAAATGACATCATATGTCCATTCTAAATATTTGAAAATTAATTTGTTATAATCATTTTAATGATGATGGTATAAATATTATTGAGCTCTTGAAGAGATTCTAACATCTATCGATGATAGAAATATTTGAAATTAAATATATTGCATGCCCAAAGTTTGTTTGGATTGGCATATTTATTATGAGATTTTGTGCATCAAGAAACTTATACAACACTTGTATTTGATATGGACAGATCTAGTTGATTGTGTACTAAAATGATTGTGATGTCACTTGATGTTTGTATAAATCATGTCCTCAAGAAAATGATAAACAACTTAAATTGGTCCTGAAGCACCATATATTAGTTCAAACAAGGACATCAATGTATTTTGTTGATTATATGTATTGTGGTAATTTGTTTTTTTCAATATTAGTAAATACAGATATCAGAACAAAGTCAAACATATGTTTTGTATCTTAAAGAAACAACATAACCAAGGAAGTGAAGAATGCTCTTTTATTAATGATGATGATTTTACAAATACAAGAAACTTTTGGATTCCTTAAAGGGGCTCTTGCAACAAATCAATATGAAGAAACTTCTCAAGCACTCTAATTTGGAGAAGAGCATTTACATAATCATTTCGAAGTGAAGATTTTGAGTAACCAGTATAAAAGATTATTTGACTTTCTTCATCTCATATATGATTGTCTTTATGAGGGGGAGACATAAATGTGTTTTGCACTCTTTTTTCCTTAACCATGGTTTTATCCCATTGGGTTTTCCTAGTAAGGTTTTTAACGAGGCAGATTATCACACACTCAAAAGGATATTGTACTCTTTTTCCTTCACTAGAATTTTTTTTCCACTGGATTTTTTATTTTAGTAAGGTTTTAATGAGGCATACCCTCAATGGACATCCAAGGAGGAGTGTTATAAATATTAATAGTGGATGTCCAGATAGCAAACGGGTTAATAGGCCATACCACTAGGTTATTGGGCTTAGTTTACATGCTACTCTATTTCCCTATAAATAGAGCTCATTGTAACATTCAGAAAGACATCAGTGAATAAGAATACTTCTTTATTCTCTCTTCTTCTTCTCTCTATTTACTTATATTCATAACATTAATAAAGTTTTTAATCCCTATAGATATTTACAGTTTTGTTTTTAGTCCCTACAAAATAAAATTACACTTTTAGTCCCTGTGACATTTTTCTTAAGCATTTTAAGGACCAAAAATGTTGATGGAAATTTTTAATAGGGACTAAAAATGCTGACATAAAATTTTATAGGGACTAAAAACACTAACGGAAAATTTCGTAAGGACTAAAAAATGTGATTTATTTTTATAGGGACTAAAAACAAAACTGCAGATATTTATAGGGACCAAAAACTTAATTAACCCTTACTTTTTTTGGGGCCTAAAATTTAAATTATTTTACATCCTTTAAAGACTATAATTGGGCCTACAAATTTGTTAAGACGGCCCTGATGTTGACTAATAAAAGAATTTGACGGAGGGGGTAAATTGATTAATGTTGTGCAATTTCAGAGGGGTAATTGAAGTTTTGTTAATTTCAGAGGGTAATTGACGAAACTTACAATTTCATGGGGGTAATTTCCTATTTACTCCATATTTTATTTTGGAGCAAATAGTCACTTTAGTCCCTTAGTCTGCATCACGGTGTCACATAGGTCTCTAACTTAGGATTAAATACAAAGAAGTCCCTGACTCTGCACTTATGTTATCACTTTAGTCTTTGGCGTTAAATAATCTGTTAAATGTGTCACAGGGACTAAAGTGAAAGTATAAAATAGTCACTTTAGTCCCTGAATCAAAAATAAATATCCCCAACTTGAATCTCAAACCCCTAAAAAAAATGTGACTTTTTTCTAAACATTGTAGACTTTTTTCTTCGGATATATTTTCTATAAATTGTATTGAAAGTTCTATGTATTTTTTTTATGCTTAATGGTAAAACTTTGTCCACCGTATTAAACAACCAATTGTGTAACAAAAAATAATAATGTTGATATCATTAATCTTTATTTTTTTATTTTAAATAAAAGAATGATATATTTTGACCAAAAACAAAAAAAAATGTTATATTAATATTGTCAAATAAGATTATAAATTAGAGATTTGAGATTTTCAATTTAAGGGATTTAGGATGACATTTAGGGATTTGAGATTCACGTTGGGGATATTGATTTTTGGTTCAGGGATTAAAGTGATCATTTTCTACTTTCACTTTAGTCTCTGTGACGCACTTAATAGAACTATTTAATGTCAAAGACTAAAGTGATAACGGAAGTGCAAAGTCAAGAACTTCTTTGTATTTAATCCTGAGTCAGGGACCTATGTGACAGCGAGGTGCAGACTCAGGGACTAAAGTGACCATTTGCTCTTTATTTTGAGTTGTACGAACATTTAGGGTGTGTTTGTTTAGAAGAGAAGTTGTGAAGAGAGAAATAGATAAGAGAGAAGTTGTGAAGAAAGAAAAAAGTGAGAAGTAGAGTAGATTAAGAAATGATATATGTACTACCATTTGAAACAACTTTTTGACAATTTTCTCTCTCGTACTCACATTATATTTTTATTCTCTCTCTTCCTTTTTCTCTCTCTATTTTCTTTAACCAATAGAAATAGAGGAAAATGAAGTTGTCATCAATGGTTGTCCATATATCATTGCTCGAGTAGATTTGATGGATTGTTTGATATAAGAGAAAAAAGAGAGAAATAGAAGAGAAAGAGATGCTACTTTTTTTAAAAAGACAAAAATACCCTTGAATTAAAACTAAAATATGATTTATTATATTTAGTTAAATTAATTTATTGGTTCTATATAATTAATTTTTCTTAAGGATATAATTAAATTAACTAATGTAATTATTAATATACTTTAATTCAATCTTTGACAAAATTAGTTTATTTAATTTAACAATCTAATTTTAAGTGTATTATATATTTTCGAAACACAAATTTGAGCACAACTCTGTCTTGTTGTTGGCCCAGCCTCATTTATTTTATTTTTTTATAATGCATATGCCAAGTTTTCTTTTTATGTATTTGTTGAAAAAAAATGGGTTTAGCATTTTCATCCAAAAATTCATTAAAAAGAATTAAAATTGCATAAGTATGAATTTGTAGTGGCATAAGTGTACATTTGATGTGTCCACGTCCTTCTTCTGCATTTCTTCCCTTAATTGAAGAGAAACAAAAAGGTGGCCGGGCCCACCTATTTTTATTCTCTTTTCACAAACTCTTTTCTATCCAAACAAGAGAAGTTTGGTACTCCCTTCTCTTCTATTTCTCTCTTCACTAACTCTCTCTTCTTTAACTGTCTCCAACCAAACAACGTGTTAGCTATGTCATTTTGATATTTTGGATGATTAAGTTAGTCAACATCCCTTTTGATGTATAAGTTAGTATTGTAACATCTAGATTTGAATTTGAGGCTCTATCCCATTTATGTTCTTTTTGTTAACAATACAGATGCAAAATAGAAAAAGAAAGAATATGAACAATAAAGACGGTTAGGGTTTCATAGAATGTCAATAGCTTAACATTACAAAAGATTACAAGAGAATATATAATAAGAGTAGTGCTCTTTACCCCAAACGTTTTTGCTCATAGTGAAATTCCCTTTTTACCCTTACGTGACTTAAGTTACGCTAGTACAAACTGCATGTGACTTAAGTCACGTTGCGTAAGTTAACTCACGCTGGTTTTGTGCGCACCAGAACAGACAGGCAGTAGCTATTGCCTTGTTCCCTGTTTATCTTCGTTCCTTCGTTCATAGATAGGTACAACCATTCATTCATTCAACCAAAAATCATAATTTAGAGAACATGCATTCATTCAATCCTAATTTAGAAACACAATTTTAACAAAAATTAACGTAAATTTCATAAATAAGTGTAACCGCGCAAATCTAAATATAATACAGCCAAAATGTCAGGAAAATACTACAAATATCCAAAAAAGTCATAAAAAAAAACAAGTCATAAAATAAGATACTGCTGCTGCTCATGTGGACTATGACTCCTAGACCTCCTCCGCGGAACCTGTTGATGGTCAAACACGCTATACTCGGTCTGGAGGCCCTCTTAAATGCTGAAGAAGAGTGGATTTGAAACCACCTCTGGAATCTCCATCGCATGCTCCACTATGTCTCTCATGCTGCTATTGACTTGCAATGGATCGGGAGGATGTCTGGCCCAGTCCTGGTCAACAAGAATATCCTGGTAGAAATATTTCGGCATGACAATGTCAGGCTCTGGAGCAGGGTTGACAATAAGAGGATGGGATACACGGTAGAACCACCTAATGTACCTATTTGAATGCTTCCAAGGCTCGTCGTCCGGGACCTGGTGACCCCTCTACTGCTGGGGAGCGGCATGCAGAGCAAACTCCAAGAAGGCAGCAGCCACATCTGCTGGGGCAAGAGGCATAATCGTAGTAGGAGGTCAGGGAACTTTCTGAACATATTTGTACTGCCTCACTACCCGCTCGGGTAAGTGACGCACCATCTTTTGTTTCCCAGCCATGATCCATCCGGAGTACCAGCACACGTCCTGAAAAGGCGTCACATCTCGTCGATGCTCGTACGACCTCCAGGTGACATGACAATGCTCCATCGAATCCAACAAGCCTATGAAGTGATCAGCATGTTTAAACCCCCTTTGAGGTCTCCATCTACCCACATACAGGTTCTCCCGTTCGTAATCTTGATATCTCGACCTCGGAACCACATGTCTGAAGTGAGCTATAACCCACCCCTGCAAACACAAAGAGACAAATCTATATCAACACACAAGTGTCATACAAGAAACTATACATTTACGTTTAACTTAAAAAAAGAAGAAAAAAGTATATTACCACAAGCAAGCTCATGTAACCACCAATGGAGCAACATGTGGGCTGGAAGTAAGATTCAACTGCTCATACAAGAAAGCAAGTCCCATCGCGCCCCATGACCACGTGCCTATGTTAGCCAAATCCCGATTCGCAAGCATCCACATCAGATTAATGGTTTTGTTGTTCTTGCCGGCAAAAAGGGTGTAGCCAAGAGCAACAAAAACGCCTTGACACAGGCGGGCCTAATACGACTCAGCTCCTCCTCCTCCTCTGATAAATCCTCCCCTAGCAAATGGTTACACCTATTCAACAGGTGCTCATAACGCTCTTTCAAGGCGATGTAAGTGACAAAGGCACCTGAATTATTACTCGCCTGCTCCACCGCGTCCTCCACCGGAAACAATAGGTGAGTCACCATCAGCTCTACACCATGGTCAGGATCTAAATCATTCTCTTGAATGAGTCGTCCAGCGATGGGGATGCCTAGAAGACAAGCAACATCATTCAGTGTGATAGTCATCTCCCCAACAAGCAGATGGAAGTTGCTGGTCTCTTGATGCCATCTCTCAGCCATATCACACACTAATCCGTGGGAGATGTTATCGTACCCAATCAGAAGGAGGGGCCTTAGACCGGATCTATCCACCGGTTCCCAAAACTAAGGATTATCTTCTATCGGCAACGGAAGTGACAAGGCAAAAAGCTTAAGTTTCCTCCCGTGCGAGACGACATTCATCTTACGATCCGCTTACAACTGAAATACAAAAAAAAATTAAATAAGTAAAATAAACATGAAATAAATATAAAATATTCTACGTAAAATAAACTTGACATAATAGGCATGACAAAAATATTCTACGTAAAATAAACTATAAATATTCTACGTAAAAAATAAATCAATTATACTTAAATACATAAAATAAGCATGACATATTCTACGTAATTAAACTTAAATACGTAAAATAAACATAAAATATTCTACGTACATTAAATTAAATAAAGCAATTATACTTACTGTTTTATCGTTCCAAAGTTTGGCTGCCACATGTTTATCGAAGTCCGGTAAAAGAGACAAGTCGTAAGGCCCCCCTGGAAAGCCTCCATCCTCATCCTCTATACCAGCCTCTGCATGCTGCTCAGGCTGCTGCTGCTGAGGATGCTGCTCATACTGCTGCTGCTGAGGAGGCTCGGCATAGTGCTGCTCAGGTTGATACCCCTCGTGAAACTGAGCCTGATACCCCTGGTGATACTCATACCCCTCTTGATACTGATAACCCGGCTGAAATCCATGCTGCTCCTGATACGCTTGCTCCTGATAATGCTGCTCATGCTGGTACTGTGTCGGGTCCACCGTCTGGGATGGACCCGTCTGTGACGTCGATCCCCCCACCGCATCAACAGTACCAAGTCTCGTGCCCCCCACTCTTCCTCGACCTCGACCGTCCGGAGGCTGTAGTGCTTGCTTCTCCCTACGTGCACTACTAGTAGGGACAATCCTCCCTAACCTAAGCCTGTCAGGCCTCTTCTGCTCAGATATATCTGCACAAAAAGCAAAAAATCTTTAACACATTTGCACATAATTTCGACAGCAACACACATGTCATCTTTAATAATACAACAACATTATAATGTCGGCAGTGTCATTTGAATCCATAAACTACAACATTGCAGTCAAATTAACTATAATCAACATTAGCAAACATAATTTTAACTAATTACATCATTAACAATCCAAAAAAACAAAAAAAATATCATTGAGGCATTTTACCAAACACGTAGTGTGCAATTTTCAAACAACTATGTAATCTAACAATTTCTAAACCCTAAACTACCACATCGTACCCTAAACAACATCTAAACAACAATTCATAAGTTTATTCGTCACTAACAATCATCAAAACAAACATGCAAACAAAATTTTAAAACACCTAAAAATGTTCAATTTCTACAAAAATTCAAAAATTTGAACCAAAATAATGCAAAGAAGTAGTATAATAATCACTTACTTGATATTATGGACGAAATTTAGTTTGAATGGCGCAAGAATGGTGAAATTCGAATTTGGGGGTGAAAAAAATCGTGTTTTGCAGAAGTTGAGAAATGAGGAAACTGGGTTTCTGTTTTGCTGATAAATGACTTAAGTCACGCTAACATCATAACTGGCGTGAGTTAACTCACGCTACGTGAGTTAACCTACGTAAGGGTAAAAATGGAATTTCACTTGGGAATGAGCAAAACCATTTGGCTAAAGAGCAGAACTCATATAATAAAACTTAATGAAATCTAACTTATTAATAAAAGGCCCAATAACTTAAGCCCAATACTTTATTATCTAACACATTTCACTTAGAGCCCGTTTGGTGCGCATGATAGAGAGACATGATATGATAACACTATCCTGTCTTGTTTAAATCCTTTGTTTGGTGCACCAATAGGATATGATAAATCAAACCTTTTATTTATCCTATCCTATGAACTCTTTGTTATTTTAATCCTTAGTTTAGGTTGGGTTAGCAACCTAATAAAAAAAAAACACACGCGCGTTTAATATTTCTCAAAAGACCTTCCTTCGACTCCCTCAATCTGCAAACTGCAATAGCTCTGTCTCCTCTATGATTTGAAACAACACTATCAACTCCTCCCACCCACTCTCATACTTTTCTGCAATCCTAATCGATGATTTCTGCCAATTTCAATTTTTCCCTAATTTTTTATTTGTTAATCGATGTTGTTTGTTTCGTTTTCAATCACCGTGATTTATTTGTTTTCCAATCGATATCTTCCTGTTTGTTTATTTCTCTCTGTACCACCACTTCATAAATCATTTGTTTTCCTAATCGATGTGTGGGAACAAACTCAGCAATAAAGTAAGCACTCATATTTTTTTTTTTATTGTGAATCCTGAATCATTAATTCATACTTGTGAAGGAGCATGTTTGCCAAATAGTCTATAACAGCAACGCGTGACATGAAGTTTTTTGTTTATATGTATAATATCCCGTCAACATTATGGGTGCACCAAACATATGATAGGATAAGTTCTATCATGTCATTATCATATCCTATCCTTATCCAATTTCTTATCATATCATGTGCACCAAACCGACCTTTAATATCTCAAAGAAACTAAGTGAAGTGAGTATGATTATAACTCAAGATATCATTGAATAATGACTAATCACACAAAAGTAATTTTAAAAAAAATCGAAAACTCATTGCTTGTTATTTGACATGATTGTCAATACGCAAGTAGATTAGCTGCTAATGTATTTTATCTATTTCCTAATTACAATATTACCCTTACTACAATCCTTAAATAACATATTCTTACTACAAGTTGCTTTTGTCAATTCATAGTTTTAACAATAAAAATATTTTTTTTAGAAAAAGATTTTTGCTTTTTAAAAGTTAAAAAGAAGTTGTATCAAAAAAAAAAAGTTAAAAAGAAGTGAGTTGAATAAAAAACACAAAGGACAAAACAAATTAAACCATTTTTCTTTTATTTTCTAACGGTAAAGGGAAGCACGATAAAGTGTTCAATCTCATAGGTTTATTTAAATCATAGTCTTACTTCAAGTTCATTTTAACAAAAAAAAGAGGTTTTTTATCAAATTATTTAATGAAACTATGCTCAAATTATTTAACTCTAGTTAAATCATAAAGAACTAGACATGTAAAATAAAGAGAGTAAGGAAATAAAGATAACACAATATATTATATTGGTTCACTATCCAATGATAACTAGTCCAGTCTACCCCTAGCAGAGTGGTTTTACCTTTCCCACAATGACTCAATCCGCTATAATTCACTGATTACAATGATTGTAGTATCTCTTGTCCCACAAGCTATATCCAAATTTCAACCACAAAGATATAATTCAGCCAAGTCCTTTGCTACTAAATCCGAATTCCACAAACCCATTGAGTTTTATGCAAACTTCTTGATCAACATTTCTTCTTTGTTTTCTCAAAGCTATGACCCCGCTGGTCTTTTGAGGTGTCCACTTTTTCGATGAAGTGTTAACATTTTGACATTACAAGGGTTGAGTTTTTATCAATGGTGATACAAGGTTTGAGCTTAAGATATGATTATCTACGAGAGGATATTACAATATAATTCTATATTAATTCAAATGTACCATGACAACTTGATTTCTTTACAACATGATCTAAAGGCACTCTTCTTAGTGGATTTACAATTAAATTCTAAATTTATGTTTGTGGATTTTTAAGATATAATAATTTATGAACTTGTCTTTTTCGTCTTTTCTTTTCTCTCATTCATTGATGTTCCACAGAAGCATCTCAATTCTCATGATACCATATGCCAATGGATATTTGATTTGCCTTGGGTTCCATTGAATTGGTCTTGATCCATAATTTCTCAGTCTTTGACTCTCCACTTTATCCATGATTTATTTGGTTTTCATCCTTTTGATCATAGAACATTGAATGATTGGTCACTTAGACCTTTCGTGATGATGCTTCTTGACATCAATACAACTAATCCAGTTTGATAATTTTGCTTTTATACCAATGAAGAAATTATTTATTGAGAAAAAATTACGTTGGAGTTCGTTACAAGAGAAATTTTCATACAAAGATCTGTTGTAAGTGTGTACGATTTTGTAGTGATAACGCCCTTCAAGACTATACTATTTTTACGAAAGGACAATTTTAGACTTCAAATTATATTACCTTTTATATTAATGCTTCAAATAGTGTTTTCATATCTTCATCGAGTTTATGTCATGAACACTTGAAAGATATATTTCCTCCTTGATTTAGTTCCATAGAAATTGACATTGAAGAGCTAGACGATTCAAGTTGAGTTTGTTAACTAGATGATTTAGCCTCTGAACTATCTTGATTACTGACCCCGAGGCTATGTTTTTTTTTTGGCTTTCGCACCGGTTTTTGACACACCAAAGGTGAGCGACTAATCCGGCTCGTGTGTAGAGGCATGCACACTGGCCAAGCATTGTTCCCCCTAGAAATCGAACCTAATATTCCCCGGATACGTCGTTGGAAGGAGCTCATTGCCACTGGAGCCCAAGCAACTTGGTTCCAATACTACAGATACTACACATAACATAATAAAGTTATAACCGGCATTGAGAACCACAAAATTTGAGTGAGATTATTTGTAGCCAACATATCATTTCACCATTTTGAGAGAAATGAATTCCTAATACTAAACCATGGACAACATCAAAATCGCAGTCTCAATCAAAATGTTTTCTCTCTTGCTAAAAAAACGTTGACCCTAATTGTAATGTCAATTTTTTACTGGTATAATTATAATGACATTGTCCTTAATTAATTGTTACAAGGGACCCTTTTGTTAGTGGCGCTGAAAGCGTCTTTAAACTATATTGTCGTCCCATTATAGTTTCCATTTACAATGTCATCTCCTGAGTGCATATCTCATTGGGATTATAATCTATTTTTTGTATATTGATTATAATATTTTTGTACTATCGTCAATATTGTGTTTAGTTATAAAACAAATGGTGATCAATGCCAATTAAGATAGCAAAATTTTGAGATTTTGAAATTGTAAAAGCTAAACAGTTTGGTCTCTGAAGCATGAAGCCACTTAGCCTTTTAGACCTAGTCGAAATACTCTCTTCCTCCCTCGTCCTTCCAAGAGTACAGGGGGTTTTAGGTTTTTTTTTTTTAGAAATCACCCCTCTTAATTGTTTTTTCTTCTTGTTCTATCTAAATAAATGATTTTCATAAAATTAGATTTTTTTAATTGTTTTTCCTTCGTAGTTCATCGTTTAAGAGTGATAGTGTTATTTGATTTTCCATTATGTTGCGGTGTTCGGTCGAATTAGATTGACGTATTTTCTTCCTTTAGCATGCGTTACAAATTCAAACAATGACTTTGATGTTTTCGACATTACAAATCTAAAAACATTAAACACTTTTATTCTGTATATATACTTGTAGGCATTTTTTTAAAAAATTTTGCGGTTTGTAAGTTTGTCACGTATTTATCATTTTTTGTTTTAAGGACTTTGAGATTTGTATCTCAATCAATGTAATTTTTATTAATTTGAATTAATAATTATCATTTTCTGAATTAAACAAAAAAAGTTTTGGTCACGGAAATGAGCAAAATTTTAATATAATTACAAACAATATTGAAAACTGGGATTATGCTCTAGAACAAATTTTGAAAATTAAATTGTGATTCTATACGATGTCGTGGTGGAACTATATTTAGCCATTCATTCTTCCCAATTGAATTTTTAAGTTCATCATTTATTTAATTGACGTGGATTGAATTATTAAGTTCATCATATTATTGATTGGAATCCTATACTCCAATTAAATTTTCATTTTTTCAATTCAACACCTAAATTAAAAGAAACCACCTCCAAATAGGTCGACTGAATATACACTGGCACAACCTTTGCATGCTTACGGAAAATTTCATCGTTGCTTGCTTCCCACACAACCCAAAGTACAGCATACAAATCATGGCATCTGGACTCCCCTACCTCAAAAATCGAGAGACTCAAACTTTACAAAGAAAATAGCTAAAAAATGTCACCTTAAATTATGACAATCATGTAAGGTTAGAGAAAATCACTAGTCCGATTTCTTAAAAAAAAAAAACGAAGTTTAATTAGGGGAAACACATTCATGTAAGGTCATAGAAAATCACTAATCCAAAGTTAAATCAACGTCACAATTAATGTTATCGGGTGATACAATTATCAAGTAATCTCATTTGGTAACCCTAAATCCAAATACATCTTCATCAAATAGTATGTATGAATTTCCACTCATGAGGAAAATGTCAACGGGTGTTAGAACAAGTTGGCTAATATTCCATTTCAAATGGGTCCATGATATACTATGGAGTATTAACAACACAAAAGGGCATGCAGGACCAAATACATACCATTCAATGAAATTAATCAATAAAGAGGAAAACAACCTTTAGCATTAATACATCTTAATTAAAAACTTTAAGGTAAGAGGCTAACGGATCCATCTACTTTTTCAACGTCTTCATTTTGTATACACCACCAAAAAAGTCTTTCATTTTGTATAATATAAATATCATATGCTCTCACCTACTTTTTAAGCATGCAACTTGCTCCATTGCTTGCTGCACCACCACGAGATTATCATGTACTAGCTACTAATTAATTATGAAAATGTATCTTTCGATATATTCGTGGTCCAGTTAATGTAATTCATCCTCGGAATATGTTTTTATCGTGTGCATTTGCCTGTCGGCAAAATAATGCTGAATTGTGATGTGTGTTTTTGTATAAACCACTTTATTATCTGAAAGTAATCAAGCATATGCTTATGCATTTTAATGCACACCGATCTTGATAATCAAGCGTATAGCCGGCTAGAATTAAAATATAAACCAAATTTGGTATTCGCTAAAAAATAGGTTTGACAAAGTTCTTTTTGTTGTCATTGCAGAAAGAGGCAAAGGTGTTGAAACTAAGAAAGGTGGGAATTGTGCCTGGAATCTTAGGTGGAGGAGTTGTGTCAATAAGAAGTAGAATTGGTACCGTATCTTTTAATGAATTAAGGATGATTATTTTTAGAGATGATGGTAGAAATGCCATTTTTTGGACCGAGGATTTTATCAAATTGAGGATGATTATTCTTGGTAGACTTTCTGCTCACGGAAACCTAGTATAGGTTGGTTTTGGTAGAAGGAGGTAGTTCGAATTGCATAATTTATCCGAATAATCTCGAGGTGGAGGATCATTTGTTTTTAGATGTGGCTTTGTTGGGCTGGTGGTGCTCGATTTTTAAGTAGATATGAATGAGAGTAATTCTACACAAAAATGTGGTCTATCTTCTTGACTATTTCTCAAATTCCTCGTGGAATAAAAACACTAAAAATTAAGGGCTAACTCGCATTTGACATGCTACATTTCGAAAGATATGGGAGGCTTGATACAAGGTTGTTTTTCCTTCTAACGACCCAGTGGTGGAAGAGACAATAGATGTCATCAAGTCAACCTCTTGGAGGTGGTTTCTAGTTAGGAAAAAAAGGGATGTCTTGCATGTATTTTGAATGGTTTTCGAACTCTCTTCTTTGCGTTGATTCTTAATTGAGGTTTTGTTTTTTGGTGGGTTATACTTTTCATCAATTGTGGGTTAAGTACTCTTTTTACTTCTATCATATGTATCTTATAAAATTTGATATTCAATAAAAAAAAAACTTGGCTTACAAAGTTTTAACATAATACAACACTCCGGTAGTTGAGGAGTTCAATACCTAAATGTGCCACAAAATTATTCCATTCAAAGTAACGATGCTTGCATGGTAAGTTATCCAAAAATCGGATACCTTTGAAAGATAACTTATTAGAAGATGAATCATTGACAAACTCGGAATTGTGAAGGAGGATGTCGTGATCAAGAGACACCATGTCATTTATACATGGTTTGAATATTTGTGTAGTATTTGAAAGACTAGAAATTAGTTGGGGTGCATAATGGGACCTTCTTTGAATTATAGAGTTTAATTTCTTGTATTTGTTGCTATGATTTTAAGTAGCCAAACTTTATTTATATTTCAAACTTGTTTCAATCCATTCTGGAACATCTTGTGTACGTTAGGATGTGTTCTAACTTTTAATTTAAGTTTCTTTGGACCTTGAAAAAATATAGCAACAAATGGAATAATTCGTTTAAAGGTACAATCTATAGTTTTTTAGCTATAAATAGGTAGTATTATGAAGTTAACTCGAACTAATTATTGGTTGGATCGTAAATGCAAGCATTAAGTGATTGACAAGAAGTGCATTGATGAAAATAGATCGATAATGCTAAGCATACCATCCGTAATATAATTAGTGATGTGTGATGAGAATATTTCAAACATTGACGTGTTAGTGTATACTTTTGACTTAACGTGTTAGGATATGTATCATGAATTGTTTTTTCTTTAGGTAATAGTAGTAGTTACTTATCATTAAAAAATTCGTGTGAAATTATAAATTGTTTTGGTCATTTCATACAAATAAATAAAAGTAATTAATTGTGTATGAGAAAGAGATACTATAAATTGTCTTTAATAAATAATATGACAAAGATAAATTAAAGAATTAAAATAAAAGAGAGTAATAAATAGTTAATGATATAATAGAAAAAAATATTAATGTTTCATTGTTATTGTAAAACAACTTGTACTTTTAAGACAATTTTTTTGATAAAACGAATTATAATTTTTTTTGGTGGTGAAAACGAATTATAATTTAGGACGAAGAGAGAGGGAGTATATAATTAGTATATTTTTTTCCCATAGATGCTGGAATAAGAAAAATAATTTTATCTATCATGCAATAATTTTTTTATCTTTTGTATTTTTAATAATTATTTTCATAAATAAATTTATTTTGGGTAACTAAATCTACATTATTAGGAAAATACTAAAAAGTACCCATTCATTTGGTGACTTTTATAAATCGTTCTTAAAATCTAATTTATGTTATGTATTAATTAGTGACCATTCATTTGGTGACTTTTATAAATCGTTCTCAAAATCAATAAGAATACGATTTATCGACTAATTTTCAAGTCGAAGAGACTTCTACTAGAGGAAATAATGAGCCCAAGAGACATTCGGGCGGATACACATGCCCAAACCTGTGATATTTAATTCATTTGAAAATGCGGCATCGATGTTACACTTGAATCTACATCGATGATTATATATTGTTGTGTGTATAATACGGACCTCCCAAAAATATTTAATAAATGGATCTTATATTTTTTTTGGATTACTAATCTTATCTTTTTTAATAAAAAAATAAATTTCACAGTAATAAAAAATAGAGAATAAAAAAATATTTTATTTAAATTTACTAAAAATATAAAAGTATATCGTTCGATCGAGTTCAGATAGCGACCACTTGTTACTGTATTGCATGAAAAACGATTGTATTTACTTATTAAATAAAGGGTGATACATTTAATGATATTTAAATCTGGCTGTCTGTAGGCCAAGGTTGAATATATTACTTTGCTCTTGTTGTATTTTTGACCATGTATGAAGAAGATGTTATATATTACTTTGCTCTTGTTGTTTGCCTTTAAATATATTTCATGTGAATTTTCGGATTTGATCCTGAATCTTCACAATTCTCTGGTGGTGGAAATATTTATTTGAGCCTAGATCAATTAAAAAACCAAGAGAATATGAGATTTTATGACTTTGATTTTTTATTTTATTTTTGAAAGGTTTATGACTTTGATATGGTGACTAACTAGTTTTTTTTTTTTTTTTTAAATGAAAGAAACATGCATTGTAGGCTATGCTAAGAACTTATGATTCCTTACATGTTGAAATATGAGGTTTACTTGGTTTTGAATATGATTCGGAGAGGGAGCATTTTACTCATATTATAGTGGAGAGCGACTCGAATATTCTCATTGATAAAATTTTCAAGTTTAAATGGAATATCTCTACCTTATTGCTCCAAATACGGAAACTATTGAAGAATAGTTGACATGTTCAAATCAACCACACTTGTTTAGAGAAAGAGAAGTGTTTTGGAAATTCCTTCTAGCGAGCTTCAAAAACTAAGTTTGATGATATTTCCGAGGCTTGCATGCATAAGAATGTTTGTTTCCTATTTATAATTGTCTACTTGAAACATAAATGTGTTGATTAATAAAGTGAGTGTAAATTAACAAAGGGAAATGTTAACGAGTGTCTCCGGAGCACTCTTTAAGACCTTTATATAGTAACTTTGTATGAAAACATGTGTAATCAATGTCTTGAAAATCAAAATGTTTGACTTTTTTACAAATTATTTTTTTCTTTTAGAATTCTTAAAGAGTGCTCCGGGAGCACTTGTTAACAAGACTCATTAATAAAGTGAGTGTAAATTAAGAAACATTATTTAATGAAAGTTACAAAGCTAACCCTCAAATTACTAGTGTTAGGTCATAAAGATGAATGATATTTTTTGATTCAAATGAAAAAAATGTGTATTTGCTAATTTACACGTTAATATTCTTAGATGGATGTACAACAATAACCCCATATGGACCTAGCTTAACCTAGTGGTTTACTTCAAATGGTTAATCAGTTCTAGCAAAGAAGAAATGAGTCACTAGAATCACATTTTTTTTAACACTCCAATACATAGAGAAATGAGCTCCTAATAAATCATAATTGGTAAATAACCAATCTGATCAAAATTTGTCCTACTCATGAATCAAACTATGTCCTACTCATGAATCAAACTAAGCTTGAGTCACTAGAGTCTAGAATCACTACAACAACAACTTGGCAATTTTGTCATCGTAATTTGAAGAAGAAAAAAAAAGGTGTGGAACTTGTTCTCTCAAAAATGACGTGAAACTTGTCCGGAAAAAAAAATGTCAAAAACCGAAATTTAATGGGACAGGTGAGATTTAATACGTAGCGTTATTTGTTGCATTTATTTCAGTTCCTTTTTTTCTTTTTGGGGTTTTTTTAGGGTTCTTTTTGGGTTTATTTCTCCTTCACCGCATTTTTATTATTTTTGCAAAGAGATGTATTTTTTTTTCAAGTATCTTAGAAGATACTCCCTCTATTTTTTATCTTTTGCTATTTTAGTTTTTGACACAAGTCTTAAGGAGTAATTAATATATATATAAATTTTGTATGTTTTAAACGAAAATGTTCTTATTTATGATTAAATCCATATGTGATAGGCTAAAGGTTATAACTTTTTTAATAGTTTTATGGTGTTTTTTCAACAAGGATAAACTAGGGAAAACAACTTTAAATATACTAAAACATCAAATATTTTAGAATATAGTTGAAGTTTTAAAACATCAAAAGAAAAAATTTGACAGAGTATAATTTTATCTCAAAGATGAATAAGTAGTCAATCTGATGTTCAAACTCTGCACATTGCATATATAATTTAATATCTCTGCCAATTGAATCAGACTCACAGTAACTAAAATGTCATTTTATTATGAGTAGTGATATTTGAACAACCATTTGATACAACTTTTGTGACAACTTCTTTTTTCTCTCTTTTCATTGGTCAAAAACAATGGAGAGAGAAAAAGGAAGAGAGAGAATAATGTGAATATGAGAGATAAAGTTGTCAAAAAGTTGTCACAAAATGGTTGTACAAATATCATTTCTCTTTTATTATTATTAAGTTTTATAACTTTTGATTCTTTAATTTAACACCACGTGTTATTCTCCTTTTCCTCTTACTAATCATCAATATGTGTTATTATCTAGTCCATAATAATATAAAATCAATATAAGAAAAAATGGTTTCCTTAAAAAAATTGTTATGAACATTTTTCTTCAAACATTTTCACTAACACTTTTTTTTTCTTCTGGATGAAACTTATGTGGATTGTACCACTTAAAGTGTGATTTATTTTGAAAGTATGAATGATACTGTTGTAGCAACAAAAGTAAGTATTTGTGTTATCGTCTCCACAGGGACTGGTGTGATATTCTAAGCCGTTCAACAATCAATATCGTTCTGAGCTAGGGTTTTCGGGTACTTTGTTTCATAAACTATCAACTAGGAATTTATAAATGGGCTGAGAGTTAACAGGGAAATAAGTATGCTGAGATTAAACTTCATCAACCTACTCGTACGTATTCTCGGATTTGGGTTGCAGATTCTAACTATCACTTGATATTATCACATATTGCTCAACAACATCATTCGTGTCCAAATGATATCGTGATTTCTATTGGATCGTTTAATTGTCGATATCACGCACGATTAACCGATCCAATAGTCGATTGTATCATTGTATCGTCAATGTCTCGCACTATACAATGATACAAAAGCTTTAAGTTTCAATATTCAAAGTGATTACCAACCTAAGTTCCATGTCTAGAACAGAA
>Ga0315915_1001881_pt1 | contig 26021 bp, 22 predicted proteins | sample MpolbnodulesMG_FD_207738 | JGI IMG/M metagenome (GOLD analysis project Ga0315915, IMG submission 207738) | Medicago polymorpha root nodule microbial communities from Los Angeles, California, United States - branched nodules | ecosystem: Host-associated > Plants > Roots > Nodule | place: USA...
TAAACATTTCAACATCAAGCTGTTTTTTGTGAGGGAGGTGCAGAAGGATAATGTTGTAGCTCTTGTTTACTGTAAAACTGAAGAGCAGATAGCAGACATTTTTACTAAACCTTTACCAGCTAGCAAGGTTGAAGACCCTAGAACTAAACTTGGTGTCTGCAGTATCTAAAGCAAGGAGGAGTGTTAGCTATTGTGTTTAGAACTGCTGCCACGTCTGCAGAGTTTATTTTACTTCTGTTTTGAATATTTTAAATATGTTTCCTAGTTTCTAGTTCAGTTTCTTCTCCTCCTAGTTTTCAGCAAGCAGTTTTTTCTAGTATTCTATCGTGGCCTAACTTATAGGAACATGATATCAGTGGGCAGTTATTTTCTATTCTGGACTTTTCTATTTGTACGTTTGAATTGAATGAAAAACAAACTCTTCTTCCACTTGTTCTAGCAACTACCTTTAATCTTTTCCTCTGCAACTTTACAAAATAACAACAGCTATAATCTAAACCCTTTTTCAAATAAATATTTGCTGCTGGGAAGATTTATTGACTGTGAATTAGAGGTCAAACATTGACTTAGTCCAAATAATTACAAAGAAACCGTATTGTAAAACAAAATACAAAAACAAAGATCAGGAGTGAGAGATCGTACTATTTGCAGAGATTATAAGAATGTAGATGATATTAAGAACTTAAAAATACATGTTTGTCACCAGACTATATTTACCTGTCTATTTCTCACTTGATGAGGACATCCTGCTGGAATGAAAACAGCCTCACCAAGGTGTTGCTCAAAAGTCCATGGTTCAACGTCTGCATAGAGAAAAAGATGTTCACTATGCTGTGGTAGTACTTTTCAACGAAATTTAAACCAGGCAAATGAGGTAAGTATCTTACTAAATTCTTTTTTTAGCCGTTTCCTATGCCTCTCATTTAAGAATAGAGTCTGATCATGAATAGGATGAATAACCTGAAACCAGCATAATAAAAGAGACTCAGCTTTCCACCTATGGTTAGTATAGTAAACAATGGCTGGTAATGCTACTCACTGAATCAACAGGTTCATTGTTGATATGACGAAATTCCTTCTTGTGCTTTCTCAAGTACTCAATTAACTTTGGGACATCTTGCCGGCGGAAGATGTCCCAAACAGCACCACCAAGGACAGCCTCAGCCCCATTATCAATGTCCAAAGAATCTTTCCCCATGCCTTGTTTTGACTCTATCTTGGGATCACTAGACACATTACCATCTGAAAAATTAATCCTCATTCTGTCTTTCTTTATCTCTGCCTTAGTTGATGCTAAGCTGGTTTCAGGTTGAACATGTTCTAGTTTGGAAGACCTGGAAAAATCTAAAACTTCGGTAGATGATGTTTTACTAACACTATCTTCCACAGAGGAGTTCCTTACAGCAACATCTCTGTAAGTGCAAGAACCCTTTCCGTTATCATCACATTGTTTTCTGTTCCGTGATTCTAACTTTCCACACCAGTCTTCGGACATTGATGAAATGCACTGATCTGCTTGGTTACTTTGTGTAATCCGGTTAACTCCATTCTCTGCCTTTTGATCATGGTCCAATGCTTTAGATTTAGATTTTCCATCAAAATTGGCTGAAGCTTCACAATAAAGTTCAGGATAGTCTTCTTTATCGTATCCCTTCTTCAATTTATTTATGCTTTCTCTTTGCCAGGGAGCTATATTCACCTTGTTTGTGTGTGTCAGCACATTCACCTGAATCTCGATCACAAAATTATGTGACATAAGCTATAGTTTTATGCATCGTAACTAAAATACTGCAAAAGTATGCATCGTAACTAAAATACTGCAAAAGTAGGAGGTTACAAATTTTCAGGAGTGGAAATAATTAGACTTGTATACTAATTGTTCGCAATAAAATTGAACTCATGAAGACACATGCAAACACACAAAAACAACTCCATACTGTGTAAAAAGTTTCTTTATTTTTTTAAACGGACAAAGTTAATATTGTTAGCGTTATGCTAGGAGAAGGGGTCAAACCATCGACATTCTCATCACTCCTTTCCTTAACTCCCCCAACAAAGGTCACTTCATATAAACTAGACTGCATAATTCTATAAATGGCTATCCTAAAATTAAGTAAACAGAGTAATAACTACAAACTACTTTTATCAAAAAACAAAAAAAACTACAAACTACAAAATTGGAAGATGGGAAGACGTACGTACCTATAACACAACACTTCTCCTCAAGTAAGTGAATAGATATCTATTTTTCTCAATTTGCCAGTAAGACCTTGAAACTTTTGCAGGAAATATTTTGGAGAATAGTTTTTCCAATTGATACCCCCAAGGGATGCATGCTGTAGCTACAAGACCATTATCTAGTTACTCCTTGAAAAGTCTCAGTCTATATCTATCTGCTTAACCCTTAAGTAGGTTGTTGTAAATTGTAATACTAATGGCACATTTATACTCACAACATAGCCTCCTAGAAGTCTCATATTTAATTTGAGATCATCAATATGAATTTTATCCACAACTGTTCACAGCCCCATTAGACATCACTCAAAATTTTGCGTCTGGACTCTCGGCCTTGCAATTATATTTTGCTTTTTACTTCTGCATGACACCAAATTTCCACCGAGAAATATGCAACACTTTGAGGTGGATCACCCGTCGGCCACCATTTCTGCATAGTCTGCACATGCATATACCTCCATGGAGAATTTCTCTTGAATAATAGTCCTCTACTGGGCTCACCAACAAATTAATTTTATCACAAGCTTTTAATATTGAGTAATGAGGACATCCAAGAAGCTCAAGGACAAGAGGGTGTGATTATTAGAAGTAAAGGTAAGAGACTTTAAACGAAAATGGAAGAAAACATTGTTGTTTTAAACTTGTTGGAGAGCCCAATGAAAACAAATTATTTCGGAGTCTTCTTGGAAGTGTAATAAAATGGTTGCAACTTAGGTTTTGTATTTTTTAGTTGTCTCCTTTTGTAATTGTGACAATACATGAAGCACGAACATGCCAGGGACACTGATGTCGACACCGATAAGAATTTGAGAAAATGACAATTCAATTTGATCACGTCTGTGTCATGTCAGTGGCAGACACAAACACATGTCAGACACACTTTCTATCAGAAGTGTCCACAACAAATGTCACAATTAAGTTCTCTTTAGAGGTTTATTGTGTAATTTGGGCCCATAGATTATTTTTAGTAATCTAGGAGGTGCCTTTAGCATTCAACTTGCACACCTATAAATAGGAATTCATACACATTTGTAAATGGTTTTTGTTGTTGATAGAATTTAACAAGTTTTTATACTTGTGAGGTAGAGAGTTCTTCCCAAAAGTTAACAAGCACAATATAATATGTACAAGTAATAAAAATTATGTTTACAACACTCTCTTTCAAGTTGGTAAATGGATATCTATCGTTCACATCTTGCAAGTAAGTTGGTTGAATCTTTCAATTAATAGACCCTTTGTTAACACATCTACCAGTTGATGTCCAGAAGCAATGTACGTTGTAGTTATCAAGTCACAAGGTTCCCGCACGAAAATGTGCAATAGCCTGAAGTGGGCCTTTTTTTCCTTTTCAAATAAGCTAAATTAGCCCACCCAAATTTGCACCAAAGAGAATTGAACCTGAGACCTTGAGGAGGAGGATCTTGTATCACTCATCGAACCTAGATAACCAGCTCAGTATAAGTCACCATAGTTAAACTTCCACCTTTTTGAATAGGAGTCATCTCCCTCGAGTAGCCTTGAGATATTGCAACACACGCCACAATTTGAGGTGTCTCGCCTTTGGATAATGCATGAATTGAATCTTATCATCGACTGTATATTCTAAGTTTGGCTTTATGTGAGCTAAGTAAATCAACTTCTCCATTAATCTCTAGTACAGAGCCATGTGAATCTTAGCACTATCTCTTTGTAGCTTATCTTGTGATTTTGCTCAAGGGGAACACCAACAGTTTTACATCAAAGTTTGCTAGTTTCTTGCAAAAGAACGAGCACATACTTTCTCTGAGATAAAAATGTCTTGATATGTGTATGTCACCTCAATTCCAAAGTAATACTTGAGTTTGCCAATGTCTTTCATCTCAAACTTTCCAAATAGTTTTGAGCAATTGTCTCTCTTCCAAATCATCACCTATAATAATGACATCATTAACATAAACAAGAAGAACAATAAGTTTTCCTCCTTGTGAATGTTTGAAGAAAAAAGAATGATCTCCTCCCAGGCTCTACTTGTAGCATATGCCCCCTATTGCTTTTGTGGATCTTCCACACCACGCCGAGGGAGGTTGTTTTAGCCCATGTAAGACTTTCCACAATTTGCACACTTGGTTTGTTCCTCCAGTGGGTCTAAATACTGGGGGAATCTCCATATACACACATCAAACTGGCGTAGGTCTCAACCATTGTGGGTAGCAAGGTGTTTCACTTGGATGACTTTGGTGCCTTTGTTCCAGTCTCTCTCTTAATCAACCATTCTCTCTCATCTAAATATTTTATTTTAATCATTTATCCATCCTCTATGTGCACTAAAGTCACCCAAGTAAAAGTCGAGTAGCAAGAGCCCATAAGATCCAAACAATGTTCATGTTCGCCCCTAGAGCAAATGTCTCCTCACAATTGATGTCATATGTCTTGGGGTATCTTTTTACCACCAATCTAGCCTTCTATCGATCAAAATTGTCATCTGATTTGTGCTTGACTATACAAATCCACCTTGCCTCTCAACAATATCCTAAGTTTAATTTCTTTCAAGTGTTTTCATTTTTTCATCCATAGCTTGGACATAACTTGTACCTTTCAATGTTTCTTGAACATATGATACGATCTCACACATTCAACTACTGCAATAAAATTTTGATGCTGCAGGAAACGATGATTAGAGGAGGCAAATTGAGAAATTGGATGTGGCACAAGACCCTTTTTCTTTTCTCAAAGAAATAGGTAAATTATCTCGATCAATATCAAAAGTATCATAAATCTTAGAATTACTAATTAGAGGATTATTTTCGGTACTTACCTCCGGTTCAGGCGATAAAGGTTGTTTCAAGAGAAGATCAGGTTTACTTCTTCTCTGATACACTAGAGTTAGCTCACTAGAGATTAATTAAATAGACATCGGTAAATATTGCTTCACCCCAATATAATTTTGGGACAAACATTTGGAAGAAAAAGACTCAAGCAACTTCAAGTGACGATTTTTCCTTTCTAGAGCCTTATTTTGTTGTGGGGTGTCAGCTCATGTAAATTCATGGATAATGCCTAGTTTACTATGAAAGCTTGAAAGGCTATGATTGACATATTTTTTGCCATCGTTAGAACATAATCTTTTAATGTCATTCGCAATTTGTGTTTGTACAATATTATTAGGGTACTCTTGATTTATCTATCATAATAACAAATCAAGTTACTCGTGCTAGAAAAACGAATTATCTATAAGAGAAACCAATTATCTCGCACTAGAAATATTAGAAATAGGGACATGTCCCCAAATGTTTGAATGAATAAGATCAAATGATTCCACACTATTAGTAAGACTGGAAGAAAAAGTAGTCTGTGCTTAGAAAAATGACAAATGCCACACTTAAAAGACTGAATATGTTTTAAAAGATGGAAAACTCATCATGGAAAAAAGAGGACCGAGACATTTGAGCTAAAACCAAATTGTGAGGTAGAAGAGTGAAACTCTGACTAAGACCAAAGTGTGGACGACAACAACTTCAGACCAGTTAGAAAAACCAGACAAGATAGTACAGTCCTCCATGTTCCTTAACAACTCAAATCGTCCCCTGCAAGATCCTGAAAAGTACAATAAGAATGAAAAAAGTTGAGAGTTAAATAAATTTTTGTCCCTATAAAAATCTCAAATTTTGTTTTTAGTCCCTCTAACAAATTTCAGCATGTTTTGGTCCCTAAATGCTTTCCGTCATGACTTTTGGTAGTCAACTAATATGTACCCTTCATATTTTTGAATAAATTTATACAAAGATGCTTATAATATAACAAAAAAATCTCTCACAAATATTTAATTTTTTTAACAAAATATGAATAAATATGAATTTTTAAATGCTAAACTTAAAAAATCATAATTAATTAATCTCTTGTGAAAAAAATGTAAACCTTCGGAAGAGAGATTTCTATAATATACTAAACATAACTGCAAAACCCCTTTTCCATAAGAACCGGAGGGTTAACACAAAAAAAAAACATAATTGCAAAAAAAAAAGTTGAAGATACACACGAGTTTACTTAAAACAGGGAGCAAAAGTCGTGATGGAAAATATTTGAGAACCAAAACTTGCTGAAATATTTTAAAGGACTATAAACGAAATTCGAGATTTTTAAGGGACAAAAAACTTATTTAACCCAAAAAATTACCACACAATTATGATCTTTGGTAAGCTTACGAATGGAGATAAGGTTATGAGAGACTCTTGGAACATGTAGCACATCTTGCCGTCGGAAACAAGGTTGAAGTTCAAAATTCACAGAGCCAACAACACAAGAACCATCAGCAACTGCAATATAATGAATACTAGAAGGAGAGTATGAAGTAAACAATTTTGTCTTAGACATCTTCATGTGGCTGGTGGCTTCAGAGTCCAGAATCCAAGCATCCATCATTGGGCATAATACCAGAGGCAGATAGGGCTCGAGAGCAAAATCTTTTATCACCCATAAGAGTGACACCGGACATAATCTCACCAACATCTTCCATTTTCAAAGGAAGAGAGCATCGGGGAGAGGGAGAGAAAGAAAAAAAAAATGCCAACAAAAGAGAACTGTTGTTAAAGACCTTTAATCTGCACACCTCATTCTCTCCATTTGTGGGTCATATGCACTGGAATCTCCATATACACTACCTCTAAATATCAATGCAAGAAAGCTTCTTTTTTTTTAACCCCAAATTGGTGCATCCCTGATGTATTTGAATTTGCATCACATTGTCCAATTCTTTGGCATGAAATTGTAGCTCATTTAGGCTTGCATAATTTTTTATCAGTTTAGTTCGTGTGATTGATTTTTCTTTTGTTTTGTGCATATGGGAGGGGCACTGTGGCTTTCAAAAATGCTGGAACAAGTATGGAAGCAAACCAAATAAAAAAGGATTAATAAGTACAGTCCCTAAAAATCATATCTTGAGCAAGCGATTACTTTCAACATTAATAAAAGGAACGGTCAAGACACATTTATTATCAGTGATAACACCGATCCTGAAAGGCATTCTAGATAGTGAAAAACCATTTTTTGATTTATTGCAATTTTATTGATTTATTGCAATTTTATTGATTTATTGCAATTTTATTGTTGTCATTATTTGTTGGTATTACTTTTTTTTTCTGTTGGTATAGCCTTCTCTTCGTCAAACTATTTGTTTCTTCTTTTTAATACCAGATTATTAGATTTATCAGCGATTAGTAAGGACTCCCAACAGCAGGTTTCTACATGTAAAAAACACAAGATTTCCTAGAGCAGAAATTACCGCATCAGACACATCCAAGTGCAGTTTGGTCACAGAATCTCCTCGGCCAAGCTCTTCAGAAAATCCATAAGCAATATATGTTTTGGGTCCCAAATCTGGTTTCAACGAGCCAGCAGGAAGTTTACTAGCGAAATTTAAAAGACCTGATTTTGGATCAGTGTAGTCCATATACGGAAGTGCAGCAAGGAATTCAGCACCATGCCTAGGCAAGCGCTCTTCAAAAGAGGTGGATGAAGGCCAATCTTTCAATTTCAACATTTCTGGCCACTTATCTTTATGCATTCGACCCTTTACGTAGCCTTGAAAAAGTTGGTGTATATTAATTTCAACCTGTGAAGCAAAGCCGTGTAAATAAAATGAAGTGTGACTGAGCAGATAAGTTATTTTCAAATAATTTACTTGCACAACTTACCCCGCACCAATCCAAGCAATCAACAGCCTTAACACTTTGTGTTTCCTCTTTGAACTTCGCTTTGGAACCTGTTTCTCTGAGGGCCCTCCACATAACCATTGGTTCCCAACTTAGACCAGATGTTTTGGCCAAAACATTTCTCACCACCACAGGTTCTCCCCTCATCCAGTGCCTCTGGAAGTGCTCGATCTCATCATCAGATATGTCAAGGGCGTTTGGACTATATAAGAAGTTATCTTTACTGTCATCCCGGAATGCTGCCCTCCTGACTTCAGGATTGATTTTTCCTTCTAACAAGTTTAGCTGGCAAGAAGAACACTTTTCAGTAATATCCACATCCAGTGGTGTGTAATTTCTAGTGAGATCCTCAGCATTATTTAGTAGTTTTGCTACCCAATTAGCTTTGTAAATGCGTCTCAGTTCTAGTAATGCTGTACCACAACCTCCACGCTGCTTTGGAGGACACGGAATGTTACCATCACTATTAGCTTTCCATTCTGGGAAGGGAGAGAAGTCAGCCTGAGAATGAAAACTAGTAGGTGCAAGTTCGCTCTCCCAGTCATATCTTTTACGATGTATTTTACTCCGATTTTTTGTTGAACTGTGATGGTGAAAAATCTCTTCAAATTTTTCATGAGATGTTCCAGCCTCCATACCTCCAGGTTGGCAGCCCTTTCTGAGCTCTTGACAGCACACGAGACAGAGATCATAAGAGCAACCGGTGTTGGGGCAGCTACGGTAAAATCCATATATGGATGTATTGCAATTGTCACTGCCATTAATATATGTAGGCATTCAGTTTAGGATCAAATAGGATATTATGAAAAGGTAAAACAATCAAGGCCTCCAAGTGACAAAGCCTTGTTGTGAAATATTTATGAGAAGGACCGCATTCTTTTCCACAAAGTCCCAGACAAACCAAAGGCATAGAAGATGAAACCAAAATAGTAACAGAAATAATAATGACTACATTCTAATTTCTTATGATAGTAAGTAACTGTACCAGTACAAGCGTTCACTTTCATCTAGCTTTGTTCTTGTTATGTCAATTTCTTGTAGTTCCTTACCTAACATCATATAATCAGGTAGAATTCAAGAAATAAAACAAAACAAAACTAAACTAAATTTCTATGCACGTGTTTCTCATCACGTTACCCCTTATTTTGGTTTCAGTCTCTAGTTCCAAGCTCTGTTCCCGGTGGATATGCCTCAGAATTGGCAGGGCTTTAGATAGCAAGTACAGCAGCCGCTGTAATTTGACACTGGCGTCTATCTCTCGGTCCTGTGAAAACAGGGAAAAGAGTTTAAATCAAACTAACGGTAAGCGTATAAATTATATAGTTTTGAAATTTTTGAAAATCCAAAGCATGACATCTACCATCAGCACAGGAAACTCCCGTAAGCAAGCTTTGCAGTTACAATTACCCAGACAAAATGGACACACGTTCTCAAATTCCTCTCGGGTTTTTCCTGGGTACCTGATTAATCTCAATCACAGTGAGTTGCCGGCCAGTATTGTGAATCAACAAGGGAAACCAACTGGTTTCTTCAAGACAACATCATAAAATCATTTTCACGATTCTTAAAGAAAAGAAAGTTTACCAGTTCTCAATGCATTCGTAACAATAGCGCTTTCTGTTGCAACTTGAGCAAAAGACAACACCACTCTTATCATTCCGCTGGCACTGATGACACATCAAACTTTCACCCTTCTTGGCTTTTTTGGATATACCCTGAGAAAACAACAGTTTGGTAAAAATCAAAGGCAAGAGAACCTTCGTAATCAAAACAATATTAAAATTAACGAATTCCAACATACATGTGAATAATACCGAATACATTGACACACAATACAGTGAAACAAGGCACATTCTCCCAAAAGATTTATAAATGTCCATTTTCAAAATTATTCAAATCACAATTCCAATCATCAACAACTTTATGACAAGAGATGACACTGAATTATTGTGTGATTCTCTTCTCACCCGTTGTTTAGTATCTGCGACTCCATTTTTGGCTTTGTTAACCTTGTTACAGCTACCTTCCTTTTCCTGCAAATCCAATTGAATTATTGTGTGTTCGGAACATAAAATGTATAACTAAATCATAAAAATATATATATAAAAAAAAAAACTGCTAATTTTATCAATAAAATTTTAATTCTTTTTCTTTAGTGTAAGAGAAGTTTCATCGTCAAATAAAACTACAATTAATGAAGTCCAACACACGTTTATTCTGAAACAAGAGACACTCTCCAAAAGATTTATGAATGTTTATCTTCTTAATTATGAATGAATTATGAACATGTTTATATAGTGCATTGTGGCACTGAATTATGCTGCAATTCTCTTCTCACCTGTTGTTTGGTATCTTCAATTCCATTTTTGGGTTTGTTGACCTTATACACATCCATTAGTCCCTTGCCAAAATCACCTTCCTTCTCCTGCAAATTGAATTGAATTACTGTGTAATCAGAACAAAATACGTATAGTTAAATCATCAAAAATAAAGAATCATGTACTAACTTGATGAATCGGTTTCATCTTCTTTCTCGTGGAGTTTCCATTCAGCTCCGACTCCGATCTGTTACAGAGATCGGTGACAGCGACGATCTTCCTCTTCCTATTGTTAGACTCTGCATCTTCAATTTTGCTGTTGAATTGATTCATAAACCGCGGTATGTGGTTCTCTCCGGCGACGTTGGCTCGCATCGCCGCCGCTTTAGGACGGTCGCAGGAAGAAGAGTCCATCTGATCGGAATATGTGCAATGAGGACCTGATGATGAAGAATAGGAATTATCGAAACATTACCAGTGAATTGAATTATTTATTTTTATAATATGATTGGCTGAATTATCATTATTCTATGATATGATGAATTATATAGTACGTGGAGTTGCAATGTAATTGAAAAGTGTTACGGGGAGAGGTGGTGAATGTAATGTAAATATGCAGCGCGCGTGGGATTTGTTCTTTGAATGTCACTCGATCATGACGAATCTAGGTTAACTATTTTAGCCAATACTTATACTACTACTTCTGATTTATTTCTCTACCACTTTTTCTTTCTCATTTGTGGAAACGTGGAAAACGCTATCTACCTACCCTCCCTCCTTCATTTACACCTTTTTTTATTCTCAACAACATTAACTTTTCGGAACCATTAGATCACAAATTAATGGTTGAGATTCGTCACAATGTAAAAGTGCGTGTTGTTTTTACAGCAGCCAATATGGGTCCTAACTTTTCTCCCTCCTCTGTCCTTTTCTTTATAGTACTCCAATTACTTTCTTTTATTTTGATTTCATGTTTTTATTGATCTTTACACTACAAAACATTTATCTTCTTGATGTCATTTTGGGATCCGGATTTGGTGTTGTAGCAAATGCATGTTGTTACACATAATTTTTAATATCAACCGTTCATTTAAGATCGAATAGTTAAAATTGAAAACTGTGAAAATGATCATGACCGTACAATTCTGATCGAACTCAAATGCTTTGCAACACCCTGCTGTTACAGCAGAAAATCTGCTTTCATGATTTTGTGTTGTTTTAGGGTAAAAAGATGATAACAATAGGATTAATCGAGTTAGCTGGGATAAAGTATTTGTTTTTTTTAAGGGAAATAAACTTATATCATTTCAATAACTAACAACTCACTAAATATATGGCAAACATTGTCAAGAGTATGCAGACTAGTTAAGAATGTGGCATTTGTAACTAAAGTATGAACGACTTCATTTATTTGCCTTTGCCTTTGTCTAAATTTGACACGAGATTTTTCAATATACATGTTACGACGATGCTTACATCATCTATCACTATATCAAGTTTGGTAACATTGTTGTTGTTTCCGTTGAACTAGCTCAAAATCCACATTTGCAAGTTGTGAATCATGAATCCTGTCAATGACATGAGTAATCCTAATGCCTTTCCAATTTGTATGGAGTAGAAAGGGGTGAGCCACAACGTCTGTGCTAACACATACCTGCCCTCATCGTCCTAAATACACATTCATATACTAACTTTGTTCAAGAAGAGGAGAAAGAAGCATCCACGTCACACTTAATTCTTCCTACTGATGGTGGCTGCCACTTACACAATTGTTGATGCGTCTAGGACGTGTTGATGACTGTAGCACCAGTTGAACGCCTCTCGTAATGACTGGTAAACAAAAATTTGCTTTGTTGTTCGCCAACACCCATTCGTCTAGTCATGATTGGTGCATTCTAAAATACGAGCGCTAGTGTCTATAACATGTTGCTAGGATTGTGCTAAAACATGGGGAGAAAAGGAGTCATCCGTAAGAAGTGAGTAATAATAGGTATATTATGGCAAATTTTGGTTCCAAAGGGCATATGCACATTTAATAAACAAATAGGGCGATAATGGATCGCCTTGCCTCAAACCTCCCCCACCCCCGGAATAATCGATCGAACCATGTTGATACTGACAATAATATAGTAGTTTACAGTTTCCACACACATCATTAATTAATTCACCCATTGATAGAAAATTCTGATCTTGATCACGATTTCCTTAACACATAACCAATCAATATAATCATACGCCTTAAACAATAAAAATTAGCCTCATTCCCCATCTGTTTAAGGAGTCAAAATAATAATTTTACATAAAAAAAAGTGTATTTATGATTATGACAAATATTTGACTTGTATTTTTAAGATATAATTTTATTTTATGTCTTCCTTAGACAATATATGTAAGACAGTTGTTAGCATGACCAAAAAATTTAAATCAAACACCTATTGACCTAAGAAACAAATAAAAACAAATAAAAAAGCCAAAAATAATAGTAGTTTTTTTTTGTTAGAGAATAATAATAGTTGTTTTTGAAATAGCAAAGAAAATTTATTAAGATGAAAAAGCACTTAACGGCATTTTTAAACAATTCTTTTAATCTCTTTTCAAAACATAAGTTAAAGTAAAAAAAAGTAAAAACTTCGATTCACAGTATAAGATGGTTCCATGGTCTAGCGGTTAGGACATTGGACTCTGAATCCAGTAACCCGAGTTCAATTCTCGGTGGAACCTACGTTTTTTATTTTTCAAATTTTTTCTGTTTCTGTTTCTGATTCACACTACATAAAGTGGAACATTACAAAACCTTGGATTTTATTTTTGTGAAATAAACACACACTCACATAAGCTTCACTTTCCCCCCGAAACAAATCATTCACTGATTTTGCACCAATCAATCAGAATGGAAGCCGAAACACGAAGAAAAGTTGAAGAAATGGTGTTAGATATACTCAAAAAATCCAACATTGATGAAACCACCGAGTTCACCATTCGTGTTGCCGCCTCTGAACGACTCGGTATCGACCTTTCCGGCCCAGAGACCAAGCAGTTCGTCAGAACCATCATCGAGTCTTATCTTCTCTCCATCGCCACCGACGCCGACAAACCTCCTCAAGTACCACCGCATGAGACACCCAAGGAAGTTGAACCACCACAACCACAAGACTTCAATAAGGTGGTGGGTATCAAACGCAAAAACGACGATTCAGAGGACGTTATTTGCCAGGTTAATCAATCACTCTTATTTTCAAGCCCTAAACTTATTAGTATTTCATGAAAAAAAATAAAAAAAATAAAAAGTACTTTGATTTGAATTTATTGTTTGAAAAATATTTAGGGTTTAGTTAAGTTTTTGAATGTTAGATGCAATTCATTGATCTTAATAGATGTTGCTTGTTTGATATGTAGCTATCAGCCAGGAGGAATGTGGCGGTCCGAGATTTCAAAGGGATGACATTGGTTTCAATTAGGGAGTTCTACACTAAAGATGGAAAACAGCTTCCCACTGCTAAAGGTCATTGCTTCATCTTATACATTGGTTTTCACTTGAATTATTTTCTGCCTTGTTGGCATGCTTTGTTACACTGTAAGTCTTATTGGATTTCGATCACAAATATTTTTAGGACTTTATTATGAAATGTCACTGTCTTATTTTCATATACAAGTATATAAATTTCCCGAACACTCATCGATGAGTATATTTTTAGGGATTGTATGTAATATGAAACTTTCTTAATATTGTTTTTTGCTGTCTATAATGCATATTCCTGTAGTTAGTATTGTACATATCATATTCCGACACACAACAAAATGGAAGCCCTCCGATATGAATCACAGGTTGAATTGATTTCTCATATGAATTGCATATTGAGTTGCGATTATATCTGCCGATTCACAAATATGGAATGCACTGCATGATTCAGAAATGGAAAAAGGGAGCAGAGGCGCGAAAATCTGTGATTGCAGGTGAAGCCATAAATGGGCCGGGTAAAGCTATCCAGATCAAAATCGAAGTTTTTCGTTGCAATGTTTTCCTTGAATGGGATAGAAATAGCTGAAAGTAAACCCTCAAAATAGCCCTAGTCAGAATCACAAACACAACCCTAGCATATTGCGTTTTTGGTCGCGGCTACCTACTTTGGTGTTTTTTTTTTTTTAATTCTTGTACACAGTGCTCTGCGCCCTCCCTCTTCTGTTTTTGGGTTTCCCTTGTCTTCATAGAAGTCAATGCTCTCTCTGTGGTCCCCAATTGCTCGCTCTCTATCTCTTCACTCGTTGCTTTTCTATGTTTTTAGTGGGACAGTGGGTTAAACTGAATGGTAAAAGGAGATTCAAATCACAATTTTCAAAGTTTTTATGATACATCAGCTTATCTTTTTTGTTTGGTGTCATATTTTTACTTATTTGTATCTTGTGATTCATAATAAGATTTTATCCACAATTCAGAAAACAGTTCTTCCAATTCACTATTAGACAACATAGCAATTTGATGCACAATAGTTTATGGAAAGATAGCCTCATCATAATGTGAAAATCTATGTTGTTTATTGCTAGTTGCTCTTTGTTGAAGTTGGAGTTTGTCTCTCTTAATGATGAAATGGATTTTTATTTTCTTTTTCTGTTTATTGACAACGTGATTACTCTGAATTCCAGAACTAAACACGTTCCTTTTCTGTATTGTTGATTTCAGGGATAAGTTTATCTGCTGAACAATGGTCAACTTTCAAGAATTGTGTTCCCGCTATAGAGGAAGCTATCACTAAGTTGGAAGGAAGGATAAGGTGCGTATTCAATTTTGACTGCTGAGCTACGAGATTACATGAATTGCGCAAATTTATGTAATCAGAATGATATTGATCAATTAAGTGTTGTAGTTGAGGGACCCATGGATATGAAGATTCTTGTTTTCCTTCTTATTCTATGCATGTTGATGGTATAATAACTGCCTGATATATGATCCTCAACAGTGTAGTATTTTAGTTGTAGAAATTTCTGCACTCTTCTGAATATTTACTACTCACCTTTTTCTTTAAAAGAATACACATTGCTAGGCATTTAATTGTGCACAAGTCCATGGTAAAAAGTTGCTTTTGAACAGCAGTGAAAGCTGTAAACATATATTCATAGACCGGTCTAACCTGGTGCTTGTAACCGAAACAATGTAGATCAGAGCATAATGGCAGGAAAATTGGAGAAGCTTCAAGTTCAGTTGTTGATGTTCCCGTTGAGCCTGTCCCTGTTCAGTCTGTCCGTGTTGAGCCTGTCCCTGTTCAGTCTGTCCGTGTTGAGCTTGTCCCTATTCAGTCTGTCCATGTTGAACCTGTCCCTATTGAGATCATCCGTTTTGATGGGAAGAATTACCAAGTTTGGGCTGAACAGATGGAGTTACTCTTGAAACAGTTAAAGATCAATTATGTGCTCACTGAACCATGTCCAAATGCTACATTAGGGGAAAAAGATGCAAGTGCTGGAAAGATTGCTGAAACAAAAGCTGCTGAAAAGACATGGGTAAATGATGATTCATTATGTCGGCGGAACATCTTGAACCATTTATCTGATAGTCTGTTCAACAAATATGCAAATAGAAAAATGAGTGCTAATGAGTTATGGGAAGAGTTAAAATCTGTTTATCTGTATGAGGAATACGGAACAAAGAGATCTCAGGTGAAAAAGTATATTGAATTTCAAATAGTTGATGAAAAATCAGTTGTTCACCAAATTCAAGAACTTAATAGCATTGCAGACTCTGTTGCTGCTGTTGGAATGCCTATTGAAGAGAACTTTCACGTTAGTGTCATCATTTCAAAGCTTCCGCTATCCTGGAAAGACTTTTGCATTAAGTTAATGTGCGAAGAGCATCTACCTTTCTGTAAGTTAATGGAATGCGTAACAAAAGAGGAAGAATCTCGCAGTGGAGTCAAACAAATGGGTGAACCTCCTGATAATGTAAGATTTCACCATGCTAATAAAGGGGGACTCAGAGAGGCTGACATTAAGCCACCACCAGGTTTTCAAAGGAAATTTGAATCTAATGGCAAGAACATTGCCTGTTATATTTGTGGGCAGAAGGGGCATATTTCTAAAAACTGTTGGAGATGGATGTAATTAAGTGCTTTTAAATTGTGGTAGTTAGTCATTTTTGGGCGATTAAAAATGTTCATATCCTTGTGAAATTAATGTGAATTTTGTTATCAAGTTATTGGCTGATTGAATTATAAACTTGCAACCGTTGTCAAATGATTCTTGAAGGGAACATATAAAATTTACGATCATGATGGAACTGGTTGAAATTTAAATTAATCAGACCAGAAAGTTTTCTTCATTATTAATATAAACATCAACAATCCTTGCAACAAAGGAATCATTTTGGATCCTCTCATTCTTCCTTCAAAATATGTGTCTATTTCTCTCTTTTTTTCTTTCTCTTGATCTTCTTTCTAAAATTTAGAGAGAGATAGACACAAATCGTGAAAGGAGGGAGAAGGAGAGTGAATGGAAGGAGAGAATCTGAATCCAAAAGGAATATGACACGTTGAACAGTAGATTACAAAAGAAATTATTAAAAGCAAAAGTCTTTTAGGAATTCGAGAGCTTGCGATCCCCCAACCAACTACTCTAGGAATATGTCCTCCCTTTTCCTCTACATTGTTATTTATTATTCTAACTGTTATGAAAAATGTGAATATTGCAAATGATAAAATGTGAATATTACAAATGATAAAATATGCCTTCTAATGAGGTGGTTGCAACTATATATTTACTATATGACTAATGCTAACATGTAACTAACTTATATCTCTAATACTAACTCCATATAACAGTTGTCACATAGTATTAACTACACATAACAATTACTAATAATAATTAAACAAACAACATATAATATCTATACGTATATACAGAGGGAATACTTAATTATGGTGTAATATGTTTTCGCAGAGTATCCAGATAAAGAATGACATAGAATATGATAGTGAGTTAGTCACAGAAGACATCTTGGGCTAACATGCCCCAACTTTTGAAAATGAACAGGGTCGTGTGCGTTGATAGATTTTATTTTTTGTTTTTCAGAATCATAATCCAACTTACATAGTCAGTTTGCCGATTACATTTACATGGAGGAATTATCAGTGAATTCATGCTATTACCATTACCTCTAGCAGCTTCCAGTGCTTTGATCAACTTTTTTATCTTCCAAATCTCAATATTCTTGTCTGATTCATTGTCAGCCGTCATTTATGTAAGCATACATTAAACACAGTTTTTGCTACACATCATTTATGAAGTGCCTCTACTCAAGGCATTTAAAGGCAGAAACTAGTTTAAATGCATTACTTAGCTGTGAGTGGTAGTTTTCCGACTATTATTTGTTGGAAGGAAGCAAAACCGAACATTACTTACCTGTGAGTGGTAATTTCTCTACCATTATTTTTAACAATCTTGCAGGTTTTGATGAGGTTAACTGAGCTCGGTTTTCATCTATTCGATGGATATGTCGTTCTCATAATGATTGTCTATGGGAGCAAAGAACTCTCAATGCAGTGACCACTTGCTGCCTTGGACTAATACCAGTTTGTGACTATATATGGTGCAGTCGTACCCTTTAAGAGCCGCACACGCACTCCCAACAAATCAATATGGCTGACACCGAATGATAACTGGTTAAAATGCAACATGGATTGTGCTATTTTCTCATCTGAAGGGAGGTTCAACATCTATGTTTGTTTCTGCGACAACTTGGGCCACTTTATCCAAGCTCATACGATGTTTTGTTTTCATCTATTAGCTCAGTAGCTGAGTGTGAAGCTATTGCTCTGCAACACACCCTCCAAATTGCTATGATTTGTAGTTTCGAGCAGGTCATCTTTGAAAGCGACTATCAAGCAATAGTTTCGAGCAATGGTCGTTTTTATAAGAATGATAGGAACTTTATTGTCTAGTTGTAGGTCTCTTTTGTCCTCTAATGCCAGTTACAATCTAGCCCCATTTTTTTTTTTGTTGGTTTGGTTGTATTCGGGGTTTGAACCCCGGACCTTGCATATATCATGCATTGTCCTACCAACTGAGTTTAGCTCACGAGACCCCATTATTTTCTATTATCCTCTAAATTGTATTTCCTCTATTATCTTGAATGAAATGAGTTATCCTTGCCTCAAGAAAAAAAAAATGGAAGTAAACATTTGAAAAAAAAAATCACTGAACATATTTGTTAACTTTTTACCAGTTTTTCAAAAAATAATGTTACCACATAATTATGTCCTGAAATCTACCAAAATTTGCTATTGAATAGCCCATAAAATAGTGTTAATCTGAAATAATACACAGCAAGTTTACGCGTTCAAAGGGATAGGCTAAACAAAATATCCAAGTTTCTTATGTTCTCAATAGACTTGGCATTGAGCAAATGCATAGCTACATGTTTAGGTTTACTTCATTTTTTTACTCAGCTTCGGCTCATTTCATGAAACTATTGCACATCTTTACAAAATGAACTGCTAATACACAGAATTCGATGTGGTTAAGTTTCTACCATGTCGTCTCGCCGGAACAGGCTTGGCTTGTGGACTTGGCCTTTCTCAAATCCAGCAACTGCTGCTCTCTTTGTATATCAGCAGCAAGTTTAGAAGTTTCCCATTGAAGCTTCCTCACCACATCTTCAGCTTCAGTATAATCTGGAGGTACATCGGATTCTCCGGCAATTAGAGGAAACTTCACTTCTACATCCTTTCTGCAGCCAGAGAAAATTCATTGATTAGAAGACCCAAAAAAGAAACACAAGTCAATCCTCAGATTAGAGTAATATATCTAAATTAGAGTATGAGAAGGAAAGATGACGTGTTAACGCGGATAAAAGAAAGCATAAATAAAGTCGGTAATAATGACTATTTATTGTGCAAACTATTACTGCTTACGATTTTCGCTGCGAAACCTAGATATTCTAGAAGTTTATTTTTGAACAACAACAATTGTCCAAACGTCAAAAATTGTCCAGAGGGCCTAGGTTTAATGATTTCATTTGTGTATCCACACTGACAAGCTTATCATAGTAATACACAAAAGTTTTCATATTTCAATGTTCGGCAACATATAAATACACTTGTGATGCACACAGGTGGGTTTATCATAATGCCTAATTGGAATATACAAATCAACTGAATCAACGAAACATGTTTTTTACGATATTATTTAAATTCGCAAATTTGAACTGCAGAATATATCCCTCAGATGATTACTAACAAAATGGAGGTCTACCACCAAGAGAATAATCTAAATCAAGATAGCATTAAAAAATGAAGATCATTTTAATACTGACCTACTACCAAGAGCAAAGATACCACATTTCCTAATCATTCCACCATCTAATGACAATGCTCCATCAGTAATGCATGGGAGAGCAAGCATCATTTCATTCCGGGTTTTATATATTTGTAGACGAGAAAAAAGGCTATAGAAGAGCGTCTCTCTAAGACCATGCCCACTGGCAGTAAGAAAAGACAATCTGTTTGAATCCAGATGGATCATGTTCACTGCAAAATCAAGAAACCCGGGCGGGCACTCCCCATTAGGCAATCTCGGCTTCGGAATAGCCAGCTTCTTTTGTGGATCGTTTTCAACAAAACCTCCAACAAATGGTCTGAAATAAAACAAGCACAACACTGCTTTAAAATTTGCAAGCAGAGAGATTTAGCAGTTCAGTATTCTAAATTTTACGTGCGTGTACTTATAATGCGAGTTTTCACGTCTTATGTAGAGAGTGATATACAGCAAGACCATGCACAGGGCTGCAGGAATTGGTCCTAAATAAGGCCTCTGAGTATATATCACTTTCTACATAAATCAATTGTGAAAAAAACTCACATGCGAAAATGAGCACACCCGCACAAAAACTCCCATAAGTATAACTTGCCTTAAATCTTCAAGACATATAACAACAAATCGGCCATTAATTTTTTTCCCAGTTGAAGATCCAATTCCATGCAAACCACCATTACTGTTTATTGTGCCTTCTGGGTCATACTTCTCAAGTGCTTTAACGCCTTCATTAGTACTGCACACAATTGCAAGCATTGTCTCCAAACCCACATACTCGGAAAGAATCCTGTTTTAGACGAAATTGACACTTTTTAGAAAAATAAATAATGATAAAAAGTAGCTTGTTTTTCATTACTTAGCTAGTGAGAAATACAAACAACAACAACAACCAAGCCTTTTCCCACTAAGTGGGGTCGGCTACATGGATCAAATGACGCCATAGTGTTCTATCAAAAACCACATTTGGATCCAACTCATTGACCTCTAAATCCTTTCTAATGGTTTCTCTAATGGTTTTCTTAGGTCTTCCTCTACCTCTTTTAACCCGACTCTCCTCCATTTGATCTACTCTTCTTACAACGGCATCTACGGGTCTTCTCTCTACATGTCCAAACCATCTAAACCTATTTTCTACCAACTTTTCTACTATAGGTGCTACCCCCACTCATCCAGCGCAACATCCTCATCTCCGCTACACTTACTTGACTCTCGCATTGGCTCTTAACCGCCCAACACTCCATACCATACAACATTAATGTGTGCTAAATAAACTAGAAAAAAATTGGAGTGTGCTAAATAAACTAGAAAAAAATTGGAGTGTGCTAAATAAGTTTAAAGATTTACACTAGCATTAATGTGTTTCGAAACTTTACTAATTCTGTTACATGAATGGTCTGCATGATGTATTTAGTCTATATAGTCAATAGTGGAAAGCGGGTAACCCCAAAATGCTATAGCGGTATAGCAGGAAGTGGTACAGCTGCTACATCGAAGTTTAGGGAAACAATATAAGAAATTTAGATCATAGTAGCATACACATATAAAAATGCAAGAATTGAAGAATACACTAAATTAAACACAATCATAACTAATAATTAAAACTTACTGCTGTTACTAATATTCAAACCGATAACAAATAAGATTTAGCATCCAAGGCTTATAATAACTCGTCAAAGAATTTAAAATACAAGTTATTCCATCAAATGGAATCCCTAACTATGAGTTTCCTGATCAATCATCATTATGTTCACTCTCTTTACTACTAGACATCGTTTATTCTGCATCCTCCTATTCTTGTTGAGTGTATTTTCAGGATTCCAAAAGATTCATCATAGCAGCTATATCTATCCGCTGCTCAAAACCGTGATGCAACAGCATTAAGCGCTGCGCCTCAATTGACTAAATAGATTTTAATGATAGTATTAAAACAGAATAACTAGTAGATACACATACCAAAATCTGGAAGATTAAGGGCTTGTTTGATTGTGTTTTGCTTTCTAGTTTTTGAAAATTGTTTTACAAATTTGTTCTTTAAAACTGTTTTGAGAAGAAAATTAAAAAAAAAAAATCTGTTCGGGAAATACACTTTTAAAAACTGTTTTAAAGATGAAAAAGTAAAAAACTTGTTTGGTAACTTAATTTTTTTAATACACTTTTAAAACTATTTTTTACACAATTTTTTTTAACTAAAATTCATAAAATTTGTTAATTAACAAATATACCGTATTTGTTTAATTATTGACTTGATAATTAAATATACATTAGACTTGATGAGTTCATAGTTGAATATTGTATAATCATATCATTTAACTATACACTAAGTTATGACAAATCAAAGATTTGTGATGATACAATCTTATTGTTGAGTGCTAGGCGTCGCAATGGGAGGGGCAGGGGGTTTACCTTCCCCGTCCTCATATCCTCCACCCAAATACTTACTCACTACCCTATCCATACCCAACATGGATAAGAAATCAAATCTCAGCCCTGTCTCTGTCGAGTTCGGGTATCCCCATTATCCATGTTTTGAAATCGGAGAAAACTCAAACCCAAACCCAGTCAAAGCGGGAAAACCTGTCCATTTGGTTTGGGGGGCGGTGCCCATGGATATGGGCTTTGTTGCCATGTCTATTGAGTTCTAAGACACATCATTTTATTATCTTTTTAAGCAAATGGTGCGCAGACGGTTCTATGACACTTAAGTAGATTAAAAAGAAAAACATTACGTAAGACTGAGATGACATATAGCGTTACTCTGTAAAAACAAAAAACAACTAGAAGGTTAATACAACGTACAAAATAACTTAAGAAAGAAAAAAACATACCTAATAACTTTAAAGGGTACATTGACCACAAATCCCAATTCGGAGTAAAATCCACACACCAATGTACAATCAAGCAAGCGAGCTCGCGCACGGGCTCGAAACCAACCTTTTTTTGCTTCTTTTTTGAATGCGTGCGCCTTTTCGCTTGTGTCGATATCTTCGTACTTTTTTTTTACAAAAGGTAATTACTCATACTCGTGTTTTTTAATGATACATATTAATAATTATATTAAATTTTTTAGTTTTCAAAACTTAAAAACTCAAACTAATTTTCAAAAACTAAAAAACTGTTTTTGAGAAGTGAATCAAACAAGCCCTAAATGAGACCACAACAGATATTACCAGCTGCAAGAATGAAGCCAAATGAACAAAAGGGTGTAAAGATTTGAAGAAAAAAATATATGATATTTACCTGCTCAAATCATCACTCTCAACCATGGCAAGGGTTGCCACAACACCCACAGCATCCTTTACAAATGCCAAATTTGTTGTCTGAGTATTCGCTTTTATCCAACAAAATATGCTGGCAGCAGAGTTCTCTTTCTTCAATATCTGTTCCACTGTTTCCTCTTCAGTGTGAAATGCACCATTCCCATTCTCTGATATAGTCACATTAGTTGAATGGTACTTTCCAAGGCTCACTAAAAAAAAAAATGAATGGTACTATATCAAAGTCTTCATAAATTTTTTATCTCCCAAAGCAATTCATAAAAATGCACTAAATTAGGGTTTATCACTTAAGATATCTAATTAATCTTAAATTATAATCACACTCAAGGTAGTCAAAATCGAGGATTTTACGTATAATCCCTAGGGGAAGGTAAAGTTGCAAATCGTAGAATTGTTACATTAATCCTAAGATTATACAAAATTCATAAAACTCAAATATATACGTATAAAATAGCATACATAGGAAAAAGAACACTTTTAATATGTTAAAGTTCATAAGCATAACTCACATAACATAACAACATAGTTGCACAATTCTCAAAATAACCAAAACTAACTAGTCTAAAAAACAACTAAATAAAACATTAGCGCCTACATGATGCACTTAAACTAGTCTCAAACAGCTAACCAGAAAGTCTCGAACAAAACAATAATCATGATCCTGGGTGGATTTTACGATTAACGGAAGCGATTATACAGGATTTCACTAATTTAGGACTCTGGTGTAGTTATCATCCTTCAAGGCAACATTAATCGTAAAATCGTAGGATTATACGATTAAAATCCTGATTTTGACTACCATGATCACACTCATTAATCCAGATAATGAATTATTCCCTGAAACAAAACAAGTGCATACATGGATGAATTTCTAAACATACTTTGTAAATCCACAACGGATTCAGTTAGGCGATTGGATTGAGAATTAAGGAACTCAATATTATCTTCATGCTTTTTGATTTGATCTTTGAAGTTGCCTTCCTGCTTTATGATCTGATCTTTAAAGCTCTCACTATTCTTATCATTGAAGTTGTCTTCTTGTTTTATGATTTTTTCTGTTAGATCCTCCTGAGCAATGACAAACAACAACAACAACGACTTGAAACCATGAAAAATGTAAAAACATGCAATTCAACCAATTCTAGGTTCTGAAAATGAACACATTCAGTAATGGGTCTAAAAGTAACCCAATTCATTCCTAAAAACCCTAAAATGAGTAGCATAAATTTGGTGAATAACCCATTTTTGCGGCAAGTAAAAAGGTGACAGCTTTGTGAAACAATGTTAAGGTTTAAGCAATGAAATAAAATGAAAAATGAAAGAGAGAGAAGAGAGAGATAACATACCTGGTGGCTTGATTGAGACATGTCGAAGTGAAGCACAAAGCGGCGATGGCTCAAAGAAAAGAAGAAACTCAAACTTGTGTTTCAAAATCAAAAAGATTCGACAAATCTTGCTCTTTTTTATGTTTCCTGGATTTCGCTACTTCACTCAAAATCAAGGGTGCATTTAGAATGGGAAAATTTTAAGCCATAAATATAATATATTTATAATTGAGCGGCTAAGATTCAAGAAGGGACCCCGATTATTTTATTTTTTTTTTCCTTTGTCAAAGTTTCTTCATTAAGTATTTATATTTATTTGTTTAGCAATGATATTTGAACAACCATTTCTTGTGACAACTTGTTGGACACAGAGAAGTTTAGGTAGTGGCATAAAAATCAAAGTAATAGAGAAAGAAATTAGAATGATCATATGAGTATGAGAGATAAAATTGTCATAAAAGTTGTCAAAAAATGGTTGTTCAAATACCATTTCTCTTATTTGTTTGTAGTATTTTCTGTCGTCAAAGTTGCTATTTTATGAGTATGGACAACATGTTTAACAACCTTCCCATTCATAGGATAGCAACAATGCCCACAAAAAGGTATTATATCTGATTTATAATTGGTGCAATTATTTTTTTAATAACCGTGCAAAACTCAAATAAATATTCATGTCCGTCATCTGTCATGAATATTTCATTTGTGGGCAATGTTTATACTTCAATTATAGCATATATCGCGAATGGAACATTCGTGACAATTGCAATACAAACGGTCAACGATGGCGACACAAATGGCAACTGAAATTTTCATCAATTTTTTTTTTCATACAACAAAGAAGATTCTTATAATATGAAAAATTATTATTTTTAATTAAATAAAACAAGGTTTCCAAATTCATCAAATTTCTCAGTTAAGAAAATGCATATTTGGATTTTAAACTTCCAATCCTCAAAGAAATTGGATAGAATTGCATTTTCCCGTATCACTCACCATCAAATCTGGGGTTTTGAGTGGAGTCATACAAAAAGCAGAATATAGTAAAAGTAACACATTTATCATACAAATTTATTACTCCAACAATTTTTTTTAATACCCATGATTTTTATAAAGTAATCTTATAAAAATGGACCTAAGGGAGTAAATAAAAGAAGGGAAAGGAATAGAAAAGGGCGCGTGATGACTAGAATGAAACCCAAACCTTCATCAATCTCTCTCTCTCTTTTAAACCTTCTTTCTCTTTACGGTTGGGTGGTTCTAAGGCCCGACGAGTCTGGGCAGTTGTCTATTTTTTGATTTAGATTTAGATAAATCCTTGTAAATTGGGTAATTTTTTTTAGATTTTTTGATATTTGCTTGCAATTTTTTATGTAAACCCCTACAAATGTGTTGCAATTTTTTTTCCCATACTTTACGATGATCTGGCTCCGCCACTGCTTTACAGTGCACCTTCATCAATTTTATTCTCCTTCATCTTCCTGACCCAACAACTTCATCAAACTCAGCTCTCATTCAATTCATTCACCAACACATGCAATCACTCTCATTCCTTTTCCACAAGAAATCTCTTTTCGTTCCCAGAACTGAAGGCATTAACAAAAACATTAGGGATAAAGGATGTAAAATTGAAAACCCAAATCAGAAATTTTCAATGATTTTGAGCGCAAGGATTTTGAGGCCTATGAAAGCAAGGATTTTGATAAGTGGGTTTTGTTAAAATTTGGATTTTGAAACTCTTTGCGTTAACGGGTTAACCTCTAGAGTTTTAAAGTTGTCGTCAATGAAACGACAATCGGAGAGACCTTGAGAAGACAACGGATGCCTTCCGTTGTCTTGAGGTTTGTTAATCACATGTGGGTTGTGAGGAAGAAAAAGAACGAA
>Ga0315915_1001882_pt1 | contig 26010 bp, 17 predicted proteins | sample MpolbnodulesMG_FD_207738 | JGI IMG/M metagenome (GOLD analysis project Ga0315915, IMG submission 207738) | Medicago polymorpha root nodule microbial communities from Los Angeles, California, United States - branched nodules | ecosystem: Host-associated > Plants > Roots > Nodule | place: USA...
TCAGATCCAAAGTTGCCTAAGCTGACGGTGCGGTGCTAGATGAATCATGTTCATCTCCCTCACCATGAGGAGCAGGAGGTGCAGGTGGAGGTGGAGTCTGGCGAAGACATTTCTTCACCAGAAAATAGGCTCCAATGATGAGCAGAAGGAGTAGAGCCGCCAAAAAGGGTGCCACCACCTTCCAAGGAAAAGCCTTGTGGTGGTGGTGGTGGGGAGCAATCGGATCACCGTAGTTCACCGACGGAAAGGTGACTGGGGGAGCATTTGTTTACATTTTGTTTTTGTTTTTGACGGAATGTGTGAACAACTGTCTGATAGTATTAAGGGAGCGGAATATGCTTACAAGGAACGAGGGAGTACTGGATATGAATATGAATGTATAATTATTATACTGTGATATTATGACCCCCACCTACCATATAATGCAGAGTAATTGAAGTTCTAAAAATGCTCTCAAAAAAAGAAGTTCTAAAAACATGTGTCTAACCAAAAATGTTTTGTAATTGTTTTTTGACAAGTTTTTATAACTTCTTTATATACTGTGATTAAATTAAACTAAAATATAAATATGCTTACAATATGGTCAGCACGTGGTCATTAGCATTATTGAAGATTAATTAGACACAATTTGGTGGAAGCTAACTCTTTTACTTGCCAATTAATTATAAATTAGATTCTTTAACACTTGGCTACTTTTGCTATTGCATGTCCCTTCCCCTCCCCTCCCCTCACTGCCTATCATTCTCGATATTACTAGTAGCTAAACTAAATATTCAATAATCTCCACACGAGCAACCGTAATTTGCATAATTAGAGAAATGTACATCGCAAATTTGAGGACAATATTCTCCATTAGCATAACCAAAATCAAAGTCTAGTGGATTGGTTGACTCCATCATGTCCCATATTGAGCCACTAAAAGTCATGAACATAATGACATTTATTCTTTTCGAAACAGTTGTGTTGCTGCCCCTCTTGCTCTTCATTTATCATGTTAGGGCTGACATTATATTAATGTTTTCTTAGGCTACTATGCACCATTAACTTCTCCACTCATGCCCTCTTCAGACATGGAGTAATTATTTTCGAGCAATGCAAGCCGTGACTTGTGCAAGTGTTATTATTTCTACTTTCTCTAGATTTTCTGCTAGGTAGTAGTATTTGATTTATAGAACAAATAATGCTTTCTTAAGTAAAAGTTGAATTAGAAAAAATAAGAGCAATGTTATTTTGTATGAGTCACACTTTGCTCAAGAATGTCACAAATATGTACACATGTAAATACTTTTAAGAAAAGAAAGGGTTAACTATTATGCATATATAATTAGACAGAAAAGAAAGGGTCATATCCAACAAAAGAGTGAGTATTACAAAAGTGTTAAAAAGTAAGTGTTGTTATCATTTCTCTTATTTGCTTTGCTATCTTCATCCCTCAAAAGCACATGTGTTCGATAATAATAAGATTAGAACCCATAAAAATATACTTTAGATGTTTATTATCATTAAAACTTTAAATAGGAATTTTTGGAGGGTAGAATCGAATAGAGGACAAGAAAAGGGGTAGGAAAGTCGAATTTTTTTTAAAAAAAGTATAGGTTTTTCTTTCCAATGCGGTGGCGCCGCCACCTCGGCCGGCCAACCACCGCGCCAGCCGCCTTGCCGGAACCTGGGTTCGTATGAACCCTCGCCGGAAAACTCAAAGAAAAAGAAGAAGAAAGGAGGAGAGAGTAGAGAGAGTGGAGTGGGAAGAGAGAGAAAGAAAACTTCAAAAATGAATAAAAATGGGTTTACAACCAATATATACTCCACAAACCGGTTCGGTTCTCCTGGACCCGACCCAGGCTTGAACCGAACCGACCCCCAAAACCGGCCCAGCCCGACTCTTCCCCCTTAGGCCCAGTAGCGCGCCCCTTCCCCTTTCCTGTTAAGCCCAACTCATTTCTGCTTACTTACTGCATACCCCATAACTCTACTGCACCCCCTGCATTCATTCATTTTTCTTTTTATTTTATTTTGCTTATTCTTTCATGCATTTTTATCACATTTTATTTTACCGCATCTTATATTGTTTAGTTCGTTTTTTTTGCATTTTTATTTTAATTTTAAGCATTATTAATTATTAATTTGTATATTAGGCTTGAATGTAAATAATTCATACATTTTAGTTTAATCTTCTAGCATTACACGTTTTAAATTTAGTTCGTAGTTTACAACACGGAACTTAAAATGTAAATTAGGTGAAAGTGTAAATTATTTATTTCCGTCATTTACTTCTTGCAGACCATAGCATGTATCATAGGCTTTTATGTAATAGTTGTAGGTGCATGTGTGCGTGCGTGTGCGTGCGTGTGTGTATGCCTCTTACCTCGTTTCTAGCTTAGGTTAATGGTCTTTGTGGTGATCCAACATCACCACAAAGTACCTACGCTTTTTATTTTCTTGCTCCGATAGTTTAATTTTAGTTTAATCATTAATCATTTAAAAACAACAAAAACATGCAAATAACAAAAACAAAAAAATATTTTCATAAACAAACCTTGATTCCCAAAATCAAGTGACCCTTTTATTTTTATTTCTTTCATAAAGGACACTCGTCCTTCCAAATCAATAAAAAATGTAGATAGATAGATGTCTCTTTTTTTCCTTTATCACTTTAAACTTTTTTTTCTCTTCAATAGCAAGCAAGTTATAGCACAAAACAAGGGTGCTAATACCTTCCCTTTATGTAACTAATCCCCGAACCCTAAATCTTTTCAAAGGGGTAGTTCGAACTTTTTTCCCCTTTTTCTTAAAAATTAAATGTTCAGTCGTGAAATAAAATAGTGAGTCAAAAGCTAATCAAATAACCTTGATCTCCACAAAAATGACGCGACAATGAAACAACAGGTGAGCATGAAGGAGAAATGCAATTACCTGGATCAAACAAACGATCTATGCCTACATTTATTGGGTTCATTAACATCTTGACCAGAACATCTTGACCATCCATAACAAAACAAGATATAAGCTCACGTGTTTTATGAAACATTTCACACAAGAGCAGAACATAACAAAACATATGAACTTCAAACGTAATCAACAAAATTAAACTGTCCAGCTAAGTTTATCATGCAATTCTGCCCTTGATACTAAGCGATACAGTGATTAACCTAATTGTTTAGGATCATGTCATGCTAGGCGCAAACCAGGTTTATACCCTTTTCCCAAACAATAAACCGAATAACTCAATTCACTTGTTATAAATAATAACAAAAAAAGAAATACTCCAAGGAAACAAGGAACTAATAATCAGAAATATGCAACTTAAATTATCATTTAACAATAAAAATGTCTTGCAATACTGACGTTGTAACATAATACAGAAAGAAGGGAAATGAAATGAAAATAACAGATAGAATATTGTTTGAATGATACATGCCCCTAAACAAAAATCTTAACTCTTATCATTAATTAGCCCTTGGTGCAGATTCAGATCCAAAGTTGCCTAAGCTGACGGTGCGGTGCTAGATGAATCATGTTCATCTCCCTCACCATGAAAAGCAGGAGGTGCCGGTGGAGGTGGAGTCTGGCGAAGACATTTCTTCACCAGAAAATAGGCTCCAACGATGAGCAGAAGGAGTAGAGCCGCCAAAAAGGGTGCCACCACCTTCCAAGGAAAAGCCTTGTGGTGGTGGTGGTGGGGAGCAATCAGATCACCGTAGTTCACCGACGGAAAGGTGACTGGGGGAGCATTTGTTGACATTTTGTTTTTGTTTTTGACGGAATGTGTGAACAACTGTCTGATAGTATTAAGGGATCGGAATATGCTTACAAGGGACGAGGGAGTACTGTGGTATTATGACCCCCACCTACCATATAATGCAGAGTAATTGAAGTTCTAAAAACATGTGTCTAACCAAAAATGTTTTGTAATTGTTTTTTGACAAGTTTTTATAACTTCTTTATATACTGTGATTAAATTAAACTAAAATATAAATATGCTTACAATATGGTCAGCACGTGGTCATTAGCATTATTGAAGATTAATTAGACACAATTTGGTGGAAGCTAACTCTTTTACTTGCCAATTAATTATAAATTAGATTCTTTAACACTTGGCTACTTTTGCTATAGCATGTCCCTTCCCCTCCCCTCCCCTCACTGCCTATCATTCTCGATATTACTAGTAGCTAAACTAAATATTCAATAATCTTCCCACGAGCAACCGTAATTTGCATAATTAGAGAAAAGTACATCGCAAATTTGAGGACAATATTCTCCGTTAGCATAACCAAAATCAAAGTCTAGTGGATTGGTTGACTCCATCATGTCTCATATTGAGCCACTCAAAATCATGAACATAATGACATTTATTCTTTTCGAAACAGTTGTGCTACTGCCCCTCTTGCTCTTCATTTATTATGTTAGGGCTGACATTATATTAATGTTTTCTTAGGCTACTATGCACCATTAACTTTTCCACTCATGCCCTCTTCCTCTTCAAGCAATTCTCTTTAAGAGATTTTCATCATTTTCAAGTTTGATTGCGTCATTTTACTAAATATGGTGTTACGTGTTTATTTCTTCAGACATGGAGTAATTATTTTCGAGCAATGCAAGCCGTGACTTGTGCAAGTGTTATTATTTCTACTTTCTCTAGATTTTCTGCTAGGTAGTAGTATTTGATTTATAGAACAAATAATGCTTTCTTAAGTAAAAGTTGAATTAAAAAAAAAAAAAAAGAGCAATGTTATTTCGTATGAGTCACACTTTGCTCAAGAATGTCACAAATCTGCACACATGTAAATACTTTTAAGAAAATAAAGGGTTAACTATTTTGCATATTTAATTTGACAGAAAAGAAATGGTCATATCCAACAAAAGAGTGAGTATTAAAAAAGTGTTAAAAAGTGAGTGTTGTTATCATTTCTCTTATTTGCTTTACTATCTTCATCCCTCAAAAGCACATGTGTTCGATAATAATAAGATTAGAACCCATAAAAATATACTTTAGATGTTTATTATCATTAAAACATTAAATAGGAATTTTTGGATTTCATCTCAACAAAGTCAACCTTATTTTACGTTTTGTTATAAGATAATTCAAGTATTTTATAGTTTATAAATTTTTATATCGATTTTACCTCTGTAGTTTTAATTTTTAAAAAAAAAAAATATTAATTAAATATATTTTTATGTCATTTCATATTTATAATTTAGTTCAACCGTTAATTTTATCAAACAAAACATATTCAATCAATATGAATATTTTTTATCTTCTATAAACTAACTTATCAATTATCATTTATAAACTGATCATCCGATATAAGCTAATTTATTGACTATTTTTTAACAAACAAAGCCTCTTTTCTCCACCAATAGTGATTCACCACATTGTGATAGATGATTAGTCCATTTCTAAACCAAACTTAAGCTAGTCAAAATTTTCATTTTTAAAATATGCGTTTGAGTTGATGCAATAATACAACCAATCAATCAAAATTGGCATTTTAAAATATAAATTTTTAAAAATTAATACTCCTGCAACAAATATCGTTTTCCTTTTACTAATTAAATGAATGCATGGTGTATCATTCCCACTATAAATTAAAAGATACTACATAGTGTAAATTCAATAAACATTCATTAGAATATATTCGTGTCATTCATGCATATGAACATTTAACGTTGTTAGGAGGAATTAACATAACGTTCCTTCAAAAAAGGAGGAATTAACATAACTTAAAAAATGCTTAGTTGACTAATCGCATAAAGTATGAGCATAAACATAAAAGATTTCCAAAACAACTTAATACGAGTGAATAGACTATTTAATCCTCAAATTTATATACCTTAGTTGATTTCGTCCTCAAATTTTTTGAAATAGCTAATAGGTCCCTGAATGTTATGGACATGGATCAATTTAGTACCTCCATCAAATCTCATTGTTAACAGTGATGATGTATCATGTTAAACGCTAATGTGGAGTTTCGAGTCAACTTCCACGTGTACAAAGACAAATTTGATCGAAATTTGTTTTGAATTTTTTTAACTAATTTTTATTAAATGAAAGTCATTACAAATTGTTACATTGTCAAATCGAATTATTCATTAAAAATCAAGGTAGACACATAAATACTAAAATCTAAAGTAATGTGTTTAAATTAAACCAAGGGTAGACACACCCTTATTGTGAACTTTGTAGATTTAAATAAACTAAGTTTCAAACTAAACCAAGTTTCTCTAAATCTATAAAGTTCATAAATAATGAAAAATACCGAGAGATAATTTAGCCTTTCGGTACAAGGTTTCTTTTAACATTTTATCATAATATGAACAAGACTTTCTTCCATCTAGTGTCACTGATAATTTAAAAGGCAATGCTTCTTCACATGACTTCACCTAGTACTAAATGTAAAAATCTCCATGAAATATGTAATAAGTCTAGTATGAGTTAACATTTATATTGTAATTGTTTAACATATAAAATAATGGACCCTATGTGATATTGAAACTCTGTTTTCCATTTGAAGTAGGGGTAAACTATATATGAAAGAAATATATATTTTCATAACAACCAAGTAATCTGTTAGGCTTCTCAAGACGCACAAAATGTTACTCGTGATATTTTTTTAAATGTAACACTTTTCTTGAGTCAAATTCTTTCCATATAAGAGTAGAAAGCAAAAACATTCCAAATTTTGGGTAATAAACTCACCTTTTGCAGATTTAATGTAAAGGACATTCAAAGCAGTAACGTCAGAGAGAAAATATAAGTTAAATATAAGAAAGATATTTTTTAGATGGATATGATATGACAAGTTTAAAGTTGAACTATATAGATTTTTGAAATAAATGGAAAACCAAATGTGGTTAGAATATTAAAAGAGGACCCAACTTCCCCTAGAAAGACATAGGTGCAAGATCAAAAGGCTAAACTCTATAAAGAATATTAATGCTAACCAAATGAAATAACTTTATGTAATTAAATCCAAATAAAAGCAAAAAAAAAGTACTCCATAGCATAATGAGCTTAAACTTAACACCTTAGACCAACAGAAAGGCCAGCAACACCATGTTCCATACATTCAAACGCCAAATAAAGATTACATGACATTTTAGAAGTAACCAAACCTTCAAGATTTACAACATCTGGATGATCAAGCTTCCTCAAATCAAGTGTCTCTCTTGCCATAAACTTCACACTCAATGGTTCCAAATTATCAAGTCTCACTTTCTTCAATGCCATTATCTTCCATGTAACCAATGTCCATTGCCCAATCAGAACAAATCAAACACAGACACACCACCGATTTCTTTACCAAGTTTCATACTAAACCAAGTTTCTCTAAATCTACAAAGTTTACAAAAAAAGGGTGTGTCTACCCCTTGTTTAGTTTTTAACATTTATTTAACAGTACGAGGGATCAGTTTGATAGATGAGATAAATAGTTTAGGGATTGATTTGATAGTGAGTGAAATAATTCGGAGACAAACTTGATTTTTGGAGAAAGAAGGGGTAAGGGTTTGTGGGGTGATGGGAGGGATAGAAGGGTGTTCTTGAATTGGAGAAAGTGGTTGTCATGTTTTGTAATAACAGATGGCTGCAAATACAGTGCAATACAAGATGAAAGAAATGATAGTTTTTTCCTCAATCAAGTTCGAAGCAGGAACAAGCACACCCCAATAGATAATCGCCCCATTACATTTATAGCTCGTTACCCTGACCAAAAAAATTCCCATGCCACAAAACCATGAGATATAACCCAGACATGTTAATTACTAAGAAGCATGAAATTTGTAAAATTAGGAATATGTTAACTAATAAAGAACAAGAATTCAATTTCTAATACACTACATTGCCACAAGAACTCCTCTCAGTTCTCTAAAACAAGCATCACTCTACTAATTTTCATTTGCAATATAAACTACGTTCAAAAACCCCACCAGGGTGCAACTCATTTGAGCTGTATTAGAATCAGAACTGAAGGCATTCAGATAGAGCTGTGTATATATAAAAAACAACGTATTTTCAAGATGCTGCCGTGTTGAACACGCTGGGAAGAAAGCGCTGTTAGCATGTTAAGTTTGAGGAGAAACTTGTTGAAGCCAGTAACGGGCTTGAAATCAAAGTCACCAGTGGGACAATTGTTGACATAACGATTAGTCATGAGAGTGGCTGTGATTTCACAACTACAAAATGTGGGAGGGAAAAGAAGAAAGAGTAAAAACCTTTGGAATGGAGATGGATGAGTAAAGGAGATGGTGAAAAGGTAAATAAGAACTTTAGCTTTTAAATTTGACTCAGATCACATTCAATGCAAGTCTCTGTTTAGTATTTTTTTTCTTATAATGGATGTCTTTCATTAGTGCAACACGTCTTTCATTAATAAATGGAGTAATTTATTATAATATCAAAATAATCCATTTTTTTTCTTCTTTTAATCTTTACTCCCTCCGATCACATTTATAAGCAAAACACAACTTTTTAGATTCATTGAATAACTAATGTATTTAGTCTATAATTGTGTCAGATACATTAATTATTCCATAAACCTAAAAAGTTATCTTTTGCTTATAAATGTGACCAGATGGAGTACTCTTCATCTCTTACAAACATCTAAAATCCATTAATATTTCATTGCATATGTGAATTTTAATCTATTTTTTTGTGTTTTTTATTTTTTATGTTGTACATGAACCCAGTTCATGGATGCATTTTTTAAAATAAACATAGATGTCAACTGGTTTAAGTAACGTAGTACCTTCTAGTCACCACTGGTGAACTCAACAAATGGTTATTTTGTGGATCTTATTGCATCTTCAAGATCCACAAATCCAAGATGTTTTACAACTGAGATGTTTTATTTTATGTTTACCGTGGTCTATGCTGTTATTTTAGATTGTTCCAAATATGTTTCTCTCGTATCTGTTACACTTAGGGAAATTTAACAAGTAAAGTAGAATTTAGGGGTGTAGAGGTTTAGTTATATCAAAGAAACGTATGTTAAAAACAGGGATTAATCACTAAAAACTAAATATTTTCCAATCAGATAAACAAACAAAGCAAAAGACTTGATCTTAACACTTTACAGAATCCAACTATTTGTCAATCAATTCTAAGTCCAACAAAAGCTATTGGTAGAAACCAAGCAAGGGAATAAAACTACAAAAATATAAGCATAAACATAACAAACAAATGCTGTCAATGGTCATAAAGGGTAGATTTTCAATAATTTGAATCTAACCCAACATTCAAATGCCCGATAGAACCCATAACAACAATAACAACACTCTTCAACAAGATTTAGTGTCTACAACTTAATGGTTAGAGTTCAACTCGTTTGGTTCATAAGTTAGCTCAATTATATGCGTGCGCGCACATACACACACATATAGACACACACACACTCAGAAAGAAAGCAATTAGAGAGCCAAACATGGTAAGAAGAGTGATATCAACACACATTTAAACAAAAACGTTCTATCACACTCTTTTTTATTGATTGAAATTTACATAGGCCCCACTCGCACCAAATTGTGTGGGTTTTATATAAATATGGTGGTACTAATGAATTTTAACCAATCAAAGTAACTATGTAGTGTGTATTAAAATGTGTATTTCTAGCATTATTTAACATGATAATTAGTGATATTGTTGGAGTATTCAAGTATTGATATAGTTGTGTTCTTTAATTATTTACATGGTAATTTTTTTGTTACTGTGCATGATAACATTTAATTTTCACAACGGACTCTTCTTCATTTCTTCTCTAGATGGTGCTTCTTTTTCTTTTCTTTTTAATTTTTCTCCCATGCATTAGCCTTGTTTTTTATACCATATATGCTCCTCCTTAAAAAAAAAAGCCATATATCCTCCTATGAGGTCCAGGTTACACTATCAATAAGGTTCATATAGTTCTCCTTCAATTGATTTTCCAGGATAAAATAAAAGTGTCTTCTTCTAAGTGAACATCTAAATTCATCTCTCACCTTTCCTTCCTTCTCGAAATGTAAGTATCGCAAGACACTAGCAGAAATTCAAGTGGCTTTGATGATGATGGGAGCCCCAAGAGAACATGTATAAATGCCTTTCCTAATTCCTTGTTGACGCTATTGTTGTTATTGTTATGTTAGTGATGTTGAAACTGTGATTTTATCCTTCCCAATATTATTGAATTAGAAAATTTATGCGAAGTTTATTTTTCAACCAAAACAATTTTGACTGAATCTTAAACTAAACTCAGGAACGTTTTGGACAGTAACTGCTCATATTGTCACAACAGTGATGGACTCTGGAGTCCTATCACTTGCCTGGGCAATGGCTCAGCTCGGGTGGTTGGGTGGACTGGTTATCATGATTATCTTCGCAACCATCAACCTATACACTTCCATCCTATTAACACACTGTTACAGGAGAGATAACTCTGTTACTGCACGTAGAAAGTGCACACACTCTGATGTAGTGAGGTCTATCTTTAGTAAGAATGTCAAGAACCTGTAATGTGACTTGTGTGGTGCTATATATATATATATATGTTGAAATTTGACTGTGTCTTGTTTATGGGTTGCAGGAGGCAGAAATGTAAAAATTTGTGTTATAGTTCAATACTTGAATTTTATTGGAATCAGATACACTATTGCTGCATCATATAGTATGATGTGAGTTGTTAAAACATAAGTTTCATTAATTATGGGTTTTGTTTGTTCTATAATAAAATGAATTAACTTGTTGATATTTTAAACTTGATTTAACACAATAAAATTTTGATTGTTACAAAAAACCTAAAATGAGTAGGAGTTATACACTTATTCACTTATACTATATGAATTTAATTGATTGTTTGAAAACAATCTCTTCGATGACCTATAAATTGTCAAGTGTTTACTTTATAGTATTTGTTTATTACGGTTAGAGTTCAGCTCGTTTGAGTTCATAAGTTAGCTCGATTATAGTTAGTGTTTACAACTTAATGGTTAGAGTTCAGCTCGTTTGGTTCATAAGTTAGCTCGATCATATGTGTGTGCGCACACACACACACATATATAACGACATCAGAAAGAGGGAAGAAAATTATAGAAACACGAGTAATAAATAAATTCCACAACACAAATAATAAAATGACATGAAAATGATTGAACTAAGTCCTAATTATTTCAACCTCAAGATTATTGTAAAAAAGCTTACTAACTAATTTTTCATTCCCCATAACAATATCTAGATATGAATACATACATGTGAGAGAGGAGAGCAGAGGAGTATTGATGTTGTTGGCTTGTTATAGCGTGTGGTTTCCTGTTCGTACGTGTGAGAGGGGAAAGGAAATTTGTAACCATCTTAAAAACTTTACTTTACGATAAAGAAGAGTGTTGAACTGAACTATACATATTCAATTGTACAACCCTTTTTCTTTCTGTGTGCATACTCAAAATAAGCGTGTGTTAATATCTCATCAGATAAAACTCATCACATAATACCTACTTTTGTAGCTCTACTGAAAACTTTTGTATTTACTCCCCATGTATAGTATACTATACATAAGATATATAGAAAGATTTAGGGTGCAAGCTACTTATAGAATTTTATCGGAACAATTTAAAATTATGCGATATTAATTGTTTCAAATTTGTATTAAGAAAGAATGTTTATTTCCTCCTCTTTTGTCTTTATCCCCCACACATTCAATTTCAATTCTTACATGTTGTACGGTATATATACACTACCAACAACAAATTATATATACCAAAGGAAATTCATTACGAATCCACATCATGGCACAATTAAAAACACATTCAAACTAGGAAGTATTGTTCAAACATATACACATGTGACCTCAACATATATTAATATAGTTACAAGAATATATTTGATTAATTTACTTTTATACAAGTTATGTACCGTTTTCCATAAAAGGAAACATGTTAGAACATTGAATCGTACTCAACAAAACACATATTCATTATAAGCGAGATCAATTTTTTTATTTAAGCTATATGGATGGATCTATGCATATATAAGCATATCAAGTAATTTTGTGTTTCGATTCCCATTTATATGCGAGTTATAGTAGTTGTTATTTCAGTTAGAAACAGTTTTAGTCTAATAGATTCTTTTGATGCATGCGAATTCATTCTTATTTATTGTCTTAAATACACTTGTCTAATCCGACCATCACTGGGTATTGGCCTTGTGGTGGCAAAGATTGAAAATACACATAGATACAAATGAAAAAGAACTAGAAACACCAAAACCACAAAGGCAACAAAAGAAAAGGATGCACCCAACAATTTTGTCAAAAATTACTCATTAGCCAAAAATGAAATAAACACGCACGCACGCACGCACTGACAATTTTTCATTTTTTGTTTCCTTCAGTTTCACCTATGTTGAAGGATCTCTATTTATGCCTTTCTTTCTCCTACGTTGCTTTTTATGTTTTGTTCTGTTATTTTATTTCACCTAAAGTAATTTGAATAATGAAACATCTTTATGAGGTTTATTCACCTTCCATATCATGTTTTCTTTGTCTCATTCATCAATTTCTTTGTCTCATTCGTAAAAAAGACAGTTTCGGAGAAAAGATCTTCCAATACCTATTTAATCTCGTTCAGTACCTCCATAAAGTCAGCAACCTTATTTTAAAAAACAAGAGCAATTTTAGCCTTCCGTATACTCCACAATGTCGAATGGCAAATGAGCCAAAAATCCTTACTGCAGCTCCGCTTAGACATTCAAACAACATAGACAGATTCGGAGTAAGAACCACTGGAAAACTTTGTACCACACCTTGTAAGCAAAAAGTTACAATAGAGGAGTAAATGAGTCGAAGATCCCCCCCCAACAATGAACACACTCCTAGTCGGAATCCTATTGTGAAGCGCTTTCCATGAGAATGCCTAAACCTTAGAAGGTGTACTATTCCAAAGTTTCTTGAGCAACTAAGGAGTATGTCGATTTCACAGTGAAACCACGACTGACATCTGGAGACCAAACCCAAGAATCAACTTCATTCGACATAGAGACCGGATCCGCCAAGGATGACAACTCTCTCATTTGAACACTATTTTCATTCACGTGAAATTGATTCGATTTGGTACAAGCATGGCCTTTTATAGGCAAAGTACTAAGACTATACTTAATAGTTAAGCTAAGATACTTAGTTCCCAAGTAATTATACAACTATAAGACAAATAGTATGCACATGTTGCTCTTTAACCAACTCTTAATTGCTAAGTAAACTAATGGGCAAGTAAGTCACTAATAGCCAAGTATTCAAGGCGGTGCTGCTAATTGATAAGGAGGGTGCTACTGCGGTACTGCCTTTTCTTTGGTCTAATAGATTTACTTAATAATGAAGAGTAACGCAAGCTTCTATACTCTTCTAAATATTTCTTGATTTAATTTCTAACATCTCAAAAGCCCTCTTTCCCATTCAAACATCCTTCTCCAACCAAACTCCCATCTCCAATTGGAATCCTCTAACACCCTCAAATCTGAAACTGCAGCATCCTTATGAACATAAAAAGAAAACAGGCTTGGGAACCTAACACAAAAGGCAGTATTACCGATCCACACATCTTCATTACACAGAGATAATGTGACTATTTGTGATTAATTTGACTATCTCCACAAAGGGAAACTAATGTAGCTATTGATGACAGACAAAATTCACAAATTAGAGGTACTTACTATGCTGATGGTGTGGTTCTGGTCGAGCTGCTGGAGCTGGACTCGTGACCTTGACCTTGTTCTTGACCTTCACCTTGGGCTGGAACTTCAGTGGAAGTGTGGTGAAGATACTTCTTCACCAGGAAGAATATCACAACCAACACAATAAGGATGCTAGCCACCAAGGATGGTGCAACCACCTTCCATGGAAAATGCTTCTTGTATATGTGGACAATAGGACCTCTGATGTTTGAGGGAGACAATATCACGGTAGGGGCATTGTTTGTTGCTGGTGGAGTTGGCGGAGGTACAACGGGGCGAGGAAACCCCGTTGTAGCTACAATGCCGCTGACTGAGCCAAAGAGAACTACAGTCACGATGAGAAATTTCATGATACCTGAAAATGAGAATTATCATGAATTAGAATCATTTTGTCAAATCTCCATTTCAACAACAACAACAACATTCTTATGAAATGGTATAATGACAAATTGACAACAGAAGAAAGCTAGAATTATTTAAAGGCCTGATATCAACTAATACAAAAGATAAAAGTAAGCAAAATTTAAAACAACAGAAGTTTTATAAGCCTAAACAAAATGCTCTACATGGATATTTATGTTGGAGAAAAGAGAAAAACTTGTCAACAGTTTAATAAGTAAAATCTTTAATAATGATTGATATTTTTATAATCATTAATAGTCATATTTACAATCTTATTTTCCCCTAACTTTTTTTTCTATGACAGCAAAATATTCTATTCCATCACCAGCACAAGAGGTACTACAGGTGGGTAGCACCAAGGTACAAACATCCAAACAACATTACAGCAAACAAACAGGATCAACAAAAAAAGAACAAAGCTATACCCATCCATAGGCAACACGCTATTGATTATCAAAGAAACCAATAAGCAAACAAAATAAATAACATCCTTAATAGCCTAACTATAACTATACAAATGGCAAATGCAAGAATTTACTTTTGAAATTGTACCTGTGAACTTGGTAGATCCAAAAATTGAAAGGAAAGGGTGTGGAATGATTTAGAATTTCAGAGCATGGTGTGGAATACAACTGTAGAGTAAAATGCTTATGGAATTTTTTTACTTGTGCCTATATTAAGAAAGGAATAGTAAAATGCTAAGGTATGCAAATGAAGGCTTTTGACAATGACGTCTGCTTTGGTCTCATATATTCAAACATGAAATACATTATATACAAGCACTTACTCACATATTCGTTCTGATCAAATTTGCCCAGTTCATGCAGCCCTTATGTCACATTGTCACATGTTTGGATCATAAGCACAAATTTTGGCTCATTCTAACATTATGAGTATACATAATAATAATATTAAAATAAACATTAATGGTTAATGATAAACTTTTTATGAGTATACATTTTATAGTGAATTTTGATTTTAATCCCTAAAAAATAAAATGAGTTGTTTTCATCCTCACAAATTCTTTTTGTTTTATTTTTGGTTCCTAATGAATATAATTTTGACATTTTTTGAACATAATATAAATATCTATATGTTGAACATAATAAACGGACATAACATGGATACATCTTGACCATGAAAAAGTTATAAGCTTGACATTTATATGAACATAAACTGGTCATTATGGACCAAAAACAAAATAATTTTTTTTGTGAGGATGAAGACATTTTATTTTATTTTCAAGGACTAATATCAAAATTCACTATATTTATAGAGATGCAAAACTTATTTAACCCTAAAAAATAACTAGTGTCACATTTAGGGTGCTTTTGTTTTTACTTAAAAAAAATATTTTGTTTAAATTTTTTTAGAGATATTGTTAAAAAAAAAAATTGACAAAAGTTGAAGATAATTTCCATTTGTTTACTATTTTTTTTTAACGATTTAAAGTTCTTACACTTGAGTCCTTGTTTTATAAAAAATAAATTTGAAAGAGCTAGTAGAATAACTTTTTGTTTTGAGGTTAAAAATGTTTTTTTTAACAAAATGGAATTTTTAAAGATCTGAAACAAACACTATTAATGTTTTTTTCAACGTGTTACGTATTATGTGCAGATAAGCTAGCTATTTTAGACTAGTCTATTTCTGATCATATGTGATGGTCTTTCACAAACTAGGTCTCACTTATTATAAATTTTCTTAATCTCTTGTATCAGCAATATTAACTCTATTATAAACTCGTGTTGTTTAATGCAAATCCAAAATAAAACAGCACGATCCAATCCACCTCTAATAGCAAGCCACTGTTTTGCTTTCCACTACTGCCTCATCAATATTTTCCTCCATGTTCACCACAGCCTTGCCATCATCACCTTTCCTCTTCTTCTGTGGAGGATACAGATCACCCTCGTTAATTTCCTCCAAGACTTTGTCACTTGAATCAGAGGATTTTGAGACCTCGGTCTTCTCATCCGACTTGTGATTTTATTTACTCTTAGCACTTGATTCTCCAGAACTCTCCTCCATCTGTTCTTCCTGTTGTTCAGCCTGTCGCTTGAGTGATTCTATGACACCCATCATTTCCCTGTTAACTTGTTAAAGATCATAAATAAGCAAGATAAGACCTCTTTTATGTAGAGCAAAAAAATACTTCAGCAATTACAAAAGTTATTAGCTCGTTTCACTAAATATTTGCAACAAAACTTCAAACATTATCAAATGCATATACACCATCAATAATATCAAGTACCTAAAGACTTGCCACAAAACTTCAAACATTTTCACTGCATTAAAACTTTCAACAAAACTTAACTAAATATTTGCATAGATACTGTCAATAATATTAAGTACGTAAAGACTTGCAACTATACTTCAAACATTTTCATTACATAGACACTGTCAACAAAACTTCAGTAAATATTTGCACAGACACTGTCAATAATATTAAGTGTCTAATGATTTGCAACAAAACTTCAAACATTTTCAATACGCAGACACTGCCAACAAAACTTCACTAAATATATAAACAGACAGCCACAAAATTTCAATACATGCACATTGTCAACAAAATTTCACTGAATATTTGTATAGACACTGTCAACTATAGTAAGTGCCTAAAGGTTTGCAACAAAACTTCAAATATTTTCAAATGCATATACACCATCAATAATATCAAGTACCTAAAGACTTGCCACAAAACTTCAAACATTTTCACTACATAAAAACTTTCAACAAAACTTGACTAAATATTTGCATAGATACTGTCAATAATATTAAGTACGTAAAGACTTGCAACTATACTTCAAACATTTTCATTACATAGACACTGTCAACAAAACTTCAGTAAATATTTGTAGACACTGTCAATAATATTAAGTGTCTAATGATTTGCAACAAAACTTCAAACATTTTCAATACGCAGACACTGCCAACAAAACTTCACTAAATATTTAAACAGACAGCCACAAAATTTCAATACATGCACATTGTCAACAAAATTTCACTGAATATTTGCATAGACACTGTCAACTATAGCAAGTGCCTAAAGGTTTGCAACAAAACTTCAAATATTTTCAATACACAATCACTGCCAAAAATACTTCCCTAAATATTTGCATAGACAATGTCGGCAGTATTAAGTACCTAAAGGTTTACAACAAAACTTGAAACGTTTTCAATACAGACACTGTCACTATCAATTACCTACGACAACATAGTAAACACTAAACTCCATACAAAATTTCACATTTTCAAAAAGGTTTAAAAGTTATATGGTAAATTAGAAATGCTAATCACTTTATAGTAGATTAGGAATACAATTAAAAGGAATTCAACAAGGACTCCTTTGAAGTATAACAATTCATTCCATAATTTATTAGAACATTTATGAATCCTGACATCAATATGACCATTAATCACAATACAAATAATCAATGCAAACCAAACCCTAAAAATTAGGCTGATAAAACCCAACTAAAAGTCCAATCAGGCAGACCTTTTTAGTAACATCTATTTAAAAATATGTGCAGTAATACCTGTGGATTCTAAAGATATTCAACTATGTCAGTTGCACAAGTATGACACTTCATAATGTTCTTCTGTGTCCACAAACTGCTTCCACTTTGAGTCGTCCTATTCCTGATATAGCATTGGCCAGAAAAGGCACCCTCTAAGCAGCCTTTGCAGAAGTTGTGTGCACAAGGTGAAGTAAGAGGGGAAGGCAACACCTTGCGACATATATTGCAACCAAACTCTACATAAACAACTAATCAGGAGGCAAAACTTAATTAAGTTAACAAATCTACTACTATATTGTGTTAATAACAACAACAGCTTCAAATAACAATGATCAAAGGAAAAGGAAACGAGGTTAAACGTGATCACCAAGGAACCATATACCTTTCAATAGCCTAACTTTGATTTTGAAGGACACCTTTCAATAGCCTTACAATACATCTTAATCCTAATCTTGATAATATACAAACACTTTCCCATTTTAAAACCACTTAACTTATGGGTCAAGCTATAAAGCCCCTAAATGCCAAATAATCATTTTTACAAGGTACATTTTATAACCTAAATTAGCAATTGGCAGCAATGTACATCATTTTCATAAGTTTATTCAATTTTCAAAACCATCAAAAATCACTTTTGTTGATAAAAACTTGAATGGTTGATTTCCCTCCATGAAATTAATTTTTTTTACCCTTTCATCACAAAAAAATGTACCTTGTACCGAATTCTTTCAAAGTTGCAAACTGTGTACCCAAACTCGTACCACATACCAAAGCGAATTATGAACCGTCTGACTATGTTCTTTTCCCCTTCTCACGCGATTGAAGCCTCCTCCCCTCCAAAATCTGGAAAAAAAAACCTATTGCTAGGAGAAAAGCTCATAACTCTCTCTCTCTTAACCACCAAACCCAAAGCATTTCCCAATTGATGATCAAAACCACCACACATCGCCGTTGTTCCTCCCCCAAAAAATATTTTTCCCATTCCACGATCGACAAATCAAAGTCAAATCTAATTTTATCCGTAAATCTCTGATTATACAGGTTTTGAAGCAATGTTCTAGATTACAAGGTTGGAGGGAATAGAAAATCTGAGGTAAATTTTCAAATTTCATTTGATTTCGAAATTTCACCACCACCATGTCCATCCACCAAATTTAAAACATCAGGATTCAGGACCAGACCCAAATGAAACAAAACTTGCTGCAATTAACAAAACCAACCACTCAACAAAACATATCACACAATCTACCAACAACAGTGGCAGTATCCTCAAAATATGAGGCAACATGAACAACACTGTCTGGACATCCAATGCGATCATAAGCGCAAATCTCGATTCAACAAGTCATTCTTCAATATGAATCATTCCATAAATCGAATCTGACAAACAAAAGAAAATATGCATCATTCAATGAGAGATGTTTGTTTCATTCTTTCATGATAAGAGATAAAGTAAATTAGAAATGTAAAGAAGATGACAAATAAATTTGAAATTGATAGAAATGATAAGAGAGAAAATAAGGAGTGTGTGTTTTATCCTTGAGAGTCATTAAAAAAAATGCTACTCAATTTAAAATAGGTAATTATGCTACCAAAAATATTAGGAAACTATGCTACCAAAATATTAGACTCATTAAAAAAATATCACTCAATTTAAAATATCTAATAAGCATGTATTTTGTCAACACATCATAACACATCTACATTTTTTCATTGTAAGATCCCACGAAATATCAAAAGTGAAGGAATTTGAAATGATAGAGGTTGAATAATTTTTTTTGCATGAAAGCGAAGGACATTCAAAACAAATTTTTTAGATAAAATATCAAACAAATAAACCCATAAACTAACAAAATAAATCATCATGATGTTCAAACTTCTGTGAGAGCCTACATCAGTTTGTATTATCACATTAGACTGAAAGAAATTACACAAGTAAGATTCAACTCACATCTTTTTTCAAAGTCTTAAGGCATTATGTATATGAGTAATCTCTTTTATATGTTGCTCACATTTACCCTTGCTTACAATATGAAATTTAAACTCACACTTTACAGTTTAACATTTCTCCATTAAGTGCCATGATCCACCACTAAAAACCACTCCCGCTCCCCCCGCAATATGGAACCGGGATGTGATACCACCGTTGGAATCTCTGGAGGAGCCTACACCGATGTAGATAAACAATTTGGAGAAAGAGCAACCACTCAAGTGAGAATGATACCACCACATCTTCATCCAAAAATTTAAGGCTTACATATAAGATTTTTGTTAACTAATACTTGATACATCACAATATTCTTTACCTCGAATATGACGAAATTCTAGCTCGTGTTTGGCACGGGTGTCTATACTAGTAAAAATAAGATTTTAATAGTAACTATGTCATATACCAAAAATTACTACATTAAATAGGAACTATCATATGATATCATTTCATATTAATGACTCCGGATGTTTACCTCAATTGAATTCTTAGTAAAATTAATGATCAGGGGAAATTATAGATACTTGAATACCAACAATTACTACATTAAATAGGGATTATCATATGATATCATTTCATATTAATGACTCCGGATGTTTACCTCAATTGAATTCTTAGTAAAATTAATGATCAAGGGAAATTATAGATACTTGAATACCAACAATTACTACATTAAATAGAATTATCATATGATATCATTTCATATCAATGACTCCGGATGTTTTACCTCAATTGAATTCTTATTTGTCCTCCACCACCTCAATTGAATTCTTATTTGTCCTCCACCATTGATATAGAAATTAAAAATAAATTTTATATTGAAAATATAATTTTTGCAACTTTTAAGATATTGAATGCACAAGTTTTAAGAAAAGCTTTCTACAGTTGGTTTCTTAACTTATGCCTCAAGGGCACAAGTTAACATTTCCCATAGTATAAATTGACAATATTAGTATTAAATTACTCGATCGATCCTATTTATAACAAAAAGTTGGGTCAATAAAAGTTAATGTATCTGTTTTGAATTTTGAACCAGATACATCAATTTTTATTGACTTATTTTTATCTTATAAATAGCACGGGAGGAGTATAATGGATCACCAAGTCATTTTGCTCGAAAACAAAATTGTGTTCTCTCAAAACAAAAATAACAAAATGGTGAAAATCAACATATTTTTCTTATTGGTTTTGTGTTTGGTGACCAATACAAGTCATAGAGTTGATGGGAGGCACAATACAATGAAAGAAGATTTGGAGTTGGAGAGACAACTAAAGCTTATCAACAAACCTCCTATCAAGAGTATTTATGTATTATATTCACAAGTATTTGATTAGGGTATTTGTTTGATCTCAATACACATAACATGATTGTAATTTCTGTTTGACTTTTATGGTTTTTATAGACAAAGTTTGGATACATAATTGACTGTGTTGATATAAACAAGCAGCCAGCCTTTGATCATCCTTTATTAAAGAATCATAAGTTACAGGTAGCACAATTTTCAATTTGATTAATTTTCTTCAATTTGCACAGCTTGTGACCATCTTTTTTTCATTTGTTGCAGATGCGGCCTAGTTTTCGCATTAAAGAAGAAAAATCAAGTGTGAAGATTGCACCAACTAAAGTCAGATCTGGGGTAGAGGAAGTTGTGTGTCCAGCAGGAACGGTTCCTATTCGAAGGACAACAAAAGACGAACTCATCCGTGCTAGGTCTTTATGGAATAAGAATATCTCATCTAAAGTTTCTCTCTTTACTCACGTAATTTTTCTCATAAACAACTTAATTTCAAATGTGCATAATCATAATACATATCATTTTTGAACAAGTTTTTTTTTTCCTTTTTACTTGTAACTTTTATATAGTCATATTTTGTTAATTATATCCTTATCTTTCATTAATTATCTTACGCATATTTTGTCTTTGGCTAGGACTGGCTCCGACTCCAACCCTTATGTTCTTAGTTTATTTGTATATAAATTTTGTTCAATTCTTTTTAATTAGTTTTGTAAATATCAATTAATGTTTCAGTTTTTTATTAGCTAGATGAACATATATTGAATTTGTAGGTTGCAGAAGTTGCTCTCAGTAAGAAATCAATTGAACATTGTTATGGAATTAATGGAATCACTAGCATTTATAATCCAAAGTGTACTATTGCTCAAGCAAGCACATCTCATATATTTATCCAAAGTGGAGAGGGAGATGGTACTAATAAAATTATTGCTGGATGGCATGTGAGTTTTTAATTTATTCTAAAATTTCATTCATATGACCGAATAGTTTTAATCAATTTTGTTGGTGTAATTAACACTACTAATTTATTATACAAATCGATACCAGGTATTTCCTCATATATATGGGGATGATAGGACGTATGCTTACGCATCATGGACGGTAAGGGATTTTTGGCTTACTTTTTACTTTTATCTTCACATAACCCACTGTTTTGGTTGGTCTAATGGTGTTTGATTTGAGATTATATTATTTTAAGGTTTTATCTTCGACTCATGCAATGTCAAATTTGATGATTTGTTCATACAAAGTTTTGTGATGATTTTAAATGATGCTCTCCATAAATAGGTAATAAAGTTAAATTCTTCGAATTAGTCAATCCTTGTATCGGATACCCAAACTTTTAAACAAACAAAAAAAGTATCTTCATTTACGATGTGAAAGCCCTGTGGGAATGTTTGTTTTAGATTTTTTTTTTATATATTCTAGTTATCTTAATATGTATGCTTTCTCCAAAATTATTTTTGTTTTTTAAATTAAATAGCTATTTTGATATCTTTTGTAGAAAAATCATTTTTCTTTGAAGAAAAATCATAACTTGCATAATTTTTAACTCGAATGCCTTTTCAAAAAAAATTATTTATGTCAAAAAAATCTTCAAATTATTTATAAAAAAAAATTATCTTCAAAAATAATTACTTATTTTCAAAAAAAAAAAATCTCCAAATTATTTATGTCAAAAAATATTTTTGTATAATAAAAAATAGGTGAGCCCGGTTTTGTTAAAAAAAAAAGAGTTGAATCTGACTATATTGTAATAAGTTGTGTCATGCTATATCAGTATAGTAACTTTTTTGTTATTATTTTTGCTATTAGTATGATTCTTTTATAAATTTTGGGTTTGACTGTAAAAATCACATGAATTGTTTCATTTCTACAAAACATAATGTGATATTAAATTATGACAGACAGATAATTTCCAGAAAACTGGATGCTACAATATGAAATGTCCAGGTTTTGTCCAGAAGAGCAATCAGCATCATCTCGGCGAAGTTGTGCCAAAAACATCTGTCTATGATGGGCCGATGGTTGAGATGCCAATTTCTATTTCCCAGGTTATTTTCTATATACAATTTAGGTAAATTTTATTATCACAGACTTTTAAGTTGATATAATTAAAATTCTATGATATGTTCAGGATCCCGTAACAAAAAATTGGTGGTTGAGCATTAACAATGATAGAGTTGGATATTTTCCGGCAGAATTGTTCACCAATTTGAAAGCAGGCGATCGAGCAGGGTGGGGTGGTGGAACAATAGCTATCGATGCTCCTAGTCCTCAAATGGGTTCAGGATTATTTCCAGATGAGAACTTTTATCATGCAGGTTATTTTAGAAAGATTTCATACCAAAATGAAACTGGATCACCATGTTATGGACCTGACAAGTTCTCGGTAGAAGAATTCAACGATGTCCCTAAATGCTATGGAGTTGATTACTATGAAGAACAAAAAGAACCATATGGATTTAGTCTTCAATTTGGAGGACCTGGTGGTAACTGTAATGCATAATTTATATTTTGAACAAGTTTTACTCGTAATTTTAAAATAAATAAAAGATTGATATAATCATTATCAAAAACAACTTTTTTTTCCCCTTCTATCGATATATTCACTAATATTTTCACACGTTTTTCTTTTTTCAATGCAATATTATTTCTCTTTTTTTTTTCAAATAAGATTGTACGGTCAAATTTAGATAAAAATGATAAGTTATAAGTTTTAAGTTAGAAGCTATTTAACTAGCTTATCAAATACTGTTAGCTAATAAAAGTAAATTATAAACTCGTGAGATAGTAACGGCTACCAAGCGAATCTTTTTCAGTCAAATGAATTATAAAACATAAGCTCAAAAACATATTGCTTACCAAATAAACGCATAGTGAATGATATTGTCGGACATATATAAGTTAAATCCATATCTAGATCGATTATAAAAAATTAAAGTGAGAGCATCCATTGCTCACTCTAAGTAGGAGCAATGGTCAGTTGCATCAAACCGTTTGAATAAACTTTTCGACTAATTAGTGTGTCTATGTAAATAAAATTGAAATAGCCCTACAATGAATATAAATTCTAACTTATATAACTTGTATAAATTTATGACTTATGCATTTCAACATTTTCAGAATCTTTCTTATCTAACTAATCGATGTCCACGTATTAACTTAATAATAAGGTTAAATTGTATTTTTGTCCATTAACTATTTAGGTAGTATCACTCTAGCCCCTTAATTAAAATTCGATTTATTTTGGTCTATTAACTTCTCTCCGTTACACATTTTGGTCATTTCCGTTAAATTTAATTCAAAAACACGTTAGGTTTTCTTCATCTTCTTCTCCTCTTTTTCATCTTCATATCATCTCCATCAACAACAAGAATCCCAGAAAAATTCCACAAAAAAATGCAAGCCATAACTAGATCATATCATATCATTCTCTCTTATTACTCTCTTATCTAAGTTTTATCATATCATTCTCTAATTATTCATCATCTTCCATAGACTACTTAGATCACAAGAAATCAATAAGTTGCGCTAACAAATGCAAGCCATAATTTAAAACTGTTAAATGTTATGCTCAACAAAATAATAACAAGTAATACTCTCATCCATTTTCGTCATTTTTTGTTTCTTACCTGCCATATATTTTTAAGTTATTCTACCATATGACAAGTAGATGCACTTTTAGATACTGAAATCAAGACTACATGCCATTGCAAATTATAGTGGCAGGTTAAGAGTGTTTACCTGTCACTTTTTCATCCTACAAATTGCATATAAGTTTTCCACCATGTCGCCACCGCATACTTGTGAATAAGGCTAAGTTGCTTACCTTTTTCCTTAAATATCAAAACCAATTTTGTCATTTCATTCATGATTAATGAGGATATGAGGAACATGATTTTTGTAACCGTTTATGCATGAATTGCATGCTAACCATTTTGACCAAATTGGATTCACACTTGCTAACCATTTTAGCCGATCCTCATAAAATTGTCTTATATACATGAATCATACTTTAACATAAAGCAAGTCTCAAAAATCATAAAAGGTTTCTCCTGACTAGCAATACATAGTGAGAGGACAAACATGAGTGACCCCACATGCTTACTTGTTTATTTTTCAAAAGGCCAACTATCACCTTGTACTTCAAATTTTTTGTATGCTTGTGCTAACTTTACCTTAGTGTAATTGTTTGTGAAATTAATGTGTCGTAACACATGAAGATAATTTGGAAGGATAAAAAAGAACATGATTGTTTCATCATTATTTGTTTGAAGGGCCTTTTTGAATAATGGTCCCCATCTAATAATATCAATGAGACAAAAAGTGGGTTCCCCTCTTCACAAACAAAAAGTCAAATCTATTTCCCTTGAAACATAATGAATATATTGAATTTTTTTTTTTTTACCCTTATGTCAAAAAAAATTCCATGTCTGACCCCTATGAATATTATTCACCAAAATGATCCATTTTCTCGAGTTTTTTTTTTTTTGTCTTCTAGTGCCCATTACCGCCATTTAGAATGACGGGACTGACACGTGTCAGTTATATAGTGGTGGACACTGGCAGAACTGCAGAAGTGGCAGAATTCTGATTTTTTTTTTTGTTAATACCGCCAGACGGAACGGCGGGAATGGCCAATTTTTTTTTTTTCGTTTTCCTTCTTTGTGTGTTTTGTTGTTAATTTTTTTTGCAAAGAATTGCTTTTGAAAGGGGTCGAACACATGACCCTCCACAAGCCTTTTGTAGAGAAATAACCACCACACCACAAATACACATGTGTATATTTGTTCAGGCATATATATATATATATATATATACACAATGCAAAATAGAAGAAATTTATAAAGAAATTACTCCTCCATGCAGTTGACTACTCAAAACCTGTGAAGCTCAGATACGAGATATGATACTGCACCGATACGCCGATACGGAAAAATTTCAAAAATCAAGATACGATACGGCTAAGATACGTTAATAAAAAAAAAATATAATTAAATGTACAATATAGTTATAACCATTTTTTTAATATGCAAATATATTAATTGTGCTCCTGATTTTCGGGTATCAATCCATTAATTGGTTTTGAACCTTCAATCTTTAAACTCTTAACTT
>Ga0315915_1001883_pt1 | contig 26009 bp, 15 predicted proteins | sample MpolbnodulesMG_FD_207738 | JGI IMG/M metagenome (GOLD analysis project Ga0315915, IMG submission 207738) | Medicago polymorpha root nodule microbial communities from Los Angeles, California, United States - branched nodules | ecosystem: Host-associated > Plants > Roots > Nodule | place: USA...
TTGTCCAATTGGAGTGTTAACGGTGCTGACGTGACTGTTAACCTCTCACATGTCAGATGCCACATAAGCAGGGACTAATTTGGCTGATAGTGACCAAAATTTACAAGGACGAAATTGATTGATTTGTAGAAAATGTTCTTTCCTCCCCCCAACAACTCTTTCTTTCTTCCCCAATGGCTCTTTCTTCCCCAAATATATAAAATTGGAACCCTGATTTTACAATCTTTAATCTACACACCAAAATTTCTTCCAATAATTAGTGGTAACGTTCTTCCCAAATTCAAAAAACTCCAAACCCTAATTTTTTTTTTGATTGAATCCGAAAACCAGAATCCCCAATTATTTTGACGGAATTGGTGCTGGTCAGGGAAGAAAGACAAGATTGATGGAGAAGGTTCAGTCCATGGTTAAGGCTAAGGAAAGTGGCAATGATAAACAACCACCTACGCTAATCCTGCATCACGATGGTGGTTTAGAGAGAGATGAGTATCGGAGGCTGCAATATGTTCGTGGTGAATTTCGTGTTTGGGAAAAAATGGATGTTGATGAGTTATGTTTGTGGGACATTGTAGAGGCTACTTCAACGATCAAATTGATTTCTGTTTATATAATTCAAGGACTTATTTTATGGTTTTTTAATATAATGCAGGGATCGATTTGATAGTTAGACAAATAATTCAGGGACTAATATGATGGTAAAATTATTGCAGAAAGGCTACATTTCATTCATCTTCAACCTCTTTTCATTACAACTTTACCCACACATAGAACAATACATCAGCATGTTAAAAAACTCAAACAAGCAAATTACGACTATCAAAAACTTAATCAGCCTAAGCTCACTTCCTATACAATCAAATTTTTCCTTCTCTATCAATCTTGTATTTCTTCCATGACCAGCACCAATTCCATAAAAAGAAATTGGGGATTCTGGTTTTCGGATTCAATAAAAAAATTAGGGTTTGAAGTTTTTTGAATTGGGGAAGAACGTTATCACTCATTATTGGAAGAAATTTTGGTGTGTAGATTAAAGATTGTAAAATTAGGGTTCCAATTTTATATATTTGGGGAAGAAAGAAAGAGTCGTTGGGGAGGAAAGAACATTTTCTGCAAATCAATCAATTTCGTCCTTGGAAATTTTGGTTACTATCAGCCAAATTAGTCCATGTTTATGTGGCATCTGACATGTGAGAGGTTAACGACCACGTCAGCACCGTTAACACTCCAATTGAACAAAGGGACTAAATTGATTGACATTTTTCAAATTCAGGGACTAATTTGATATTTCGTTAAATTGGGGGACGAATTTGGCCGATTCGTACAAATTCAGGGACGAAGTTGATGATTCACTCATTATGAAGGATCTAAAGATAAATGATTTGGAGAAAGACATGGTTTTTATTAGAACAATATTGTGTTGTTTGACTCATGTACCTGACCCCACGTAGTGGGATATAACTTGGTTGTTGTTGTTGATCTTTTATAGCGTTTACAAGTTAATCTTTTTTTACATTTTTTATTCAAAAAATAATGAGTTGGCATGCCATGTAGAATTATGAATAATATTTTTATTCATAAATAATTTCTTTTATAAAAATACCTAGAAAAAAAAGGCAAACATTCATAATTTTCATCATTATCTTCATCTTCAATCATCGTCACTAAACATAAATTTTTTGTTAGATTTTTTGGAAGAAATATGAAGATTCTTGATTTTTATTGGTTTGAACTTTGAAGAAACGGATGATGAATATTCAAGAGATGAAAATTATGATCGTTTCTTTTATTCTTAAATCAAATGTAAAGACTTACACCAAATCTTTAGACTTATATATGGTGTCAACGGATCACTAAATCTCTTAATGGTTGAGATTTTAGACTTACACATGGTATCAATGGATCACTAACTCAACAAAAACGGAAGCCTTCATTCATAAATTTAAAAATTACATATGACCTAACTTAAAAACATATACCATAAGCATGGACAAATTTTTTGGGGGATTAAATCCTAGGAAAATTTTAAGGAGACTATAATGAAAAGTTTAAATTTCTATATGGATCAAAAACATTTAACTCAAGCACATTTTAAGAACATGAAGGTTATAAAGGCTATCCAAATGGTTCGGCATTTTAGCTCATGATAAATTTAAAGACGATAAAATGTTAAAAGATATTTATTTTATTTTTACTCATTGATGCTTAGTACTGGAAAGCAAATCGTTGTGTTTACAAAACTTTTTTATATTGAACATTCAATCATGCTCAAAGCTACAAATCTTGGCTCAACAAAATGTTTGAAATGAATTCTCAAATAAGTTTTCTTGTCGCCAATGCATGTTTAAAATAAGAAAGTCATGTTTAGGATTTAGTTTATACAACCCCAACACCACCAAGCCCGGCGACCCACTCTCATCGTCTCCAATGACATCCAAACACGCCACCTCTATCCGAGACCCACAACACGATTAGCTGGGAGCTCTGCCTCTACATCATTGTGCCTCCACAGGTGGAGAGAGTAGGGATGTTAAGGTTGGCGGAAGCATGTATTTGGGTGCTGCAAGTGGTGGCAAGGGAGAGTGGGAGAGAGAACAAAATTACCTATGACTTGTGCATCATAAAAATCAGTAGGCCTACTTTATTCAATGGTTTTTAATAATGGTCCACCATGGACCATGTTTTCCATGAACAAGAATTTGCCTTTTTTGGTCCCTAATAATTTGACGGTAGTTACTCTTAATATTTAGTTATGCGTAACATGTTTTATGTTGATATTCTGTCTGTATTCCTCCAAACAACCAACACATACTTCACCCGTGGATCACACATGTTATTGCTCCAGATGTTATCATGTTTATTTAAAAAGGTTGTTTTAGACCATATATCTTAGATGTGGAATTCTTCTGAGCACAGCATAGTCACTTTCTTTTCTATCTAATGCCAATGGCAAAGGTCCCAAAGACCTAATATAACAAAATAATTACGATACATATTGGAGAACTCCTACGTCTGCATCACATTTCTACATTTATGCTACACATCAAGAAAACTCAGCTCCCATTTTACATCCAAATTCACACATTGCTGATTTTGTCTCACTATGATTAATTTAAAAGAGAAAAAAAAGACATTTTTTCTAAGCAATAATCTACTAGTCTAGTAGTCGTTTTAAGGTAACTAGTGCACTGCAGCTTGGACAAGAAGATTGATTTCAGCAAATTAGTGATCCGAGGTGAGTCTGTGATGCTTGCTGAGCCATTGACACGATGTCTTCTCTACGCGGATGATCTGATGAAACACAAGGAACAAAATCGTAAGTTATCTCTTGAAAAAATTAACAGAACATTAAATCTTTTAGCAAGGCGAGGGGATGCAGAAAGGATGCACGTTACTGTACAAATAACCAGGGTCTAACTCATTAGCAACTGTCCTATTAATGTCAACAATGTAGCTCGTATGTAGTGATTAGGATATCAAACAGCAATACAAACTGTAGCTTTACAAAACCAGTTGTTAAATTGCACTTAATGAGTTACACCAAAGTCAAAAGTCCAAGCCTCAAATAATTCAATTACATAATTGAAATAAAAGGAGCACAAAATGTAATTTTCGACAGTACTAGTGTCTCAAGATAAATACTAAAGTCACTAATGTAGTTACCTGATATTCTGGTTCCTCAGTACTTCAATAGTTGATGAAATGCCATCAAATCTGCTGGAACCGTTACTTTGTGCACTCCCAGCATCTTGAACAAAGTTTTTAGAGATTTTATACGAATGTTGCCCTGAACTCCCCTTCAAATTACTTTGAATTTCTGCCAGTGGGTTCATAAAACTTCCACCCTCATCCCTACGATGCTGAAATCTTTTGCTATTTGAAGTAAATATTTCCTTGCTTCCATTTCTATCAGTTGCACTATGCACAGGATTAGTTGATGCTGAGCTTCCAAAAGAGAGCCTTGATGTTGTATACCGACTGTCTGTCTTCTTCCAGAATTTAGAACTCAAAAAGTCAGTACCAGGTAGCTTGCAACACATGTCTTCTATGGCATCAGCATTGGGAATCCGACCACTGGATACTGCCAGATCATAAGATATTTCATCCAAGGCCATCTCTAGACCATATACGCGTGTCTCCAGCAAATTCATCCCATTTTGGGATGTTCCAATAAATCTCTATAATCAAATAAAGAAAAGGACACAAGTCAGAAATATATAATTACATGATTTGTTTAAAATAAAATTTAGTAGGAACATATATCAGATAAGCTTTTCATCATATCCAATATATATCAGATAAGCTTTTGAGAAAAAACATTGATTATGTATCACAGTTTACTACAGGTAAAAATTGCTCATACACAAGGAAAAAGGTAGTTCTAAATTCTGATATTGTAGAAATGCAGCATTCATTTCATTACCATTTCACACATAATCATATCTCCAAAAAATAGATAGGAATATTTCCAAGACAATTATAATTTTGGCCAAATAAAGTAAGACATTGATAGCTAAAAGGATGTAACGATTTACTACATCAAGTTTTTGGCTAATACATGCAGCCTGTCATATTATGATAATCCAAGAAGGAAAATTCATCCCTAACCAGAAAGTAAAAAATACAAATAAGATAATAAACGACAACGATAAAAACTATGGGAAAGGGAAAACATGTCAAACACTGTTGGATATCTAATTAAAAAGCGCAATATAAATAAGTCAAATTACACAGGAAAAGAACTAGCCTAACAAGTTCGATTCAACAGAGTAAAAATTATATCATGATGCAATATACCTGGAGCAGGTCTAATAGATTTGATTGTTGGTTTTCAATTTGAACAAGTTGGTCTCGAATTAAAGACAAATCCTCAACATCTTGTGGGCTCTCACAAACTTCATTTACATTGTTGACAGTAACATCTGTCTCGAGATCATCATCATCATAACATGGAACTACACGAGCTTTTGAACCACCAAACTTCCGGATTTTCTCGTCAGACATCTTGTTACCAAAAACCCGCTTTACATCAGCCCTCAAATTTGTCGCATTCTGATTTAGGGCTGGCTTAGAAGCTTCAAAGTCACACCTTTTAATATCATCTTCCTTAGTCATATTTGAAAGAGAGGACTTTGATACGGGAGATTCAAGTTTTTCATCAGATAATTTCTTATGATCCTGCTGATGCAACCCCATTCTTGAATTCTTGTCATTATTGTTTAGATGACTCTCTCTTTTGCCAGAGGATAAAATTGAACCAGTAGATGGAGGGGACCTGTTCGAAGGGACCATTTTCTTTGGTTGGGAAAATTTAGAGCCAACAGATGAACTTCTGGTCCCACATCGACCATTACCGTCATCTGTACCTATGAAAAAAAGGCAAACATAAAGAACAATGAGATTACTACACCAGCAGTATTAAAGCCTCATTCATTTCTTCAATGGTTAAAAATACAGAAAAAACCAGTCAAAAGGTATCTTTTCAAATTCCAAAATGGAAATTTCTTCATCATTTTGGTGTTTTAACTAAGTGAAAAAAGCATGATAAATTTTATACAGAAAATTTTACAGAAGACCCATTCCAAAAATTTCAACAACTTCAAGGCAATTTCAGATTTTTGCACATAATCTTAATGCAACAATACTTATATTCATGAACTACAAAGATCACTATTAGGAAAATAAATTAAAATCAATGAAACAATTAAACAAAAGATATCTCACCAACTGAAGCACATGCAGACTTAACAGGAGAAGGAACATTTTCAGACACATCCTTTACTTCCTTCCACATGTCCAATACACGATTCATAGTCTCTCTAACAACTTTCACCTGCAATAATCAGATCAACATTCAACAACACTATTAATTTTCATTTACTTTTTCTCCTTTTCATTATCACCATTTTCAAAAGGGTATATTCTTAAAAAAAAGAATAATCTCCTTTTCTGTTTTAATCCCTCTAAATTAATTTTTGTTTAGCTTATTTCCAGACAAATTAAAAAAAAGTTGATTTTAGTCTCTAACGTCAGCTTATTGAACAAAGTGGCATGGTTAGTAAAATCACAAAACCACGCCACCTTACTCAATAAGTTGATATCAGAGACTAAAAATAACAACTTTTCAATTTGTAAGAACTGAATCCAAACAAAATTTAAGGCGACTAAAACCGAAAACACTATAATTGCCTTAGCTAAAAGCATATTTAAACAAAAAATAGTACATAGACTTAAATTTTATTTAAGAAAAAGTAATAATAACAAATTACCTTATCAAACTTTCGATTTTGCAACGACTCCAAACACAGAACCTTATGCTGCGTCGCAAAGTCTCTCTCTACTGACGCTACCTTCCCCAACGCCTCCGCCGCGGCTTTCCTCACAGTCCAATCCTCACTTCCAAGCAACTCAACAAGATACGGAACCAACCAATTCATAGTTCCTCTACTCGCGGCGCCACCAACGGCGACCATACTTCCGATCAGCACCAACACCGGCGCCTTCGCCTTACACGACTCCGTCTTCAAAACCTTCCCCAACCTCGGAAGTGTATTCCGCCGCAGCAACTCTACATCCACTTCCGGCGCCGCCTCAACCGCCGCCGCAAGACACAACGCACCTCCGATCTGCGCGTTTACATCTTGCTCTACCGTTAACGCCTCCATAAAAGGCCTCAAAAATGCAACCTCAAACGCCGGCCGAGTAATCCTTAACGACATTTCCGCCACAGCTTCAACACAAGCAGATCTAACAACAGTATCCGGATCATGAATGCGACGAAGAACAGTAGCGATCATTTTCGACAGAAATGGCGAAAGAGCGTCACCGTGAAACTTCGAGAGAAGAGTTAAGAGGTTAACGCATTGTTTACGAACCGGTGATTTCGTGGAGGAATCGGTGTTGTGAATGCATGAGAGGAACGAGGAGAAAGAGTCGTGGTTTAGGGTTTTAGCGATGGATTCGAGTTCGACGGTGGCGCCGGCGAGTGTGTCGCGGTCGGAGAGTTTGTTGAGGCAAGTGATGACGCGTTGCCGGAGGTTGGGAGGAGTGGTGGCGGTGAGTTGCGGTGGACCGCTGAGGGAGTGCCGACGTGAGGACATTGTCGTCTTTTCAAGAGGTTAGTGTCTTGGCATTCGAGAAGAAGAAGAACGGTGGTGAAGGAGTGTTGAGAGTGTGTGAAACGGTGCGTATTGTGATTTTTTTGGCGGCAGAGTTTGGAAGAGTATAAGGAGTTGTTTGGCTCTTGTAAGAGAGTTTCCTTATCACTCTGCGCTTTTTATACCAATACCAATGTTATAATACAAGCTCCAAGAAGTCATAGATTAACTTTTGGTTGATAGTTACTATGCTCCCAAATGCGTAATGAGTAGACACACTACTAGTCTATTAATATATCAAAATTTTAAAATAATTAGTTTATTATTGTACATTTTATTAGTCAAATTAATCTCTGACGGTAAAATATTTCGTTAATATTGTCATATTAGTGACTAAATATACTTATTTACTGACATATCAGTCTTTATAGATACTTGTTAATTGTCATTTCAATCCTTATATGAAAAGAGTTATTGTGAGTATTGAAAAATTATTTTAGCGTCAACGACTATTTTAACTTACAAAATGCACAATCAAATACTATTTTAGAATTTTGATGCATTAATGGACTAATGTGACTACTCCCTACACATTCAAGGACTCAAATGACCATTATCCCATTAATTTTTGGAGAAATAATCGTTGTAGTCCCTTAATGCATAAGAGTGATCACAATAGTCTCTCAATGTATTAAAATTTCAAATTAGTTTATGATTGTGCACTTTGTTAATTAAAATAGTATCTCATGTTAAAATCTCATCATGTTAATATTGTCATATTTGTCATTTAATATATTTATTTAATGTCATATTATCCTTATAAATATTTACTTATTGTCATTTTAGTCAATATAAAAAAAAATATTGTAAATATTATGGAACTATTATAACATTAAAAATTATTTTGATTAAGAAATTGTCAATTATGAACTATAAAAACTAGTGGTGGAGCCAGAAAAATTGTTTGGGTGGGCCACTAAAACAAACTATAAACAATAATATGTAAACATAAAACTAAAGTAGTAATAAGCCTTAAGCATGAAGTTGAAATTACAAAGTTTGACTAAAAAGTTCAGGTGTATACTTTAAAAAAATAACTTACATAGTTTACTGATGCTATAAATTATGAATATTTTTGAAATAACTCACATATATCACATTTGTAATCGCCGAAAATCTAAACTGTTGAAAAATTGTTTAACACTCGCAAAATAGACCTATGATTTTTAACTTTTTAATTTTTCAGGTGGGCCACTAAACCAATTAGTGCAATTTTGAATCTGTCGGACACTAAAATCGTAGCAAAATTGTTTAAAATATCACAAAATAGACCTACGATCGTTAAATTTTTAATTTTTTCGAGTGGACTGTGACCCACCCAATTTATGAAGGGCTCTGCCACCGATAAAAACTAATTATTAAAACTGGATCGTAATGAGTGACAAAACCATGATTTATTTTTGTACAAATTCCATGTGGGTTTTAATACATGTTTTCTAATATTTCATATTTGTTGGTTAAATTTAAATACAAAATCCATCGTTAAATCACGTGGAACACACAAATTTGGTACATCATATAAAGTTTTATTGAATAGAGTAAAACATAAAGTCAATGCTATGTCAATTTTCCCTACTTAGATTGAGATAGCACTTGAGTGACATGGAGTTGGGTGATATTAATGACATTGATCAATCACAATATTTATGTTTCTCTCTCTTTCATGTGATTGGTCAATATCACCAATGTCACCCAACTTCATATCACACCCAAGTGCTAGCCCTCAGATTGAGATACTATTTTTCTCCCATATAAAAATATGGATATATACTATTTTTTTCTATGAAATAAAATAAATTTAAGATCCACTGTGTTGTGTTCACCGGGTTATACAAATCTGTGTGACTACTTCAATTTCTGCATCATAGTCTGACAGTCACATGCATCAAACGCCACGTACGTATCCAAAGTTAAACATGTAGAAGGGAGTCATATGAATTTACGTGTTTAATCCTAAATTCTATAGCTAGTTCCCCAACATTATGGACTGACCACATACCTTAAGATTAGTTTATTATAACATATATTAACAATGATCAGCAGGTTTAGAATAACCGCACATGCTCAAACCACGTGTAATGCAGGCCATTGCAAAAGGCACATGTTTCTTCATGTGGTTGAATACATCCTAGATTTGTGATTCTAAGAATCAACATTATTAAAATCAAATTAGATTAATAGTGAAAAATAAATAACTAATTCTTCTTTGTTTGAAAAATGCTATAAAGATATGGTAAATAAATCATAGTGAAGACTAAAATGTAAAGATAATAAAGGTAAAATATAAATAAATATTATATTTAAGAAGCAGGAAACAACATTATCAACTAAAGCAAATATGACCTAAAAAATACATTCTCAAAATAAGAGGAGACCTAGCAAAATTAAACAACACTAAACTAGACTAGATTAAGCATGTATGCTAAATCGATTTGTTTAATCATTTTGGTTAGCATTTTTTTAATGACATGTTTTCTTTCTTACTAGTAAAGATTATATTTTTTTTATTTTAATAGAGTGACAAAGACTCAAAAAAGAAAAGCGAAAAACTAAACGGCATGTAAGCCCTATTATCAAACAAGAGACTCCGAAGCTTACTAGGATATGAGCGTCTTTAAAACAAGATGATTACAAGAATCAAAAGAAAGGAGAGACTAACATTTGCTAGCTAATTTGAACATTTGTTCCCTTTGCACCAAATATGGATAACCTAAAGTATGTTAATCCTGCAGCAGAAACTCTTGAATATCTTGTACCAGAAATGGAATGGTCTCACTGATCTTGCAATTGTTAATAACCATGTCAATGACAACCTTGAAGTCACTTTCAACAATCAGGTTGAAAGACCTTCTCTCAAAGCCATGTCAAGTCCCAAATAAAGGTCCCACATCTCAGCATGTGGAGCATCATAAGCTTCAATTATGCGACAAAATCTCTTAGGCCACCTGCCATCAAAATGACCCAAAAGACCACCAGAACCCACAACCTTCATGTTACCTCTGTACGCTCCATCACAATTAAGCTTCACCTAATCATCAGTCATTCTCTTCCAAATGAAAATTATGCAAAAGACTTTGAGAACTTTCTTCAATATCCCTAATAAAAATTATGGATGTCATATGGAGAAGTATGCGATCTTTCCTTCCTCAAAAATTTGATTTGTTTCACCAAGTCCGCAAATACCAACATAGTTATGAAAATTGTTTGCCACCTAGAGTTGGAAGTTCTATTCCATCTTTTGTCGAGGTTATTGAAAACATGATTTCTACGATTAGTAAAAAAATTAGTTTTCAAATATGGAGGTATAAGTCTAGCCCATACTTGAGTGGTAGAAGTACGAGCACATGTAGAACAACCTCATCTTCATTCCCACAACTTGAGCAAGTAGCTGATATGCTAAATCCGCACCTACTCATACGGTATTTAGTAAGACTAGGATCATGAGCTACCAACCACATGAAAATTTGATATAGTGCGGTTTCCTCAACTTCCATATCATTTTCCGGCCCCTTTTCACCTAGTTTGGTTACAAAAGGAACAAATTACAATTAAGCAATTTGAACTGAGAATTGATATGTATTTGTGCCTTCGCGCCAAATGGTGTCATGTCCATCAATTCCAACAGACGCAGATAATGATAGTACTTTATTGTTGTCGGCAAATTTTTAAACAGAAATTAGTATCTGGGATCCTGGATAAATTAACCACATCCTTAACACTAAGAGTAATATACAGGAAACAAAGAAGATTGAGTAGCAATTGTGACGAGAGGGAGGTTGTTAGACACTTATTTATCAAACAAAAAATTAGTATGAAGACCATCCCTAATTTACCACAATACATTTCATTGAAACTCCGCCCAACTCCCAACAACGACTTTCCACATAGAAGAATCATAAGGCTCTACCCAACTCCCAACAATGACTTTCCACGTAGGAGAATCATAAGGCTGAGATGGAATAAAAAAACACAAATCATTACTGCGACATATTTACTATTGAGATCTCTTCATCAAATATCATTAGCCTTAGTAGGGAGGTTCCATAACATCTTCATCAGAAATGTTTCATTTGTAAAGATTTAAATTGACCTATTTCGCCACAAACTCATTCAACTAATCAGACAAATCAAAGAATAATAGTGCTTAAACGGTGTATAATATTGCTAATTTAACTTCCAATTCACTCCTCTGCAAAATAACAAATTTTCCAATGCACTATTTTGTGCAAGGAGTTATATATCTCCTTCTCCTATTATTGATTTTCATTCTTGAATATCTAAAACAAACCGTGGAATAACAATTCAAAGCTCATCCAGCCAAATTTAATAAATGTTTGCCATCAAGTGAAACAGAAAATAAATATGTGGTCTATTGTAAAATTAAGGTTTAAATGTGCAGCATGTGCAAGAGGGAAGGATGAAATCATCTATCATATGTTATTATCATATCATTATAGTATGGTTGAAACATCACAAGCCCAGGGGATTCAACTTGTTATGTAGTCACGTGACCCTTGGATATGGATATTTAATGTATTATACCCATTTTAAAAGCAAAACATCTAGATTGGTCACCTAAAAAATATCAAGATTGGTTAATTGGGGAAGATGTTATTTTCTTTCCAATTGGTTGCATACAACTTAGGTTTTACAATTGATAGAGAACATTTTACTGTACGTGTCTAAAACAAATTCAATATGCGTAATATTCACAGTTAAATACTTGAATTTTTTATTTTTTAGGGAAGCTAAATGCTTGGAGTCATAACTTAAATTTACCATAAAAAAGAAAAAAACCCGCCAAATAAGTAGGCATTTTAATCCTTAAAATTGTAAATATAGGTCAATTTAGATCCTGTCAAATTTGTGAAGTAGCAATTTAATTTATCAAACTTTCTAAATATCAACGAATTTAGTCGTTTTCTCAAATTTTGCACCATAATTTTGAAAATTTATGATTGTTTTGAGGCAACAAAAGTCTATTTATGTATGTTCTTTATTGACTTACTAATAAATTATTTTGAAGGATTAACTAAACTCTGATGGATTTGACCTCATGAAAAGTTCTTGTGTTGCAAATCATTTTTTAAACAAAAAGATTTTAGAATTTAGACTGACCAATACTTTTCAATTTAAGGTAATAAATTATTTACTTCAAATATTTGAGTGACTATATTACCAACCCTTACAATTTGAATGACTAAAATATCTATTTACTCAAATTCTTTACAAAAATTTTCATCACTGAATTTAGTGAATAAGTTTGACAAGAATTTAACTTTTTTTCGCAAAATTTCTATAGTTAATATAATTTTTTCTAGCAGTGATTCACTAACCACTAAAGAGTTCACGTGACTAATCAATTACCTAAAAATTAAGCAAGAGTTGTGAAATTGAAACGTGAAAGAGAGGAACAAGAAGAAAAAGAAACAGTCAAATAAAAAGGGAAAAATAGCATTATATTGTAACTACCATGCTAGCAACTTCTAGAGGAAAAAATAGACTAATCAAAGATGTTATCTTATCTGCATCTCCGTGATTTAAGTCATGATGCAATAATGATTTAAAGCATGAAATTGATAACTCTCATAATTTTACACAAAAGATGTATACATATCATATTCATATACCCAAAATTCATGGAACAAGAAAATGACATAGTATACACGGCGATGATGAATGCATGTGACCAGTGTTTTTCCATTTTTGTGAATAAGACTAGACAGTTTTTGGCCTTGTTGTAGTTATCATATCATCGTAACACATATATAGACCAATTACCCTTCTTTGGTAATTTAATTTCACCAACATTTCTTCACTGTCCAATATCAATTGCTCGAAAATCAAGTTTGAATGGAATCTGAAAAACAACATAGGTCCAATTTAAAGACCAATTTCTTAAATTAGATAAAATGACAAATACGACAATTTTTTCTCACGAATTTTAAATTTTAATAAAATGCATTTCTAAGACAAGATTCAAATTAGAGATTATTTATGATTAAATTAAAATAGACTCAAATCGCCTCATCCAAAATGTTCTCGAATTAAGATTTTAGTATGCATGCCACTAAGTTTGTTAAACCAGAGAGCAAATTGGACATTTTTTTGGACAATGCTAACAAGAGTATTATTAAACAACCAAAAATGGTAACTTTTGTGTAGGTTGATATGATGTATACAAATTGAATTTAAAGGGGGTGAATAGATTCCTTCCCAAAATTTTCTTGGAAGTGTGTTTTGAAAATGATTCTAGCACGATCGAATTTGACTATTGAAAACTACGCGAATGTTAATAATACAATTCAAATTTGAACAATGAATTAACAAATGAATTGATATTTATCAATCAAACTTAATACACAATCAAGTTACAAAATCAAGTACAATCTCAAACAAAATCTAACCAAGAAAATCAATCCCAAGTAATAAAACTATTTCATATATCATGAATCAATTAAAAAATTGAAAAGATGATATCAATATTGTGAAGTGATTGAAAGATATATTAGGTTTTCAAAGTTTTAATCGATCACCTCGCATGTATTGATTAACCTAATCAATTATCACATATCAAATTATTATTGATTGCAAGAAATAAAGAGAAGAGATAAGTACACATCGGATTTATAGAGGTTCCCCCAATAATCCTTGATATGGGGTACATCCTTTCTTTGTAGAAAAAATCTCTACAGTCTTTCACTAGCATGTTAAAATTTACAGAGTCAATCACAAAGGTTCCTTAAATTTACGAATCAACCTAATCTTAAATCTTCTACAAAGCTTAGAAATGCAAAGGTTCCTTAGAAATGCATTGTTATTTATAGATCCACGGGTCTTTGAATCTTAAGCTAGCATGCAATCCTCCAATCTTCTTTTTCAAGAAATCTTATTTGCTAAGATTCTAGCTTCAATCCCCTTGAACCTTGAACGTTTGAGAAACAACCCCCCACAATTAGCTTCAGAGGTGAAAACTACCTCTTTTTTCTTAAGATCCTTGATGCTCCACCAAGATCTTTAACTGAAACCAATTATATAATTATCATATAGAACTTTATCAAACTAGATCTCCAATTGCTACAAATGTTGTTAGAAAAAAAAGTGTTTAATCTAAAGAAGTTAGAGAGAGAGAGAGAGAGAGGGAGAGAGAGAGAGAGGGGACTTTTGCAAAACAAATTCAATAGTGAGAGAATGAAGGGAGGTAACTATATATAGTTGTGAGACATAGGACCAAGTTTGGCTTAAAATAAAAATGAAAATACGCGTTTGAATCGATTCATTACAACCTTGATTTGAATCAATAGTGCAAAAATTGAAATTTGATTTGTTATGAAGATTGATTCGATACCCATGAACTATGATTTGATTCATTGATTCTTGGGTGAAGATTGATTCAAATCATCATAAATTTGATTCAAATCATAGTTCCAAAGAAAAAATAGGATCAAAATGAATCAAATCAATTGGCTCTTTACAAACAATGAATTGAATCAATGAACTATTATTCGGTTCATTGATTCTTAGGTGATGATTGATTCAAATCATCATAAATTTAATTCAAATCATAGTTCCAAAGGAAAAATGGGATCAAAATAAATCAAATCAATTAGCTCTTTACAAACAATGAATTGAATCAAAGTGATTCGATCATTTTTTCTTTTGCAAGATTTCAATAAAAAAAAAGGGCAACCCGGTGCACTAAAGCTCCCGCATACGCAGGGTCCGGGAAGGAGTCCCACCATTTAGTGTATTGTACGCAGTCTTACCCTGTTTTTTACACAAGAAGCTATTTCCAGGACTTGAACCCGTGATCTTCCAGTCATATGATAACAACTTTTGCAAGATTTCAATATAATCAGCAAAATAGGAGCAGGTAGAAAAATGATTTGGTCAGTTTATGCATACCAAAGTATGAATCGAATCAAAGCATTGAAATAAGAGTTTCTGAAAACAAAAGATAACCAAAACCATGCAATGACATGATACGATATACATTGAAGATCTAGACTAAAAAGGGTGCCTTACAATAGTAACTAAGCTATAACCAAACAAAAACATTATCTAATCAAGTCAAGGAATAAACATCATCAAAACTTATCTAATTGAACCAAGAAGCAAACTGCATTTTGTATAAAAAGTTGTGTATTTATTACTTTTAGTGTTTTACATATGTTGACTTGTAATTTCATTTTTTTTCATAGATTCTTTAAACAACGTTTTTAAAACGCTTTTAACATGACTTTTTTTGTTGAAGGCTTGAGCGCATCATGTATTCTAGAGTTTTATAAATTCAGTCTTTTTTGAGAAAATATTTTAATGTTGATAATATTTAGAAATCAATGTAGCTTTTTTACCGTAGAAATCAATGTAATTGATCTTTTCAAATTTTTTGCATTAACCCTTTGATTATCTAGAGAAATGACTCCTCTTCATCCAAAGACCAGCTGCAGGGACAGAGCCACCTCCAGCTAGCCTGGGCACTTGCCCAAACTCAACTTCTACTTTCTTTGTAGCAAGCTTAGCCATTACTAGAACCTCTCGCTTTTCCTATGGATTTTGGTGTAAATTCCACAGGAAGCACGTTTCCTACGGATTTTGCCAAGGATTTAGGTTCCCAGGTAAATGTAATACTTTCGTGGGTAATCGTTTCCTTAAGATTTTAGGATCCGCAGGAAAGGTATACCCGCAGAAAATGTGCAATTATCCGTAGGAAGGAAGTAACATTACATGAGAAATGTATAAAATTGTCCGTAGAAAATGTGCAATTTTTTCCTAAACTCTATAAAATTCCTGGTTGAGCCACTGACCAGCTGAGAATAAGTAAATGTATTAAATGATTTCTTTTTGTCAAGGATCTAGTCAATCGTTCATTCCAGTCATGAATATGATTTTGGAATCCGTTACTCCCGTTCTATTCAAGTTCAACTTTCATTAAACCATATTAACCACACTAACCAAATATTTGCTTGAACAATACTACAGCTTTAGAATCATATTGGAATAAAATGCTTTTCTTCTCCATAGAAAGATTATTAAAATAAACCACTAACTTTGGCATAGAGATTATTATATGTACTCCGCCATGACTTAAATAAAATAGTTCAAGCATATTGTCGTACGAAGTCAGCGAATTCTCTTTAGACACTTCTCTAGCAATCAGCAATCCATTTATTCAAAGCTATTCCAATTTCCCCACCACAAGTACCCTCACCTAGGTTGTTCATGGGTTCAGATGATTCGTTTAGTTCACTGATCCAAACCAACTCAATTTTCATTTACTCGAATCCGTTCAATCAAAAGCAATCCATTTAAATTTAGAGTAGTTTGGTTATGATATGATTGGAGTTAGAAATAAATTGAGGCGATTCAAAATTACCTGAGTTTGTTTTGATAAAAATTGGTTTAGTTCGAAATTAAGCTCAAGTTTGACGTAAATTATTTTTTAGTTTAAGTTTGACTCATTAAAGTTCACGAAAAATTTGGTTCGACTCGATAAGTTCAGTATATTTTCTCAAAAAAAGTCAATTTTTTAGATATTTGACGTTTTGAATCTTTTTAAAAGGCAAAGATTGAATTATAATAAAAGTCATCACAAACATAAAATGTTTAAAGGATAGACACAAATACAAAGTTCTCACATGTATAAATATGCAAATAAATACATAAAGCAAAAAATATAACAAGCTACAAACACCTAAGACAAAATACGAAAACAAATAACATAGACAACAAAATTCTACAATTAACATTGAGAATTTCTTGAAAATATGAAAATCATTGGTAAAGGTACTGGGTCACTGAGTCATTGATCGAACCATTAAGTTATTGATCGAATCACATGACTGAACCAGATTGAATAGAACAACTCGGTTATTGACTCGGTCTTTATAACACATATTCTTTGTGTTGAATTAGATTGAACTGAGTGATTTTGATATAATAATTGCCCCTTGAATTCACCTGCATATATTTTTTTGAGATATAATACTTATTCAAATAAATACTAAAAAACATTTCACTTCGCATCTACAATACAAATAAAAACAAGTGCTAAAAAAATAGTTGTAGTCAAGTTAAATATTTATGAATTTTTTTTGCAAGTAAAATGTTTATGAAATTATTTCATATTGTATGATTATTTTTTGATGCAAGTATAGTTCTTTTTAATGACAAATTATATTTGAAGTCACAATTTAACGATTTATATATGTGATGACAGCATTGATACTGTATCCTCTATTTAAAAAAAAAACGTTGATATAGTATCCATTTTCCATTTATTATATATAATTTATTAGAAGCAATTAATTTACAAGAAATGGCCAGTGGTGTAGTGGTAAAGTGATTCATTTGTAGGTCATTTGTCACGGGTTCAACACCCAGATAATATTGACTTGGGACCTGGAGTCTGTTCCTCCTTAAGGTTATGTTCGATTCTCTCCGATACTAATTTGGGGGTTAATTTAGCTTTCTCAAAAAAAAATATGAACTTTTAATTTAAACTTTGGATTTTTAAAATTAAAATATAATTTATTCCCGGTAAAATAGTTTTTCCTTTAATTAAATCAATATTTCACATCATTTTTGAAGCATTGAAATGTAAGAAAAAAAAGTATACAAGATTTTTAGGGTTAAATAATGTTTGCATCAATATACAAATTTATTCTTATAGATGTCTTTTATTTTTTCTTTGTCCTTTCAATTCAAATATTGAAAGTATCAATCAAAGGCATATATGGCCAATACAAAAGGCTTCTTTCAAGGGATAACGATAAGAATATGGGCAACAAGAGTTGGATGAACAGAAACTTGTGATATAAATTGTATGGATTTGATTAGTGTGTTCATAAATGAATCATTGTATTGGACCATGTCAATGTTGGTTGAATTAGAAACAAGACCCCATCTATTGAACTTGTCTTTGAATTACAAATGAATTGTACAAGAGTTCACATGGGAGAGTTCAAAATGTAGACCAAAACCATAGAACACATTGCACATCACTGCGCTTATTTAGTGCGTTTTCCTACTAAGGCGACACATTCACATGCAAAATCTGATAAGAAAATTTAACACTAGCATGGGGGGTGATGGTCCATTATATTTTTATTTGATTATTAATTGGGGAGATAAATTTGGGACAGAAAGGGAGCATCTTCCTGAAAACATTCTCTCGTTTTCACAATGGTCATTCGTCACGTGACATTTGCCATGTGATGTGATCAAGATTATTGTATAAATCACAAACTTCATCTATACATTTCATGCATTGTATAATTGATGTCTTATATCCCTGTGAGCATAGCTCAGTTGATAGAGACATGCATTATTATATGCAGGGCCAGAGTTCGAACCCCGGACACCCCACTTATTCATCTTAAAAAAGATGAATTTTAGACACTAGACTATTTGGCCAAAAAATAAAATAAAATAAAATAATTGATGTCTTATAATAACTATCATATTCACAAAAGAAAAATTGTTTTCCCTAAAAAAAAATTGTTTGAAAAATAGTTACTTTTATTTTTAATGAAATATAAGTTATTTTGTTTTCAATTGTACTCTCTAATTTATATATTATCAAATTCGACATCATTTCTTGACATGCTTATCAAATTAAACATGTCAAGAGAGAAACAATTATATTTGAATCACTTAAACATTCTTTTCGTAATATACTCAAATTTTTGTTTTCGTTGTAAGAAAATGTCTGATACATCAGGGAAAATGTTTGATTACCAAAATTTTGAATTCTACTTAGGAGAATTACTTACATTTTATACGTCTCGAATACGACTACTTCAAGTGAATGAGACTACAAGAAAAGAAACAAAAGCTTGATATCCTTTGTAATTTTGTTTATTTGTTTGTTTAAATCGTTATATATATCAAAGATTAATTACAGGTAAATTCGATATTTTGTTCCAAGTCCCTTGTTACCTACATTTTGAATCGGTCACAACTTTAAGACCTAAAAGTATGTAAATGAAACTCCAAATTCAAATAATTGTACATAATCATTAATCAGCACTATCGTTGTCATATTAATTGTGGGGTTGACTCTAGTTTTAAGTTATTCCCATTCTAATAATAATCCAAAATGCTGCATATGGCATACGGGTATCACAAATCGTTTTCATGATAATAAGAACAGAAAGAGAGAAAAATTACAAAACATTATTTAGGAATAGGGGTTCATGTTGCTTGATTTTATCTTTTTTTATGATGCAACATGTCGCTTGATTTTAAAGTCCTCATTATGACAACCAACATTGTGAGCTTGTCCTTCTATTTAGTTCTAATAATGCACTATGGTTTTGAAGTTAGATATTATAGATAATAAAAAATAGTGGTGTTAGGAACATTATCATTTTTAATAGGATTTATAATTATTTGGAACTTTTTATTTTAAAATCAAAATATGTACTGAAATATTTGGAGTTCAGTAATGGACTAATAGTGGTCCTTGGTCTGTGTTGGCTCTGTCCTTATTCTGCCAAAAAAACATGCTACTGAATAATTAGTTAGTATATTTTAGATATTAATTTATTTATATTATAATCAGCTAACCCTCATAATTCTAATTTCCACATGGAAGCCACTTAGCCACATAACAATCATAGGCTTGGTTTTTTGTTGTCATCTGAAAGAGTCTTTTAAAAATCAAATTCAGTTTGAAAAATATTGAAAAGAAAAATTGATTAGTTTCTTTGTCATTTTATATTATTCGATCTTTACCAAATTTTTTTTTATATTATTCGAAAAGCTGTATGTGACGAGGAAAGCGAGCTTAAAATCATTTGCCTTGTGATAGCCAGCAACTAGATACTTTATTATTGTTCTAATCATTGAAAAAAATACAATGATAATTGATCTGGATAGGGTAATGTATATTATTTTGATTAAAAATAAGTAAATTATATATATAGAAATGGTATATGCTAATTATGATATAATATACTTGTTAAACTAAAAAACAATAAACCTTTTGATGTTGAATTCGTAGACATGCTCTTTGTGGCAGAAATGTGGAGCTGTCAATTTTGGTCCAACATGATGGGTGTCGACGGTTTAGGTTTGTATTTTGGATTTGGTTGAGCTCCTCAATTATAACATTTTATCTCATACTAGACCATCGGCACGGGTCATATCAAAGGTAATATTTGATGGTAATAGGTAATAAAATAGTTTAGATGAATGTCATGATTGTCATATAATATTTCATAAAAAATAGGTTAAAATTAGGTTAAGTATAGCGGGACGGGTTAACATTTATAAGTAAGAGATAGCGAGACGGGTTAACATTTATAAGCAAGAGATTTCCAAAAAAATAGCATATGATTAGGAATATAATTTTATTTTACTTTAGATAAACATTAAATGCAAAAGTGTGGAGGTAAAAATTAGGTTAAAATTAGGTTAAGTATAGCGAGACGGGTTAACATTTATAAATAAGAGATATCTTTATACTAATATTTCTACCTCCCGCAATCAGTTTAAACTTCCAAAAATATCTTTCAAGTCTACCAAATATTTCATACTCATTTTTCACACACCTCCACAAATCATCAGAACGAAAACTTTTTTCATTTATTTCTGGTTATGGAAATTTCAATTTTTAAAATTGTTGGTACGAATACAAGGTCTATCAATTTTAAAATTCAAATTACTAGATCTCTCTCTCTCTCTCTGTGTGTGTGTGTGTAAATACATGGATACAGAGTCAGAAACATAATTAGGAAGAGCGGTTTAACCTAACAAACAAAAGGAAAAACAAAGAATCAAGACAATTAGGAAGAGCGGTCTGATCTAAAAAAAAGAGTCTCAAAATTATATAAAAAATCACAATGCCCACTCATACAAGAACCAGAAGCAACTCCACCCTACAAGATATAAAGCGGGAAGAGACACTCAAAGGATGGGACAACCAAAAGATAGGACACATACTCCCACCTTAACGACCTATCTAATTGATACATCACTAAAAGGATACATGCACATGAAAAAAAAGAAGTATACTTGCATACCTCACTTGGTCCCCACATAACACACCCCCATAACCACCCACCCCATGAAGCACCAATAAACATCGCAAGAGGGAGGGGGTGGGTTTGAATTGTGACCCTTTTTCGCTTTTAATTCTGAAAAACAACATGTATGTATATTGAAGAAAATTCTTGGTAAGGGTTAGACAAATTGAAATTCTGGCACGCAGTAAAAAAATTATACACGATGTTAAGACAAGTGCAATGTCAAGAATGATGTTAAGACTTCGTGATAACATATTTAACAAACAATGATGAAAGGGCAAGAAGTAAAAAGACACAAGATGTTTGATAACCCAGTTCGCTGCAACTTCACCTACGTTTGGGGGATACCAAACCATGAAGAAAATTCACTATAGTAGTATCAATTCGAAGCATACATAAAAACCCTCGGTCTATTAGCTTTTCACTTAATCACTGCCAGTGCAATTTCTACCTAAGACTCTCCTCGTCCTTGAAGATAATAACAGAAATGGAGACACTATCCTAATCTAAGAATCAACTCATGCTTACAATCTTTGAGAGATTCAGTGTTTTACAACTCAACTACAAAGTCCAACCCTAATATCAAGGTGATATGAGAGTAACTCACAAATAACAAAGACAGACTAATATCCTAATTGACTCTTTTGTGAATTGCGGCTTTAGTCACGAATTAGGTCTTGACTCTTCCTTTATATAGCCTGATTGCAGAATGAGCTTGATGCACAAATCGGGCTAGACATCCAACTGAATCACGAAATTTCAGCACCATTATTCTGAACCAGATCATATGTTTCCTTAAATGTTGCAACAACATTCTTAAGGAACACACTAAGTATAAACTTCCTATCTCTACTTCTAGAAACACGCTTCTTCGCCAACTCTTCATGTTAAACAAATCTTCAGAGAATATTCAGGAATCTTCACGATTTAGATTGATCTTCAACAAAGTTGAACAAGGCTCGCTATGATGTCGTACCAACATGATAAGACATCTTGTCTGACATCTTGCTGGAACTATTGTTTTAACAAAATGTAGCCAACACATGTCTACAAACCTAACACAAATAATATCAAGGCGCCTTAATATTTTAAACAGTAATTTTATCAAGGACCAGAGTGTTATGGATTAAGCAGTTTTAATGAGGATCAAAATGTTCTGCATAATATTTATATAACTGTATAAATACTAAAGCAATATAAATAGTTAGTAAAGGACTAGATAACTCTGGAAGAATATAAATGTTAAGTAGTTGTAATTAATTTGTACCAGAATATTCTGGATAACAATTATATAGTTAAGTTATAAGCTGAATAATAAATCAATATTAATGGTTAGTTGAAGGATCAGAGAACTTTGGATATGAAGCAGTTATATTTGATTAGGACCAGAATGTTCTGGAGAAATTGTTAATAAGATTAATAAACTTGATAATGTGTGTTTAGTGTTTAAACAAATAATAAAGAGATAAGGAGAAAAAGATCACACAAGATATTTATCATGGTTCACCAAAAGCCGACTACTTCTAGTCCCCACACTTCGTGTGAGATTATCCACTATAGTATCCTGCTATCAGAAACTTCTGAATATCACTATATGTTCTTGATCACACCAAATAAATCTGTTAAACTATGTATTATCAACCTCAACAGGGTTATACAATTATTTGCATTCGTTCAAGAAAGGTTAGAGCAAATTCTCTCTCAAACTATTGTAAACAAATATACTTGAGAGCTAGATTACAATTTGTAAGATGAAGGAATTTGTTGGATCATGATTTCTCAACACTTGTTTGAGATTTTGATAAAACAAACTTAAAAGATTATGATTCAAATATACTGAGAGAGTTTGAGCTTGTTTGTTTGTGAATAGCTTTGGAGATTAGTGATAATTTCACTTGAAAGATGATTGTATGCTTTTCAAAACTCTTGTTATTTCCATTCAAGTGTTCCTCTATTTATAGGAAATGTGAAACTTGGTGATCACATCATAAAATAGTTGTTGGGACACGTTTTCCTATGTAACATGTACTTCCTTTAGTTGCTTGGAGTGAAAGCATGATATTTTCTCTTTCAGAACGTTTTGCAGAACATTCTATGAACACAACCAAACTTGAGAAATATTTGACACGTTATTGCAAGCTGTAATAAGCTGTAATGTTTTCAGCCATTTGATAACATATGTGGAGCTCATCTAGATGTCATATGATGATGTCATATGCTTTTATCACAAGGATCACATTTGAGATGCACTTTTGATGGATCATTTATTTCTTTCCTTAATGGGTCGAAATTCCTTAAGGCCTTTATGCTAATTTTGTTCTCTTGTGCTTTTCATGGCCCATGTGCAATGTTTTGTTATCTTTGTGAGGTCAAAATGTTCTCAATGAAACAATCTCACAAAATTCATTAGTAGATAACAAGATAATAATTGTAAATGTGTTTGTTATCTTTAAAACATCAAATGAGGATTTTGCTTTCAACAATCTCCCCCTTTTTGATGATAACAGTTATTTAAAATTTATTTTAATTCCAATTAAAGAGATTTATTTTGATAATATTTTGAACAATAATTTTATGAACCAAAATATCTTTTTCATTCATTTCATGGGATTGTACAAGATATATATGGTTCATCAAAACATAAACATAGTACATCAAAATAAACAAGTAGAAGTACTAAACTACATAACAAATCACAATTTGTAGCAACAGTAATACAAACAACAAAACAATATTTTTCAAAATAAAAGAGATCATCATCAATAATTTTTTTGAACTAAACTATACTTAACACTTCTACTACCCATTCTATTACTACCCTTCTATTCTCCCCCTTTGTTTAAGCAAAATGGAGATAAAGCGCCAGAAGCTTCAAGTGTAGGGAATAGTTGGAGAAGATGCATCAGAAGATAAAGAAGCCTGGTGAACCTTGGAGCTGGAAGAGGATGTGCGATGGGAGGAGGAACATTCAACCTAACACTCAAAGTGTTAGTAAGCCATTCTATCAGAATTTGATTTTCAATAGTATCGTAAATCAGATGGTTCAAAAATAGCTTCCGACCCATTAAACAATTTAGGAACATCCTTCTTAGTCTTGCTAGTGTTTTTCTCAACTTTAGACCTCTTGGAAGGTTTATCATCCGTATAAGGAAAGGATGGAGAGGTATTTGAAAACATGTCAAGAATAGTAGGACAAGCAGATTGGAGAGTCCTAAATGATTTCATAAGGACAAATGAATCAAAGTGAGGACATTGATTAAAAAACATGCTCACATAATTAGCTAGAAACAAAACAGAGTAGTTTTTTTTAGGAGGGGAAATAAAAAGATGGGATGTTTTCGAAACTTTTGTAGGTGGTGGATGTTTGGAGGTAAAACTTTTGTGTACCTCGGTTGCCTGAACCTCATAGAATGTAGTAGTTTGATTTCCAAAGTCTGCGAGAAGGTGTTGATGTTTCTCTAAAATTGGAATCGTAAAGCAACTGATTTTTCGGTACTTTACCTAATATAAACAAATATCAAAACAACTCTACCAACAATTAGTAGCCAAATGTGTTATAAATAAAATAAAAAGAAAAAAAAATCTAAAAACTAAGCAAAGAAAATAAAACAAAATATTCACAAACCCTGAAGAATTTGTCAAGCACACTAGTTATGCTTAGCGAAAATTACAGAACTGAACTAAACAAAAACTCTTTTTTTACAAACTCAAATGAATTAAGAGTGCTAAATGCTATACACGAGTCCCACATCGGAAGGCTTGTCAATGATATTGAGCAAGCTATCTAAAAAAAACGTAGTTTTAAAACTCGGACCGGTCGACGACTCGGTTAGGATAATGAGTAACTGGTTTATTGGTCGAACCATTAGGTCACTGGTTGAACCACATGACTGAACTGGATTGACTCGAATGACACAGTCCTTATAAAAATTATTTATAGTATTAAACCATGTGACTCAATCGCAAAATAATTCAAAAAAAAAACATCAAGACACATACAAATGCACACAAACCCATTCTTCAATTTAAACTACATGATTAATATTTAAAAAAGTATTTCAAAGTTTAATCAGATTAAACTAAATAACTCATCTCAAAAACGTTGAAAAATTGTTCATAACTCTATTTTTTTTACTGCTTACACTAGTTAAAAGTATACTGAATATTCAAGTCATAAAAAACCTAAAAATAACAAATTAATTTTAAAATATTAAATATTAAAAATGTCAAGCATTGTATTAATTTTTTTCACATGAGATTTGTTACTTTTGGAAGCTTCGTTAACACATTAAAATTAAGACTTGTCATAAAATTTGGGCTTACTTTAAAAGGCTCGTCACTATTAACTGTTGGAACAAAGGGTGTTTCACAAGTCACCTATTGAGTTTTGACAATAACAAGATATTAAAAATAATCAATTGGATATGCTAAACAATTTGTTCAAGTGTACATGATCCATAATCAAAGTACTATTCATAAAGATTCTGATTGAACAAGTTCAAGAGCAAAGGAATTTTATTTGAAGCTAAGAGCGTCTAGAAGAATGCATCTGAAGAATTGCGTCTGAAGAAACGGGTCTGAAGAAGAGCTCCTGAAGACACGTCATCAGAAGCAAGGTCATCAGAAGCTACTTCACTAGAGTTGACAAAGGACAATGTACGAATTGTACGGCCACGAACTCTGCAACCACCATCTCTGCAACCTTTGTCTCTACAACAAGACAAAGATAACAGTAACATTGCTGCAGACGTTGTTCCTTTTGTTATGGAATGGATTTGAAATTAGTTCTTCATAGGACAACTATCAAATCAGGCAAAAGATCAAG
>Ga0315915_1001884_pt1 | contig 26007 bp, 15 predicted proteins | sample MpolbnodulesMG_FD_207738 | JGI IMG/M metagenome (GOLD analysis project Ga0315915, IMG submission 207738) | Medicago polymorpha root nodule microbial communities from Los Angeles, California, United States - branched nodules | ecosystem: Host-associated > Plants > Roots > Nodule | place: USA...
TTTAGGAGGTTTTGGTCCTATGTCCCCCTCCTTTTCTTTTGTATTTCCCTCTTTTATAATTGAAGTTTTGAGGTAGCAGACCTTTTCTGCTCCTCTTTTTTTTTGGAAAAAAAAAAAAAATAATACGATACACACAATGGGGTATGATCAATCCACAGATAGTTACAAGGTAGTTGCCATTTTATGCAATAAATTTTGCAAAACTCAAGTTAGGATTCATACCTTAGGCACCAACTTTTGGAGAACCATTCCAGACTTCCCTTCTCAACTTATGGGTGAAGCCAAATACTATCTAGGGAAGTTTGTTAGTGGCAACATTAATTGGGCCATAGAAGATCAAAAGAATTACAATTCATGGGTAATTCTTTCTCTTGATTTAGGAAACGAGTCATATCAAGAGATTTTGCAGCCCGATTATGGTTTAGATGAACCTCTACAAAACTTCAGCTTGGGGGTTTCTAGGGATAACTTATGCGTCCTTGCCCATACGGAAACTTTTTTAGATATTTGGGTTATGAAAGATTATCGAAATAAAGATTCTTGGACTAAATTGTTTTCTCTTCCGTTTGCAAAATTCCCTGATTATTATGGCTATACTAATCTGCTTTATATTTCTGAGGAAGATGACCAACTGTTCCTGGACTTCTATAGCAAGATATATGTTTACAATTACAAGACTGGTACTGTAAAGATTCCTGCGATTCAAGACCTTCCTTCTACTTCGTTCATCTCTAATGTCTATGTTGAGAGTCTCATATCACCTTGACCTATGTTGGCTCTCAATGATTATCCTCATGTGTGTTTGGATATGTCATTTATTTTATGTTGGTTCTAGTTTTTTGTTTCTAACTTTATAGTCACATGTTAATTAATGGTCATTGTAATATTAACTTTATTATTTTACACTTAAAAGTTTCACATGCACATTTTTATGATTTTCTTCTTTAACTGCAGTGATCTTTTGTTGCTGTATTTTAAATGACCATGCTTGTAGCTTCATGTTACTTGGTTGCTAGTTTGTATTGGAAACTCAGTTCAAGTTCTAGTTAAATACTGCTTTTAATTAGGATAACATCGAAATTACAATGCATTTGATGCTTTTCGCTTTTCTTCAGTCATGATTATTTTCATTTTTCCTTAGGTGTAAGATACTGTAGTTTTCTCAAATGACTTCCATGACGCAATCATTGAGGCCACAACCAATCTTTCCTTAGGCATTTGCTTAGGTAATCTATTTGCTTTGCCTTTCGATTTCATTAACAGAACTTTGAACTCTAGGAATTCACTACTAGTTAACTATCAGTTATGATTAAGAATTCGATAAATCTAACTACCGGTAAAAAAAACAAATTACAACCTTATGTGGTGTCCTTCAAAGTAAGATGACAAATTAAATTGAAAGCATCATTCTTATGATAATATTAAACTATTTGAGCATTGGGAAAATGAACGGTTTGGGTGATCTTAGTATTGCTATTTTTTATATGATTTCGTTCTTTGTTCTTGATTGGGGTTCTTATCCTTTCTTCATCTTCTTCATTCCTCTTCTTCATTGTCCTTTTTAAGATGAATAAGAGGGAATTCGAGGTTCGAACTCCAAACCCTCCTTATTGAAATACATTTTTGTTTTTATAATTCAAACAAGTTCACAGCAGTATTCACTTAACACTTCTCACATTTTTATTTATAAAGGATTTAAATTGGTATTTCACTCGCAAATAGTTTACATCAGATATTCAAGCATAACAATAGAAAGTGCCAAAACATGAGAAATAAATTTATATATCAAGTGAAAATTTGCCTTACAAATTTATGCTAATGATTTTCACAAATAAATGTATTGGGTTAGCTAAATCTACATTATTATTGTTTATTTTTTGAAGAAGCTAAAATGAAATATATTAACCAGATACTTAGGGCCCGTTTGGATTAGCTTATTTTAGATCTTATATAAAACAGCTTATGCAAATAAATAAGTTTTTATGTATTATTTATAAGTTTTTAAGGTTGTTTATGAAAAAACAGTTTATGAAGATATGATTTTCGCTAGTGAGAACTTATAAATTAAAATAAAAGCTTATTTATTTACATAAACTATTTTTCATAAGCTCAAACCAAACGGGACCTTAGTCTCTCAAGCACAAGAGGTGTCAGAGAAAAGAAGAGTGTCTGTTACATGAGGTTACCGAAAAGAAACTAAGTGTTAAAGCCACAAAGAGGAGCAAAATAACATAAATCTTAGTGTTAAGTTCACCTCCATCTTCTTCTAAACTTAAAAATCAAAATCCCAAAATTATCAAAAAATAAACACTAAAATTTTTGATACTTTTACAAAATCGCACCCAACTATCCAAGTAGGCTGTAATCATATTCTATGTTCTCACATCGCTCCAACCACCGGAGACTTGTTCTTAGCAATTAGCCATTTTGCATATAAAATTCTTAGTAAATTTATTTCTTTTGTAAGCCAAAAATAGCATAAACACGGTAATCATAAAAATGATTTAATCAGTATGAAATGAAATTTTAAAAATAATCCTCTATCCTATATTTTTTTTTAAAAAAACTTGGTATCCGATCCAAGAACCGACTAATTCGAGGGATCAATCCCACCGTCCACTTGCGGGGGGCCCATTTAAAGCCAGAGCAAGCTCTGTATGGACCCACCGAAATTGGCACCAGAGGGAATCGAACCTGAGACTTTTGGAGGAGCAAACTCCAAAATCCCAAACCAACCACTAGGCCAACCCCAAATGGGTTCCTTATCATATATAATGCTGGGTTTATTAAAATTATAAAGTAACAAATATTTGTAGGTATATTTTTAATTAAAATTTTATATAAAATATTGTACGCCGGTCTTTCTACTAGTAATTATAATTAAAATCAAATAGGAAGGTCGATTATTCCAAAGATGATGATAAAACAACGACACAACGCAACGTTGAAAACAGAATGGGATTTGCATTTTTGTAACTGCCACTATAACTGGGTTTAGGCCTAAAAGGGAATCCAGATATGGGTTTTGGAGAAAATGTTGATGTAGAAAGATCTGGATTTTTTGGTTTTCTTTTTGAATTTGAAACTCACCTCATACACTTGGATGGAACCATTGAGGAGTACTACATAATATGTGATTTGTTAGGTTTATTGAGAATTAATTTTGAGTTAAGAAGCAGAAAGAATGAACACAATCGACCTTATGGAAATAAAGAATTATAAGGGTTTATGAATTAATTTTGAGTTAAGAAGCAGAAAGAATGAACACAATATTGAAATAAAAAAGAAGCAGATATTTGGGTTATGAAGGATTATGGAAATAAAGATTCTTGGAATAAATTTATCAATGTCCCGTTTGCGGAACTTGGTTATAATAGTTTTGGTTTCGTCGATCTGATCTATATTTCTAAAGAGGATGACCAAGTGTTTCTGGACATCTATAATAAGGTATATATTTACAATTACCAAGAATCATACTGTAGAGATTCCTGTGATTTACGACCTCCCTTCTACTAGGTTTACCTCTAATGTCTATGCTGAGAGTCTCATATCACCTTGACCTACATGCTTCGCTATGTTGGCTCTCTTAAGATTCCTCTCATGTGTTTTTGTTTGCTATGTCATTTATTTTATGTTGGTTTGTACCAGTTTTGGTGCTGACTTTCTAGTTTCATGTTAATTAATGGATCTATGTTCCTTTGAAATTTATAGATCTTTTATTAATATATTTAAACTGAATTATCCACACTTGTACGGCTATCAGACACCTAACTTGCAGTTTCATTAGGACGTTAATTAGTTTTATCCTTGCCAGGACACAATCGCAACAAAGATTGCAATTGTGTACCACACTCAATGAAAACCGCACAAAGTTTACCCCCATGTATGGCATTTGATTAAGAAAAAGGTTTAGGTTAGACTTGTATCTATAAAACATGAATTTGGCATTTTCTTAGGTAATATGCTTCAATGCTTGCTTAGCTTTTGGGTTTTGTTAACAAAACTTTAAACTCTATGAAATAATCGCTAGTTTCAATTTAGATAGACAATTAATTAGCACCCATCTACTATAAATTTCAGATTGCGGGTTGAGTAAATTTAAAATGACTAGGATAAACATATATGAGTGGTATTGGGATCCTTGTATATGATGTTGTTATGTAGTTTAGAAAGGTTTGCTGCTGAGATTTTCGATTCCTGTTCTGTAGCAGCTCCTTCTGTTGTGTGTGCCCGGTTCTGTTTTTATACCTATACTAGAAGAAATATTCTGGTCCGTAGATATGGTTTCTGCAGGTTTTGTTGTGTTGTTACTGTCCTTTTCACTTCGCTGCCTCAATGCGGTTTGTATCTCTCTGTTGTGGGTTGAGTTTTGGTTTTGGCCTGGTAGAGAATTTTTTGTTCTTTTGGATCTGTTGCTGCATTGGCTGGTAGCATGGGAGGTTATGTCGTCTTAGAGTTTCATGTGCTCGTAATTTTTCTGATTTTCTTCCTTCAAAATATAGTGACCTCTAACATAATTTAAGTTGTCATAAAGACTGATCAAGGTGATTATAATAAAGTGAAATTTCTCAACTTGGAGGCTTGCAGAGTGGATTTATGCAATTCCTTTCTACTATAGTATACTGCCATATCATATATGTATAAAAATAGTTATGTAGATCCACCTAGTACACATGGATTGCTTCTTCTTACCTTTTTTCCTTCTACCTATAACATTGGTAAAAATGCATGCCTTTTGTTCTTATTATAGCAACAAAGATTTTCAATTGCATGCACAACTCACATAGTTTACCGCGGATAATCGATAGCCAAGTCTGCAATGATCGATTCCGTCTACCTAATTTTCCTTCTACCTAAATGTATTACCTACTTCGTCGTAGACCCACATCATATTTTTCTATAAGTTCTTCAAAATTCCACTTAGTATAATCAATAGCCTAGTCTGCAATTCTAGATTCCTCAAAACATGCTTGCCATAGCTATAGTCACGCAAAATAACTGCATTTTGTACTAATTGAATAATGGAACGATGTAGGATTTTTACAATACACTTGTGGCTTTTTAATTTTCTTCTTCTGCCATTGAGGGTTGGATGTAAAATGTCATTTGAAGTGCTGAGCTTTGTTATATTTTCAACTCAAATAACTTTATAGTTTTGCTGTATATCCTTTATTATAAAAGCTAGACTTGATGAGCTGACATGTTTGCCCTAATCCCTTGCATTTTTCCCTCCTAAGCAGGTAATTAATGTTAATCTAATCTCTCAACCGTTGATTCAAATTAAACTCTATTTTCAAACTCCTCACTTTCTCTCTCATACAAAAACGTACCAGTACCAAGTAACAACACAAACCCTTCTCCTTCTTCTTCAAAAACACACACCAACCCTTCATCTTCTACCTTCATTTTGATCATTTTTCGTCCTTCTCCCACTAAAGTAAAAGCATCATTGTCTTCATCTCTTCATCCTCTACAAAACCCACTCGCTTTCCACCACGCCGGAGTTGAACCATCGCCGTTGACCACCGCGTCGGAATTCGCTCTTCATTGCGTCGGGGTCACAATCAGAAGCTTCTTTTACTTTGCAAGGTTAATTGTTAATTTCAGCTTTTGTATTCCTCATTTCTAATACTGAATAATTCATTGTCATTCATTTTGTTCTTTGTTTGGTTTTTTGTTTATTCAGTTACAGACATAATCGCAAGGCTTCAAATTTTCATCGCCAAACAACTCAATTAAGAGAGACCTGCAGTCGCAAATCGGTTTCAATTTCGATTGGTTTTTGATTTGTTTCCTACAATCCCCTTTTTATATTTTATTTCACACTTGCTTCTATTTTCCTTCAATGCAATAGTTTTCGCTGTTTATTTCACTGTTTAGTATTTAGTGTTTATGTTTTTGTAACGCGACCACTTTTGTACTCAGTTATCAGTTGCTATTTCAATGACAATTCCAATGTTTAATTGTGGTCTATAAGTTTGCATTCAATGGTTCGTGTGAAAGTTGAACCTCCAGAAAAATAATGAGTTTGCATTCAATGAATTTGTCGTAAACGCGATCAAGGGGTTATTGGCATGTATGATGCAGATGTGATATTCATCAACGACTCATTTTTAATTGCTTTCTTTTCTGTGTTTTTCTATTTAGTTTGAGTATTTATTTTTTGTGTTGATGGTTTTGTAATCCAAACAACATGTATGGATAAAATTTATAATTCTGCACTTCTGGAATCAAGTATTCTATTTCAAGTTCTATTTGATAATTTTTTCGAGTAATAAGTGTGATCTGTTCTGAAGTCAACGGTGGCTAATCACACGTGTATTTACAATTAGGCTAAAACTCTAAAAACCAATATTATTCGAAACTTATTTCAGTGGTTATTTCGACTCGACAACTTAGGCTTTGTATATACTTTCACTTCTTAGATGTGTCTGAAGATAAATTAATACTTATTATTGCAGAGGTCAAATTATTTCAATCAATAGATAGTAAACCAATGGCCACACCAAATGTCAACTATTGGTATTTATGATTGACATTAACAACTTTTGGAATTGGAAACGTCATAATGCATTACAAAGCATTTGACAGTAATTGCTTTTATTACTGCAAGAATTGAATGGTCATTCACATGTAATACTTTCTATATATTTTATTTTGTTGCTATTGTTGTCGTAGAAGGGAATATATTTTTAAATTTTTATAAAACTTCTATTAACTATATATGTTTATATTGTTGTGACTTATTCGATTAACTTCTAAGCGGTAGGACTCATGCGGTAACACGAATCAAGAGTCTAGTTTATCAAAAATGTACAAAGCTTTACCAATTCGTGCTTAGTCAAAATGTTGGCTTTCGGTTATCCACTATGAATCGAAGAATGTCAACTACCAACTAAAGAGAGTCAATGTTTTTGAAATGTCCAAGACCCCTTTTATAATCAATAGTATTATTAAAGGATGCAGCTACATTGATGTTCCTTCGGTTATCGAAATTATATGTACTAGACTAGATGGAATGCTACGGTGTGCTTGAAATGATCACTTAACTATGGAGAGTATGAGATAAATAGATTAAAGTGCAAAGACAATATATAAAAATAGGGAGGGTAAATGTTGTGTGATGATGAAGCAGATCAAACGGTTATTTAATAACACAGTTGTATGTTACAATATGCATGAAGCATTCTGTTAAATTATGCTTGGAAACATGTGTTCCTTTTGACATATATGTAGTTATGAATGACATTTGTATAACTATTTTTGGACAAATTTTGGGATAATCATTTCTTTTCTATTTTTTGAGAGAAAAACAATAGAAACAAAAATGGAGCACAGTGTACGTATCAGAGAGAGAAAATTGTCACAAAATAGTTGTTTAAATATCATTTCTCTATATTCCATGTCTTATAATATTAATTTGGTGAAAATAGAAATTCCATAAAAACAATGATGAATATAAATTACCAAAACAGAACAGAAAGTATGAGTCACAAAAGTTTGTGATATTCAGAGCATACTTGTAACAAAAAATTGTTCAACTAAGGTAGGATGTCCGTTTTCAAATTTAGTTAATTAGTTTTTTTTAGGGAACGATATAGTTAATTAGTTTTTTTTGAACTAATATAGTTAATTAGTTGGTAATTAACTTTTGAGTTGCAATTATATATACACTCATATAAATGATATAGATAATGGTTAAATCTTTGGTACCTTGAGATTTGGTTGACTAATTCTTTTTTGGGTTAAATATGTTTTTGGTCCCTATAAATATACCAACTTTTCATTTTAGTCCCTCTAAAATTTTCTTTCAACATTTAGTCTCTATGAAATTTTCAATCACTACTTTTGATCCCTATTTTTAATTTAATTTTTGTATTTTTTAATGAAATTGTGCATAAATGTGTAAAATATTCTAAACAAAAACCCCAAAATAAATTAGAATTTTTTAACAAAACACAAATTAAATATAAATTTTTAACCTTAAAACAAAAAAATTCATATTAAATTCATGTTTTTTTTAAAAAATTCTAACTTTTTTTGGAAGAGATTCTTATTGAATTATGATCTTTTTTTGCAAAACTTTATTCAAAAATATGAATTCTACATATGAGTTTACTTTAAAGGAGGGACCAAAAGTGAAGATGTAAAATTTTTTAGGGACTAAAAGTTGAAGAAGTTTTTTAGATGGACTAAAACGAAAAGTTGACATATTTATAGGGACTAAAATCATATTTAACCCTTCTTGTTTTTTAAGCAAAATAGAAATTGAATTAAAATAAAAGGAAGTACAAGACTAGGGGCATGAATCTGACCTAGATAACCACAGACTCAAACCCTAACGGGTGATACAACAAATGAGCACAAAAGTGGTAAAGAAAACAACTCTAAAGTCACGGACAAGTCTAAACAACACTGCCACGGACAACCCAGGAAACCCACGTGTGGATACGAAACTGAACCGCAAAAAAAAAAAAAGAAACACGTAGAGTGAGTGCTTAAAGTCTCGAGATAGGCGTATGAATCGTTTGTCAACACAGAAACGATGCAAGGTCTAACAACTCCCTAAAAAACATCAGCAAGCAAAAGCGCCATTTCGATGTCCAAATCAATCAATAAACGATGGAACTTAGTTCACCAACGACACAACCGTGACGAATCAAATAGTTCAGAAGGTAGGATTAAAGACTACTACCACCAACACAAAGCGACTATGCACCAAACTCTTTTGAGCAACATCTAGCGAATCAAAGCCACACAGATGAAACATAAGTTTTTGGAACCATATCTTAAATCTATAAAATCCAGATTTAAGATTAACAAACCAAGATCCGGATCAAATCACCACCAGCTTCATCTTCCTGAAAACAAAACGAAAACCAACTAAAAAACACAAAAACAAAGACAGAAATAGAAAACAAGAACAAAGCTCTGCAACAAGAGCACAGAGACGGCGACACCGTCTACCGAAAAGCACCCCAACTGCGCGATAAGGAGGAAGCACACCGAAACCGCAAAAAGAACCAAATCGGACGCGATCCAGTGAGATCTACAGACCCAGATACGTCGCCACCAACTCGAAAAACCAACAATCATTTAGTGTCAAGTTAATTTTTTATAATTTATTTAATTTTTGCTCTAAAAATAAATAAATTCTGAGTTTATAATAAATTCCCGTATACAATTCACTGAGTTACGCCCGTGATTAGTGAATTTTTTTTTATGATAGATTAAGGTTGCTCAATCTTTCGAAAGTTATTCTCTCTCAACTAAATAGGATCTTTTGTTAAAAAAGACACAAAAAGGTAAATATATGTTGAGGTGTCAAAATATTAAGATGCGACAAAAATTATATTTTTACAGGTCATTAACTTTCACAGAAAAAGATAATAGATTATAAATTATTTTTAACTCTTAATTAGAAAAAAAAATATTACAGATTGTAAATTGTTTTTAACTTTTTAGATATTTAGAAGTTGCATCCTTATTTATTAATTTTCTTAAGTGTGCGGCAACTTAACCTAATTTTTTTCCTCCACTAATCCCTTATTAGGTTTGCAACAACTCTATCCTAAAATTTTGGCTCTAAATTTGCATCATATATGTTTTTCATTTCTCTCTCTAACAACCGTGAATGTTTTTCAAAGCAAAATTTTAATAGATATGTTAATCCTTATCCTTATTATTTATTAATTTTATTAGGTTTGCAGCAACTTAACCTATTGTTTCTGTAGATTTTTTTTGACAAGTTGTACACTTATTTAATACGTTTATAAATAGAATACCCTATTTATTAATTTTGTTAAGTCTGCAGCAACTTAACCTAATTTTTTTCCTCCACTAATCCGTTGTTAGGTTTGAAACAACTCTATCCTAAAATTTTGGCTCTAAATTTGCATCATATATGTTTCACATTTCTCTCTCTAGTAACTGAGAATATTTTTCAAAGCAAAAATTTAATAGATATCTTAATGCTTATCCTTATTATTTATTAATTTTATTAGGTCTGCAGCAACTTAACTATTGTTTCTGTAGATTTTTTTTTGACAAGTTGTTGTACACTTATTTAATACGTTTACAAACAGAATAGCCTAATTTCCATGCAAAATCGGCTACCCTAAATAATTTGTTAGGAACCATGAATTGCATTAATTTTTGATGTTTAACTATAAAAGTAATAAATAAAATTGACCCGTGCAACAATATAATTTTGTATTCTTTTTATCTCTTTTCTTTATAATTTTTTTATTATCATTTGATTGTAATATTGTATCTCTAATAATATAATTTGCGTTTATTGATCGACCCATGATCTTACGAGTTAAAGATTATTTATTGGTCTTTATTATAGTCGAGAAGACCCGTGTGTCGCACGGGTCAAAAGTCTATTTATAAGAAAATTTGTTTTTATTGAGATTGAGATTAAGTTTGTTTATTTTTTAAAAAAACATTAAGTTAGTGTGTTTTATGATTTATCGAGTGAGTTTGTTTTAATTTGTTTTTAAGAGAGAGGAAAAATAGGGGGAGGTTGAAGCAAATGACACAAAATGATATAATTTTAATGACTTGTCAAAAACTTAAAAAGTGTAAGATTGTATTTTTGGTAGACAATAAGTTTAATAATTAGAGAATAGATTTTATTGATATGATATTGACCCCACTTACTCAAATTTCTAGATCCGTCCATGTGATCATAACTGAATTTCTAGCTTGACAAAAAAAATAATATAATATTTTTCAAATCCTAATGCTTTTCCAAAATTAATAGTATTGGGCTACTTCTTTTAAAAAAAGAAAAAAGTATTGGGCTACTTTTCAAGCAAGCATCCAATAGGGTTTCAATTCATCTCACAAATACGCCGCCAAATCAGAAGAATATTCTATACACACTACTGGTAGGGTTTCAATCTATTTTAATTTTTAAATAAACTCTTGACACTTACTAAGGATGCCTGCGGCCACAACAGCCATGAGGCAACTATTGACGACCGAGAGAAGAAATCATATCTGCCTCCTTACTCTATTATCACTTGATTTGTTGTTGGAAATCTTGTATAAACTGCCTGTGAAGTCACTTATGAAACTCAAGTGTGTTTCCAAGTACTTGAATTCCATAATTTCCGATCCCAAATTTGCTAAAGACCACCTTCGATTGTCGCATACCCGCGATTACCACCTCGTCATTTGCTCGCCGAATTTCATTTCAAACCGGAAGTGGAATTTGATTTTAGGAAAGGAGTTCTATTTCATTGATTCCTCACTTCCCTATGTTTTAAACAACAAGACTACAGCCATCCCGGATACTAATCCTCTACGTGCCAATGGCAATATTCTTGCTATCATAGAGGATTCTTGTGATGGCATCATCTGTTTCAGCACACGAGACTACAATTATGAGAATTTTAAACTGGTAGTATGGAACCCTTGTACCAGGAAATTCAAGATATTGCCACATTTGGAAAATCTACCTTACTCTTCAGCGAGCACCACAATTAAATATAATATCGTGTATGATCATTTTACTGGTAATTACAAAGTAGTTCTTGTTATTTCCTATGAATATCATATGTTAAGTAATTTTGGCAAAATTCAAGTAAGGGTTCATACTTTAGGGACCAATTTTTGGAGAAGGATTCCAGACTTCCCTTCTGACATCATGGGTAAACTCAAAGGGTGTGCTGGGAAGTTAAGTGGCACCGTTAACTGGGTCATACAACGATATCATGAAAATGGCTTTTCATTTGTCATTCTTTCTCTTGATTTAGGCAACGAGTCGTATCAAGAAATTTTACAGCCTAATTATGAACTAGATAAACCTTTGCGTTGCCTCAGGGTGGGGGTTTCTAGGGATTGCTTATGCGTCCTAGCTCACACCAACACTTTTTTGGATATTTGGGCTATGAAGGATTATGGAAATAAAGATTCTTGGACTAAATTGTTCACTATTCCATTAGTGGAATTCCATAATCCTGATATCTACGCCAATCTCCTTTATATTTATGAGGAGGGTGACCAAGTGTTGTTGCAGATTTGTTATAAGCCTTTTGTTTACAATTACAAGAATGGTACCATAAAATGTCTTGATATTCAAGGGCTCCCTTCTACTTTGTTCGACTCTCATGTCTACGTTGAGAGTCTCATATCACCTTGAGCTTAATTATTATTACAGACCTACATACCTTGCAAGGTTGGCTATCGAAGACTCTCCTCATGTGTTTTTGTCTAATATATATTTATTTTATGTTGCTTCTAGTTTTTGGTCCAAACTTTATAGTTCGGTGTTAATTAATGGTAAATGTAATAATAACTTCAAAAATTGCTCCTAGAGTTTCATGTGCTCATTTTTCTGATTCAATCTCTTCGTTTGAAATCTAGTGACCGCTATTTATATTGATGAAGTGAACTTAATGGTGAAGTTGCCATTGTTTGATGAATCGTTAGTAGCATTGGTATTTTTGTGTGCACATAATTGCTTTCGGGCATGCTGATATGCTGAACTACAAGTTATTCTTAGATATGTTTTATTAATAAGTCGTACACTATTATTTATATATGTATGGAAAATGTAATAGTTAGAAACAAAGTGAAATTTCTCAATTTGGAGGCTTCCAAAGCTTAGTTTTGCAGAGCGGCTTTATGCTGCTTAGATAGGAAGCTTAGAGAACGTATTTTCTTTATTAGGAAGCATAGAGACCATAGGTCTGGTGCACAGGGATTGCTTCTTTTTCTAATTTTTATCTTTTACTTGAACATTGGTAAAGAAAGATTTATTTTATTCTTATATATCAACAAAACATTGCAAACCTCGCGTAGTTTACTACTCCATGTATGGCATTTGATTATAAAACTTGAATTTGGCATTTGCTTAGGTAAAATGCTAGATTAGCATCTGGATTTTGTAAACAAAACTTTGAACTCTATGAATTAATCGCTAGTTTCGATTCAGATAGACCATTTAGCACGCAGCTACTATAAATTTCAGATAGAGTTAAGGATCCGGTGGTGGACTTGATTGAAGTTTTATTGTTGAGATGGGGGTTGAGTAAATTTAAAATGACGGGTTTAGGGGATCCTTGTATGTGATATGTTGTTCTGTAGGTTAGAAAGGTTTGCTGCTAAGTTTTTCGCTTCATGTCCTATAGCAGCTCTTTCTGTTGTGTGTGCCCGGTTCTGTTATTCCGATGGTTTTATAGCTATACCAGAAGAAAAATTCTGGTCCAGAGAGATGGTTTCTGCAGGTTTTATTGTGCTGCTACTGTCTTTTTTGCTCAGTGCTGTTTGTAGGTGTATCTCTCTCTGTTTGTTGGGGTGAAATTAACAATGGATTTTTTTGGTGAAATTGTTTTTTTTTTCAATAAAGAAATATATTTTTACATACACTAAAAACATATTTAATTATTGTATACATAAGAAACACACGTCCTTAAAAAACTTGGACATAATAATAAAACATATTAATATAGATCCAAATTCATTTAAATGTATTACCTATTGCATCATAGACACATCATATTTTTCTGTATGTTCTTCGAAATTCCACTCAGTACAATCTATAGCCAAGTCTGCTTCCAACTTCTTAAACAATTCAAGTTTTGAAGTAGTGACAATAGCTGCATTTCTATATACATGCCTCAAAAACATACCTGGCTAGCTATAGTAACACAGAATAACTGCATTTTATTGGAGGATAAAATACGACATTATAGTCACAAGTCCTAGGTCCACTAACAAAAATGTCTAAATAGTTAGGCTAGACGCCGTGACCAGAGCTCAAACTTTGACCCCTCCGCCTGTATCTGTAACTTTCAATGGTTATTTGTCATTTCATCTATCTACCAAATTAAGTACTATATGTATATACTAATTATATAAACCAGTGCAAAAGAAAAACTGTTTACCAACTTATATATTGAATAATATGGATCAATGGCGGAATTATGGACTAGTTATTTTAAAAAAATTGAAACAATTTTTAGTTAGATTTTAGTTATCCTCTGGTTGAACTTCGGATTATTGGAACTCCATGTTCCTTTAGAAATTGGAGGATTAAGATGAAAGAAGTTCATCTTTTATTGATACTTGATAGTATAAAGTATCTTTAGATCGAAGTATTCAAAGGTGAATATAATGGGATTGAACTCCTCTTTTATTTTATTTTTGCTACAGGGATTGAACTACTCTAAGACCTCCAATTTGAGGTAAATTCAAGTTAATTTTTTTTCGATCTTACCCGATCTTAATTTATTTCGATCTTATCCAATTTTGAATAAATTTTATTTTTTTTGTATGTACTTTTAATAACTTTAGAAACTTATAAAACTCTTCTTTATTAGATATTTTGTTTGGAGGTTAGTATGATTTGATGGGATAATTTATGTTGTTCGAAACAAGTTTATGAACTTATAGAGAGCTTCTACGATACACCCACAAATTTAAGTGTATTGGTACAAACATTTCCTAAATCAATAAAATAGCGATTCTTTTTAAACATTATACAGGTATTTGATGACTTTTATATTTATGGAATATCATTTTGTTAGAAAAAAAAATATTATTTCATTGTTTATAAGAATCATGTTAATTTTTTAAAATTTTCATAGAAAATAATCAATATTCACTATTATGATTAGTAAAAATTAAAAATAAAAAAAAATCGGCGGCACTTTTGTTCGATAAGTTTTAGTTTTTTTAAAGGGAATAAGATTTAGTTGTTATAATTATAGATGACAGAATAAATATTTTTTTTAAGAACAACATTTAGCTTTTTATTTAAATATCGGGTGTACCCGAACATACAATTTTTTTGAGTGTACCATGTAATCCAATAACCATCTATACGATTTATATTTCGTTAAAAAAAGAGGAATAAATAAATTTTTTGGGAGGGAGATAATAGACCCTTGGCTGTAGGAGTCATTCCATAATCGCTACTATTTAAACTCAAAAAATTAAAGAAAGACATATTTATAGCAATTGAGTCCTCATTAATAAATTTGATTTAAGAGAAAAATTATGTGAGGGTAATTTAGGTGTATTGAAAATAGGCTACACCAAAAAATGATGAGGTGGTTGTAAGTCAAATGTTACATGTTTCTTCGACCAAATAAGATCTATACAATGCTTAAAATAAAACTTCACTAGAAACTGAACAGCTTGATTAGCTACGCGATGAATGTGATGAAAAATCAATCTATCAAAACTGGAATAAAATCCTCAGCTTGATTATCTACATAAGAGTGTTGAGAGTTGTCTTGACCATTAATCCCAGCTATGAGATTTGATGAGACTGAAGCCCAATTCGTTGGTGTCATATGTTTCTGAAGCCCAATTCGTTCATTCATATTATTTTGTAAACCCTAACCCTAACCCTATTTAGTTGTTGTTTAATACCAACCGGTTGACTACCTTCATGGCAGCATCATCACCAACCATGTCAGACCACCTCGGCATGTTTGCTCTTTTATGGCTCGATCTGGTGTTAGAAATCTTGTACAGGCTCCCTGTGAAGTCACTATTGACACTCAAGTGTGTCTGCAAGCCCTTGAATTCCATTACTTCCTATCCAAACTTCGCCAAAGATCACCTTCGCTTGTCAAGAACCTGCCATTACCACCTCGTCCTATGCCAGATGCGTTACTTTTCAGAAACGGATTTCATTCATTTTGATTACCTACTTCCAACTGTTTTTGACAACTCAACAGCTAGCACCACCATCATCCCGGAGACAATACTCGAATTCCCTCTAAACCCTTCTAAAAATCGTTCTGTCATATTTGGCTCTTGCAATGGCATCATTTGTTTCAAAACGATCGACAACAACAATAACCATGTTGATCTGGTAGTATGGAACCCTTGTATTAGAAAATTCAAGATATTGCCCCCTTTGGAAAACCTACCTAAGGCTACATATAAATCTGGTCATTACAACATTGGTTATGATGGTTTCAGTGATAATTACAAAGTAGTTGCTGTTACTTACCAGCAGTTTAATAGATCTAACTTTTTTAGCAAAACTCTTTTTAGGGTTCATACTTTAGGTACTAATTTTTGGAAAACTATTCCAGGCTTTCCTTCTAAAAGCATGGGTGAACCCTACCAGCCTCAAGGAGTATTTGTATGTGACACCATTAATTGGGTCATACGACCTTATCAAAAGAATGGCCATTCATGGGTTATTCTTTCTCTTAATTTAGGAAGCGAATCTTATAACGAGATTTCGCAGCCTGATTATGGTCTAGATAAACCTCTTTGCAACCTCAACTTGGAGGTTTCTAGGAATTGCTTATACGTCCTTGCTCACACCAAAACTTTTATCGAGACTTGGGTTATGAAGGATTATGGAAAAAAAGATTCTTGGACTAAATTGTTCACCGTTCCATTTGTGAAATTCGTTGGATACAGGGATCCTGTGAATATGCTTTGTATTGGTGAGGAGGATGACCAAGTTTGGCTAGCCATTGATTTGAAGGTTTATCTTTATAATTACAAGAATGGTACCATAAAGTCTCTTAATATTCAAGGCCTTCCTTCTAAGTCGTTCGACTTTAATCTGTCCATCTCTAATGTCTACATTGAGAGTCTTGTATCACCATGACCTACATGTTTTGCAATTAATGTTGGCTCTCAAACATTCTCCTCATGTGTTTTCGTCTGTTATGTCATTCATTTATGTTTGTTCTAGTTTTTGGAGCTGACATATAGCTTCATGTTAAGTCATCGTCAATATAATAATAACTTCATATTTTACTATTTGAACTATACATTACTCGCTTTCTGATAGTTTATAGAATTACTCCTTAATTTGCCAACCTGAATGTGGGAATGATGTTATATACTTTATTTCTGGTGCAATAATAATCAATTGAGGAGAATTTGATATGTTTGAGATGTTGCGCGCCTGCATGTTTTAAGCTATTGTGATTTTATAGATCATGTAGTTGAAGCGGCTTCCTTGCTCTTTTCACATTCTTTTAAAACTGATGAAATCTTAGCATAGAATATTATGTTGCCAGTTGATATAAAGAGGTATTTCACTTTGTCTCAACAACATTTTTCCCCTTGTGTTAATATAAAGAGGTATTTCACTTTGACATTTTTTCATTTAATTAATCATGATGTGTGATTCTGGTTACAACCTAACTAGTTTTTATTTCATTAAAAACTAATGAGTATATATAGGCATAGGCTGTTATAGTTCAGTTGAGATTCATAGCATACTTAAACTAACTTAATTGATTCTGTTACTAGTAACTCTCTAACAAGGTAAATTAGAAAATGCAACTTTTTTTTTTTATTACAACCGAAAATTATCAACCGATCGATATGTTGCAAACATGATATTCAACTATGTTTTGCGCAGAAAATTCCGATCCCAATAAAAATCGGTCCACATTGCTATTATGTGTACTTTAAAAACATCAATCAAAAACCAAACTTTAGTCATTTTAGTCCTAATTCCTAACAAATGTTAATGCACATCGCAACAATATCAGTTTAGCATAAACAACTTCAATACAACTTCAAAATATGTCCTATAATATTATGTGGAAGATCACATCATTATGAAGTATTTACTCATTAATTTTGATTTGAATCTAACTTTGGGCAGGCAGTAGCCTTCTTTCTTAGCGAATTTGTTTGAGATGCATCATAGTAAGCATACTTGATTTTACTCACATTTGTAATTTTCTGTATTTTATGCTTGTTTTGTTGAATACTTGAACTTTTCTTGAAACTTACGTTTACCAGAATATCATTTTCTATTTTCCTTTTTTTTTCTTTCAATTTCTTACTTTGCACCAACACCACAAAGTTCATGCAGATTTGTATTACTTCTTCCTATATGCACTGTGTTATGTATACCATACTGTTTTTATTGATTGATCTTTCCAGAGTTGTTAATGCTGGGCTATTCTTCACAAAACCATGAGGAAGACCATTAGATCATGAGGTTTTGTGCTTTTTAGGATTTCATAGTTGCATTGCTACTTTACTCATTTCAGTCGTAAAGATCATATAAATATTTCTAACTCTTTTTTGCTTGAAATTGAAGTATCTAGCAAGGCGTTAAACCATGGTTGCGTTGCCGTTGCATCGCGAACAATCATGGAGTGAGCTTGTGGAAAAAGATTATTATATCTTGTTTGAGATGCACATGGATTGCTTATTTTTCTTTATTTCTCTTCTACCTTAACACTGGTAAAGAAACAGAGATTGCAATTTCATTATTTTTTTTATTTGAAGAAGAAAACAAAATAAATTTTATCACATAAAATTTGAAGCTTTTAATACAGTAGTTTCTTGAAGACTTTGCATATTAAATTGTGTTGGATTATGGATGAGATTGACCTCTAAAATAAGCCGGCCCATATTATTAGCTCTATGAATTAATCACCCGTTACTCAGTTAGGAAGCAGATAGAAATATTATACATATAGATAGAAAATGGGTGCAAATAACTCTCTCTTTTCGGCAATTCTCTCTTACATATCAATTTTCAAAGTATGAGATCCACGATAATTTCAGCAAATGAGAAAGTAAGTGTTATGTGTGTGAGAGAGAGAGAGAGAGTTTTTAGCACTCCTCATAGAGAAAATATAATAATGAGGAAACTTCACTTTTTATATTTTTTTTAACATCAAAAGAAACCATTTTACTAAGAAGATGCCAAAAAGAAAAGAGTACAATGGATACTAGGCTGACCACGCTAGATGAAGTACAAGAGGTACTCTAGAAGCATCTAATGAAAGAACAAAATTTTCTACGAATACAATCCATTGGATCAATTAGCCATTCGTAAAAATGACAAGCCATCCCCCTTTCTTTACCCAATAACCATTGTCAAGACAATGCTTTGATCGAGTAAACCACTTTGGGAACCATCACCAAAGACCCCTTGAAAATAAGAGAGTTTCTCGCCTTCCAAATCGACATTAAAAGAGAATGTAAAACAAGCAACAATCCTTTTCCCCCCTTGCCCCCACATACAAGGGAGCAAAAACTTTGAGGAAGGGTGAGGGGTCACCCCAGAAGAGCCGTTGAGAAATCAAACCACTTATGGATCTCATACCAATTAGAGTAAGCACCAAGGTACATTTGACAAACCCAATTATCAAGAAGTTTTGAAACCTTTGGAGCAACAATGTTATCTGAATCAACATTTGGTTTCAAATCACAGAAGCTTCAACAATGTTTGATTCTGATTCGATGGAAGCTTCAACAATGTTTGGTTTCAATTCGACGGAAGATTCAACAATACATCGTTTAAATTCTCCGAAAGTATCAAGAATATTTCGTTTTGACTCAACAGAATTATCAACCCCGTCTTCTTCTTATTTTTTGTTACAATCAACCTTATGATCAACCGTAACTATAAATAAATAAATAGCAAAACATAGAGAAAAAAAAACTAAATTATAAAATAATAAAATCAACCCACTTATAGATTCTCTTGGATACCAATTTAGCTGAGTTAATTTAGCTTATTCAAACAAAAAAAATTGGGGCAACCACATGTGGATTAATTTAGCTTCTTAAATAAAAGAAAAATTGGGGCCACCTGGACCGGAGTTACAACCCTTTAGCACAATCCTAAGTGTGGTACAGAGCAATTTTGTAAAATTCTTAGTTGATGTTTTTTTCTCGAAAAGCTCATATAGTTCAAAGCCCAAAATGCATCTATAAAAGCGTTTATGTTGTGCCACAAACAAACAACCCTTCACATTAAGAGCTCCAGTTAGGTTTCAATTCAATCGTGTATTGCAGTACGCTTTTAATTAACCTTTCACACTCATTGTTACCGTCACAAACAAGCAACCATGAGGCAACCATTGAATCACTCTAAAAGAAAGTACCTACACAATGTTGTGTAAACAAAACTCATCGGACCCTCTAGGTCTGTTTGCTTTGTTGTCACTCGATTTATTGTTAGAAATCTTGTTTAGGCTCCCTGTGAAGTCACTCCTGAAGCTCAAGTGTGTTTCCAAGTCCGTGAATTCATTAATTTCCGATCCCAAATTCGTTAAAGATCACCTTCGCTTGTCACAGACCCGACCTTACCACCTCCTCATACGCAAGTCGGAGCTCCTTCTCGTTGATTCCCGACTTCCCTCCGTTTTAAAAAATCCACTGCCATCATCCTGGATACCACGCACATCTTCCGTCTAAACCCTTCGGACAATCATCCAATCATTATTGACTCTTGTGATGGCTTCATTTGTTTCGAAAACAGAAATGATAATCATGTTGATTTAGTAGTGTGGAACCCTTGTACCAACAAATTCAAGGTATTGCCACCTTTGGAAAATCTACATTGCCCTACAACTCACACTTTATACAGCGTCGGGTATGATGGTTTAGTTGATAATTACAAAGTAGTTGTTGTTTCTTGTCATCGTCAAATTAATAAATCTTATAAGTATTGCAACTCTCAAGTTAGGGTTCATACCCTAGGTACCAATTTTTGGAGGAGGATTCCAGACTTCCCTTCAAAATTCATGGGTGTACCCAATGGGTATGTTGGGCAATTTGTAAGTGGCACCATTAATTGGGCCATAGAAAATTTAAAGAACTATGATTCATGGGTCATTCTTTCTCTTGATTTAGGAAATGAGTCTTATCAAGAGATTTCACTGCCCGATTTTGGTATTGATGATCCGGTTCATATCTTCACCTTAGGGGTTTGTAGGGATTGCTTATGTGTCCTTGCTTACACTAAAACTTTGTTGGGTATTTGGGTTATGAAGGATTATGGAAATAAAAATTCTTGGACTAAATTGTTTGCAGTACCGTACGCCAAAGTTGGTTATCATGGTTTTGGTTTTGTCGGTCTGCATTATATTTCTGAGGAGGATGACCAAGCGTTCTTGCACTTCTGTTGCAAAGTATATGTTTACAAGAACGCTATTGTAAAGACTCTAGACATTCAAGGCCAACCTTCTATTTTATACAATTCTAATGGTGTATACGTTGAGAGTCTATACGATTCTAGCGGTGTATACGTTGAGAGTACTCTCATATCACCTTGACCTACTTGCTCTTTGGGTTTCATGTGCTGATTTTTCTGATTCACTACCTTTGAAATCTAGTGACTTCTGGCATTATTGTTTATGTGTTTAGGGGAAATATAATGATCTGAAACAAAGTGAAATTTCTTTATACCGTATGATATATGTATAAAAATAGTTATGTAGATCCACCTAGTGGACAGAAGCACAGGAATTTCTTCTTTTTATCATTTTCACTTGCCTTTTGTTCTTATTATAGCAAAAAATATTTCAATTGCATTCCACTCCATGCACAACTCACATAGTTTACCATGGAGTGGTATTGAGATCCTTGTGTGTGTATTGTGATATGATGTTGTTCCGTTTAGAAAGGTTTTCTGCTGCAATTTTCGGTTCCTCGCCTGCAGCAGCTTTCTATTTTGTGCGCGCCCGGTTCTGTTTTTTTAGCATCAGATTCTGCAGTTTTATACCTTATTTCAATGCTATTTGTAGGTTGTCGCGTCATTTTTCGAAGATCAAAACTATTTGATTAACATTTGACTCACTTTTTATTTCACGACTGAAGTTTTAATTTTTTTTAAGAAAAGAGAAAAAAGTTCAAATTGCCCACATTTTTAAAAATTAAGGGTTCGGGGATTGGTTTTATTTACATTTTTTATGATTTAGAAGGACTAGGTCCTTTGCCTACGTACTCGTGAGGGATCAAAACCTCGTAGTTCGGGATAGAAATACCGTTTGATTTGTTTTGTATTTTTTATTAGTTTTGAAAAAGTTTTAAAGTAAAAAGTCAAGTGGCAAAATAAAATTTGTTTGTATTTATTGAGTTAAGATCCTCTCAATTTATTGTTCTCTCCATTTCATCCATTTGAAGAGATATAGACACAAAAAAATTTAGAAAAACTAAAAAGTAATTAATGATGGTGGGAATCACTTAATAGTAGGACCCACTATCTATTTTATGTGTCTATCTCTCTCCAAATTGCATCCTCCATTTATTATACCAGATGGAGAGGATCTTTACCCGTATTTTTTATATTAAAAGAAAGATGACTCAAAGTATGATTAAATGGATTGAAATAGTTTAATTTACAATCAAGTGATTCCCTTTTTTTATTTCAAGTGATTCCCTTTTTTTATTTCTTTCTTAATCAAATTTCAATCCATTTAATCATATTTAAGTCTATTTTCTTTCAAATTAAAAAATACAAATCAATTCATATTTGCCACTTGGCTCTTTATTTTAAACCTTTTTCAAAACTAATAAAAAACACACAACCAATCAAACGTCAATTTCCACCCCGAACTACGAGGTTTTGATCCCTCACGGGTACGTAGGCAAAGGACCTAGTCCTTCCAAATCAATAAAAAATGTAGATAAATAGGTCTCTCTTTTTCTTTATCACTTTTAATTCCTTCTTTTAAACAAAAAAAGCAAGCAAGTTATAGCACAAAAGTTAAATAAAATCAAGAGGTTCCCATAGAATACTATGGATATTTAGGGTGCTAACACCTTCCCTAAATATAACTAACCCCCGAACCCAAAATCTTTTCAAAGGGGTAGTTTAAACTTTTTTCCCCTTTTCTTAAAAAAAAACAAATGTTCGGTCGTGAAATAATTAGTGAGTCAAACGCTAATCAAATAGCCTTGATCTCCAAAAAATGACGCGACAACATCTCTGTAAAAAAAAATTTGTTTGAAAAAGGTCCTTGCCCCACTTCATGTTTGACTTGGCATGCTAATCGCTGACGTGGCAGTTGCTGACTGTGCAACCTTTGCCACGTGGCGCTGACGTAGCAGTCCACGTAATTAAAAAAATTAAAAATAAAAATAAATTCTGGAAATTATTTTTTAAATTTAAAATATCTGAAAATAAATTTAAAAATCATAAAAAAAATTGAAAAAAAAATCTGAAAATACTTTTCCGAAAAAAAAACTTTGAAAATTAAAATTTTCGAACACTTAATATTTTGACAAAAAAACTATTTTGAAAAAAAATGTGAAAATTAAATATTCGAAAAATATATTTTTTTAATTTGAAAATTATATATTAAATTTTTTTCGAAAATAATGACAATTATATTTTCAAAAGTTATAAATTCTAAATTTTCAAAAATAAATTATAAATTTTTAAAAAAATCTAATTTCTTGTTCTTTTACAAAAATTTTAATTTTAAAAAAAAATCATTATTTTTCAGAATATATAATATTCAAAAAAATTCAGAAAATTATTTAAATATTTTAAACTTTATTTTCAGAATTTTTATATTGTTTTTTAAATTTATTTTCATATTTTTAAATTTTATAAAAAAATTTCAGAATTTAAAAAAAAATTTTAAAATTTAATATTAGGTGGCACGCCACGTGGCAAACATTGCACAGTCAGCAACTGCCACGTGGCCAAAACCATGCCAAATCAGCTGAATAGTGGGGCCAGGGACCTTTTTAAAACAAATTTTTTTTTATAGGGATGTATTTCAAAAAAAAATTTACACAGGGACGAAAATTAAAACTGGCCCAAATTACAGGGACAATTATCATATTTAAGCCATAATTAAAATGTTAAATGATAGAAATAAAATGAAACGCAAAAAATGCTAAAAAATAAGAAAATAAAAGAAACTAAGAGAGAGGGACAACCGAAGGGACAAAATTCCGAAGGGACAAAATTCCAAAGGGACAGAAAAAGAGGGAGAAGAAAAGAATAGCTCGTTAACACTAGCTAAATGAGGGAGAAGAGAGAAAAGTTCTTTGACAACTCAAGAGAACTTTTGGTGTGTGAAATTGTGAGGGATGAGGGCTCTATTTATAGGTTAGGAGGTTGATGAAAATGGAGCATTGGTTTAATGGACTTTGATGGAGAATTGAATGAGATTGATGGTTTTGGAATGTGAAAGTTGACATGAGGAATCTTGGCCATGAATGGTGGCGTGGTGTAGATAAAACAAATTTTGGACCTTGTGCATTTTATTTCTGAACTTATGTCAAGTAATTAATAAAAAGAAAATAAAATAATCTAAAATAAAAATAAAACTAAATAAAAATAAGAAATAAAAAACGGAAATAAAAAATAAAATAAAAACTAATAAAATAAAAATAAAATAAAATAACTAATAATAGAATAAAATAAAAAGCGGATCCGAAATCGAACAAAAATGAGGCATTTTAAAGTACCTCTCTGCCGAAATTTCCTTTGAAAAGTCAAAGACTATTCAGGATCAAGAGGCGCATGAATGTAGGGTTTTAGGTCAAAAATTGGGGTATGACATAGGTGTATCTCTCTCTGCTGCGTTGTGTGATTTGATTTATTACTCATCAAAATATTACAAAACAAATCCATATGGAAATTGATACACCTGAATAATATAATGGTCATGGTATGGCATGTGATAATATTTTTTAAAACATTTTGAGAAAATGAAAAGGGACTCTTATGGTACATTATTGACTACACTTTTCCATTCTCGGTTTTGCAATTTCTCTAACACAACTCCATCTCAAATAAGTAACCACTTTTCTCCCTTCTTTTGTGCCCTCTCATTTTCACCTGTTAATTGAATAAAAAATGTTTAAAAAGTGTTCAAATATATTGTATTTAGGGTTCAGATATAATTTTAATATCTATAATTTTTTTTTTTAAGTTTACACCCATAAATATTTTGACCAAGAGATTGTTTTTTATGTCAATCAAGAAATAGATCTTTTTTTTTTTTGACAGGAAAATATCTCATTCATTGCCAATGATAAGTTCAGAAAATACAATAGATGAGTCTGGTTCTGGGACATTCCCAAACCACAACAGAGAACCTAAATTCCTAGCTATTCCTACTAGGCTATGTGCTGCATTGTTCTTGCTTCTCTTGGCATACACCACACTAACATTAAAAAGTCTAAACAAAATATCTAAGCAATCAGCAATAATGAAATCAATTTCAGCAATTTTTAGCTTCCCAAGAATGCAGTTAACTACACTTTCAGCGTCCATTTCCACCACAAACATTTTGAAGGTTTTGATCATTGATCCATTGAAGACACCATCTCAGTCCTATAGCCTCTGCCAGCGTAAGGGAGCATTCAAGAAATAGATCTTTACATACACTAAAGACATATTTAATTATTAAATACTTTTGTTTTTTGCAAGAAAATTATTAAATACTTGAAAAACATACACGTCCTCAATAAATGAATGAAGAACTTGGACATAATAATAAAGCATATTAATATAGATCCAAATTCAATATGAATGTATTACCTACTGCATCATAGACCACATCATATTTTTCTGTAAGTTCGTCAAAATTCCCCTTAGTATAATCAATCAATATATAGCCAAGTCGGCTCCCAACTTCTTCAAAAATTCAAGTTTTGTAGTTGTGCCAGAGCTGCAATGCTAGATGCCTCAAAACATACTTGGCTAGCTATACATGTAGAAAAAAAAATCCCTTCATCTAAACAAAAAAAATACATGGCTAGCTATAGTAACACAGAATAACTGCATTTTATTTGAGGATAAAATACGATATTATACGAGACTATAACATTAAATATCAAATGCATGATATTTCTTGGTTTGGTTTACTTTGCCAAGTGTACTCAGTAAATTTAGCTTAGTTGGTAGTGACTTTATATAATACTAGCATGGACACCCGTGCTAAGTACGGGTTAGAATTCCGTCAAACTTGAGGAAGATAATATTGTGATGTAGCACGGACTTTGGATGAAGATGTGATGTCAATCCCAATTGTGTGTTTTTTGATGATCTAATCCATTGTAGACTCCCTCGAAACTCTGAACATTTTGATGAATTATTTTGTTAGTTTTTTCAACGGTGTTTGTTTAATTTTTATATTAAATTTAAGTTTTTTTTTATGTCTTTTGTTTTCATGCAATATTTTATAATCAATCTCTATTATTTCAACTTCCTTCACTTTTGGTCTTTGTTGGGATTTCACAATAGAAAACGCTAATGTGTTATGCTTAATTGACAAAATACGTGTTTATTAG
>Ga0315915_1001886_pt1 | contig 25996 bp, 13 predicted proteins | sample MpolbnodulesMG_FD_207738 | JGI IMG/M metagenome (GOLD analysis project Ga0315915, IMG submission 207738) | Medicago polymorpha root nodule microbial communities from Los Angeles, California, United States - branched nodules | ecosystem: Host-associated > Plants > Roots > Nodule | place: USA...
ATACAATTTGTGACGAAGGGAGTAGTGTTCATTCATTAACTTAAGCTACAACCATAAGAACTACAATTTCCCCAAGTAATGAAAAATGAGAAAAAGTGTAGAAGACGTGTGGTTTGTTGACTCTATTTTATAATATTATAATATAACAAAATTAATATTTGGGTCATCTTATAAAACATCAAACGGATGGCAATTAGACCAAAGCCTAATAGGCATCCGCAAAAAATACTCATAATGGGCAGGTAAATACATGCATTGTTAGGTATGGGTCTGGACACGGGTAATTGCCTGCAAATTTGAACGGGTATGGGTGCGGATACGGGCACTCTAATGCCCACCTCGCCCATGCTCGCACATTATATAGACTATGCCAATAATTTTATTTATATTAAATTTAGTTAATTAATCCTAAGTCTTTGATATTTATTGTAATATGCACTTGTTTTTTATATTTTAGATGCTTTTTATTTGGCTAAATAATATGATGCGTAATATTTTATATGTTGATTTAGTAGATTTCATATCATATTTTAATTATGTTGTGATATTTTTTGTTATTTATTATCTTTTTGTTGTGAAAGTGCGGGTAATGGATGCGGGTACGGGTATTTAGATACCCATAGGATATGGAGACGGACACCAAACTTATTGTCCACGAGGGTATGGACTCGGGTATGGGGATGGGCACTATAGTACCCTGTCCAATACGTACCCATTGCCATCCCTACATCAAACTTATATTTCATGTTAATTGCAGATATAGAGATGGAATTAAATGTAAATTTGAATGGTGAATATGATACGATCAAATATATGTCTACGAGCATTAGGAGAAAGTTAATAAGTATTAGTTTGAAATTTGAATGATCAGTCACCCTAGCACTTGGAAATATTCTTTATCGACAATAAACAACAATTTCGTTTCAGTAATGACAAGTCTCAACTGAAATATACTTGGATGAAGAGTGTATTATTGGTGATGATGTAGATGTCCTTTAAAATATGAAGTTAAATATGATTCAATTCTCAAACTTGCAGTAATTGTTTGTGATATTCCAAGCATTTCAATTATAAGGGTAATTTGGACATTCATTTAAAATTGAAGGTTGTATCTTGCACGTATAAAATGATTTACTTTCTAAATTTGTGCAAGCCATCATTCGTAACTATAATTGAAGAAGAGGGATAAGAACACTCTCATTTTTGTTGTCTCTCCAACACTCACTCTTTATTGAGTGAAATCAATGTAAGTCATATACTTTAAAAATATGTCATATATAAAGTGACGAAATTAAATTTCACCAAATCTCTAGAAATAGGTCATACATAAAGTGACATAACCTATATAAATTACATCCAATAAACGAATGAGTGTTAGAACGAATATTGAAAAGAGAGAGTGTTCTTAACACTTCTCGTAATTGACCGTAAGATTTAAATAAGTTAGACAAAAGTTGCAATTGACATACATTCACGTTCACTTGTAATTTTTATCTACTTTTTAGTCTTGACTTCTCTTATATTATGAATTCTAGATGTGTCATAATTATATGAGACGTAGTTTTTTACCGAACCAATTACTCAAACGACTTAGATCAATAAGTTTTATATTTTGACTATTATTAGAGAAATGCTGGTTTTTACGAAATTCAAATAACACGAAAGCCTAGTTATATCTACCCCACCTATTCTACTATTCGTTAGAATACGAATGAAGTATTTATTATTTTTGCCATTATTCTATTTTTATTTATTAAATTTCATTCAACTTAACTATTTCACTAATTACAATTAATAAATGTATTTTAATAAATGACATTAATTTTACCTTTAATTAATTATTTTTTAATAATCTTGCACAAACCTTAGAGACAGGAGAGTAATAATTTGGTTGTTTCAAATTTGCTTAAGAAGTAAGCAAAACTTAAAAAAAAAAAAAAAAAGAATTAAAATGAGACGGAGGAATTAATAGACAGGTATAAATAGCAGACAGAAACAAATGTTCAAGTCACTCTCTCTTTCCCTCTTTTCTTTTGAAGGGTTCCTAACGAGACGTTAAAACTTTTGTGGCGATCCTAATTCGGTTGTGAATTCGCCATAATCGAACAACATGTCCTTCAATACCGATCCTTCAAATCCTATACGCGTTGATTCGAAAGAAAGAGATTGGAAGAATCTTCTTGAATTGGAACACAACTCTGATCCTCTCACGATTCAGGTTTTTCTTCTGCTTCTTAATTCCTTTCATTTGATCGTGTATTTTATTTTTGATTAAAGATAAAACATATGAATTTGATCGAATATTACAGGTCAAATACATGTTCTTCAGTGGTGATCATTTGAATCATAAATGTGTTGATTTGGGAGGTTGTAGTTGCAAGGAAATTGATAGGAAGACTCTTCTTCAACAAACGCATTTGGAACGGAATCAACGCTTGTGGTTGCGTCAGCAGAACTCTGCTGCACTTCAGATTCAGGTTTTTTTTTCTCTTGCTTCTCAATTCGTTTGATTCAAGATGTGCTCTACTTGATAAAATGTACACTTACAAACAGGGAGATGCATTTCTGATGAATGGTGATCTACAATTCACAATTTTCTTGCAAATTATTGACTGATTCTTTTTACAGAAATGCTTTAGAGCGAAAAAAGTTGTTAGAACGGAACAGTCTAAGTTGCGACAGAAATTCCTTAATATCTATGGGAAGAACTGCCTAAATGTTGACAGGTGAAGTTTGATTGCCATCTCTGTATTATTCCATGAAACAGAAAGCTTCTTACATTCATACAGAAAGTTTCTAAAAAATCATTATTAGTATCGTTGTGCTTAAACATTACAAAACTGTTAGAGCTCATTTTAATACCATTTTTGTGTGCATTCAGGGAAGCTTTTGGTCCAGATTCTGATTTCCTCTGCCAGTTCCTATATTTCTTTAATTCAGAAAACCATGATGATTTTTTAGTTCTTGTGCAAATTTGCCGATTACTTCTACAGTTTGTTCAAGAGAGTGGTAATTGTTATCCGACATTTGTCATTGCTTTTACAGTTTATTTTCTACTGCACTTTGGTTGTAAGTTGAAGCAAGATTTTGCGGATTGGAGCATCTATTTCTTACATTTGATGAATTTGAGCATCTATTTCTATTACATTTGATCTATCCACTCGCCAAAAAAAAATTCCATTAAACAAACAACAAAAACTAAAAGTTATGGGGTAGGAAATCCTATATGCCAAATAATATAGGATTTCCATAATGTTATTTTTCCCCAAAGATTTCAAATAATATTATTTATGTATTTTTTCTGATTTGTACATTGTCTGTATTTTCCTTTTCCTAATGATTTATGGCTTTATATGAAATCAAATAATATGGGTATATTTGAGAGAACCACAGGGAATAGTACAATTAAGGGATTGGTCCTTTATTTTATTTTTTTGGAATATACGTTAAGCATATTAGCAGGCACACTAGTTTTTGCAATCACAGTTCACACCATTCCACACAAGGTCGCATGGTTTAAGTCTCACATGTCCATTATATAATTCTAGCGTCAAGAAGCGCCTGTCTTTTCGCTTTTACCAATAAAAATAACAGAAGTTGTAAAATTTATTTCAATTATTTACATAAAAAAGTAAATTATTTGATTAGTATGAAAGGGAAAAGCAGTAAAATAAAAATTATGTGAAGGGTAAAATTGAAAGAAAAAATGTTATACAAATACTTAGTATCTTTATATATATCTTAAATGAAGAAGAATTAAATTGAAAGAAGTGCCTTGTCTCTTTATTTTGAATGAAGAAGAATTAAATTGTGAATAATCACCAGACTGTTGATAGCATCTATTGTGCAAAACCACCAAGAAAATGTATAGGGAAACCATTACGAAAATAAATTATATTTAAACTGGTTTCTCATTTGATCCATATTGCCAACCTTAGTGGAAAAAGGCTTTGGTTCCCCCATGCCTATCATGCTGTTTTACTAACTAGTACTTACTATTTAGCTCACTAAGAGGTTGTCTATCATGTCATTTGTAAGCCTTATGATGATTGTATATAATTGAATCTAAATATATGCAACAGGGGATGCTGCGAAACTTTTTGCTGGTGAGAATTACTCGTCTGTACGTGCTTTCGTGAACTACCGAGTGAAGAAACTTGCATATAATTGTATTCGTGCAGTACATCATAATAGGTTTGCTTTATTTATTTACTTTAATTTCACTAATTCTGGGCCTTTGGCTTTTCTTATTCTCTTGCCGTTACTTTTCTCATTCATTTATTATTACTTGTAGAACATCACATTTTGAGGAAAAGAGATATGGTTTTAATCAGCATTAACTATCCTTGAGTCATTAAAATTAGGTTGAGTTGGTTCTAGTTGTAGTTTGTTCTTTTAACAATCCTTGATCAAATAACTTAAGCTTTCGGGAGAGTTGGTCTTTGACATGTTATCAATCTCTGCCGTCTTATTCATAATTAATCTGAGTTTGAACACAACTGCACAAGTTTGAGTTGGTTTGCATATCCTCCATGCTTCAAGCCAAAAGTGTTTGTGTGAGGGGGGTTTGTTAAATAATAAATATAATATTGGCTGCTCATACACTGCATATCAGAGACTAGGACTTCATTATCCCGAGCATATCACCATAGAGAATCTATAAATAACCTCAACTCCATTAGATAATATTGTAGTTGCATTGGTGCCCCTTTGAAGAAGCAAGCATTCCATATACCACGTAGTGCCACTGCATCTAAATCCTTTTGTGCTATTTTTTAATAGAAGAACAATGCTATTAGGAAGTAGGAGTATCATGGACCCACTCCCCCCAATTGTCCAAGTTGTTGAGCGAAAGCATATTAATGGTTGTACATCCACACACACTTTCATTCAAGAATCCCCGGGGCTTGAAGCACGGACTGCTTGCCCACCCTGCAGTTTTTTGAAATTTTTCTTTTATTTAGAAGAATAGGAGTAACAAGGATGAAACTCTAGACCACAATGTTTGAGAAGCTTTCATATCATGTTATATGAACTACCCCAAAATCTTAAGTTGTTGGGTAAAAGCTTGTAAATGATTTTATTTATTATATATAAGAAAGAAGAAAGAGAGAGAGAAAAAAACCAATCGTTGGAGAACAGCAAGTGCTCGCTACACCTGTGCATGATACACAATATAATGTCAGAGTTGCTTTAGGTGTATGAATCTGAAAAAAGTTATTTGTATTGTATTAGGGGTATGAATCTGGAAGAAGTTATTTGTATTGTTCTTAGTTACTGCTGCTCTTATATGAAATATTTGAATTTCGAGGATATTATGGACTTGGAAATGGTTTTGTCACAAGAATCACTGAAAATTAGGAGATTGACTTGAAAACTTAAAAAAGGATTTTGCTCATCAGTCTTCTATCTCTGATGTTTCTTGTCAAGTGAAAGTTCCAAGAATTAGGACCCTGAATAGATTAATTTTTTCTTCTTACAAAATCATTACAACACTGTTTCCGGTAGCTAAAGCTTTTTTATTTAACATTTTATATTTCTTACCTTCTTTCTCAATCTCTAATTTATTGTTCTCACTACCTTTTTACTGTACGTGTATTCACTAGTTCTTCTTTATAAATTTTCAATTAAGTACCATTATTTAAGCATGCCTGAATTATCTTAATTATAAGACTAGGGGTCTATTTATCTTGCTTATATATTTCTTTACTCACCAGAAATCAGTTGAAGGATCAACAACTTTTATTGACTCTGAAGGAGTCTAATGCATCAGCTTTTCCTTTATTGGAAATTATAGTACTGTTGATAGATCTCAAACTGCCATGGAGCTGTAAGATAGTAGGATATTTCTCTCAAAACAATGGATTTGTTCTACTTAGACAGATCATTCTTACAGGAAAGGTAACAAAGTACTTTTTTCTGTTTTTTATTTCTAGTGACCCTCTAAAATTAATCCCTGTCATGTTGATTATATTGATATAGAATTTAATTTGTTATTTATGAAGATATGAATGAGGAAGTTCTGAATGTGTTTGAATGAAGAAAACACATATAGGGGAAGAATGCAATTTAAAATAAGTCCTGATGTGAATTCTAATGCTACTTGAAACATGATGGGAACGCTAATAATAAGAAGGGTACTATAGGAAGACATGGAGAGTTTATAAAAGAAAAGATAAGACTAGTGGCTGAAGTTACTAGTGAGGAGCCTTAGTAAACTATAGGGTGTCTAAGTAGAAATATTTTATTTAATAATGATACTCTCTGAATAATATCTTCTAGAAAGATCTAATTCCGAGCTTATCCCTTAGAAGTAGGTTTATCGCTTAAGTAGTATTTAAGTAGGAGTAATAGTCTTTTAGAGGGCATGACAGATTGAGTTTCTGTTCAGGGCCAGAGTAGGATTCCTCTCTGAGTTGTGTCGGAGCTTTGCTCTGGGAGTAGTTAGGGAAACTTTCTCTTCTACTATTTTGCTATTTTCATTCGTATCAATAAAACACCCTATTTTCCTTAATTACCATCTGTTTCTTCTCATTCTTTGCTGTGTTATTGTGTTGTTTAATTATAGGATCCTTTGGTTCCTATCAAAACATGTATTCTATTTCCAAAACTGCTCAAGCTAAAGTGTAGAGATCTAAAGCATCTAGCTTGTAGCAGATGTGAAAAACAATTCTGTCCTCGAAGATCATTTAAGTTAACATGCATATATCTCCAGAAGCAATCTGCTCACAAATAAAATGGCACTCAATCTCTATATACTTGGCTCTTCCATGGAAGACTAAGGGTGCATTTGTTTTAGCTTTTTTGAGAAAAAAATCTATATTTTTTTAATAAAAAAATCACTTTTATTATTTGTGTTTGTTTAGGATTTTTAAAAAATCATTTCATAAAAAAAAATTAAAAAAATTGTAATCCTAAAATGAAAAGCTGTTGGGATTAGTTTTTCTCAAAATTTATTTTTCTTTTCAAAAACACGGAGGTAACACGTGAACAAGTTAATTTTTTATTTTTTTTTAAAAAGTAGTTTTCATGGGTAATAAACTAAGAGAAATAAATTCAGATTTTTTAAAAATCCTCCAAAAAAAAATATCTCTAGACTTTTTTAAAAACTAAAACAAACGCTCCCTATGTTTGCTGTGATATGGAGAGCCACATGATTATCACAAATTTGTCTTATAGTTCCAACCTCACAAAATTTTAACTCATGAATGAGTTGTTTCAATAATGAGTTCGCATGTAGTTAGTGTTGTGGCTCAATATTTTGCTTCTCTACATGACCTTGCAATCATATCTTGTTTATTGCTTTTCCATAAATTCAAATTTCGTCTTAAGAGAACAAAATGGCCTAAGGTAGATCTCCTATGACAAGGTGATTCTATTGGAAATAGAATCACATTAATTTTGCACCTTCCAAGTAGCCTAGGTTCCTTGTACAAGTAGAATAAGTTAACCTTATCTTAGGAAATAGTGGTAGCTTAACTAATACTTCTAACTTGCACTTTACATTTATTTTCTTTGTAACCTTCATGTATATAAATTAATTAGATTCAGCTGGGTGTTAACTCACTCAACATTCAGAAGATGGTTAACATTTGGATCCATGGCAGAAAATGACCCGAGTCTCTTGTTTAGTCTTTTGTATAAAGTCAAACCATAATCACAACTCAAAGTCTTTTATCTTTCTGTTCCCTCCTTCCTCATCTATAACCCTATAATTTTGAACTATATGCATATATGTCATCATTTTCTGTAAAAGTTTATCCAATAAAGAAAACATGTGCCAGTGGATTAAATATACAAACAAAATTTAAATTCCTTTCATCATAAGATAATCGGACTTTTTGATCCATCACTTACATGCATAAACTATCTGAATGATATACTGCAGGATAATGCAGAAAAATGTATAGGATCGTCTTTGGAACGTGTGCTTACAGGTGTAATGTGTCACATTGGTCAGAAACCATGTATTTGTTCAGACATTGATCCAAGTATTAGCTACTCATCGCAGATCCTTACAATTCCATTCTTATGGCATGTTTTTCCCAACTTAAGACAGGTATTTATTATACTAACTATATTTGATGGAGGTACTATCCTTTGTTATAACTAGAAGTTAAAAGAGAGGTATTAATTATATCAATGATGTGTGTATTAAGATTCCTTCCTTCTAGTACTCTATTGAAGTTACACGTTCAAATAATTTAGTGCATAAAACCAGACTTGTATGCTCTCTATGCAGCAGTAGTAGCATGTCAATGTGCAATAAGCTTATATATCAGATATAACCAAGTAGAATTGTTATATTGTGCCATTAGAATTGTCCCATTCAATCCTACAAAACTGGCTTGTAAGGTGAGGACTACCCAACACTTATAAACACATCTTCATGTCATTTTTCGGCTGAAGTGGGACTCTTGGCATTTTTGTCCTCAATGGTCATTGTGTCTTTTATTTCTCCAACTTTCATGCTGCAGTTTCCTTTGTGCGCTTGTTTATATTGTTGAATATTTATTTTCTACTAACTTTGGCAAGTATTGTGAAAAGTTGGATTATTTTTGGGTACTCAGGTTTTTGCAAGACAAGGCATGATCCAACATCACATTCATCAAATGGCAACATTTGTGCCAAATCTGATCAGTTTTCTACCTAAGGATATATCAGATGAATTTCCTACCTATGCCTGTCTTCTTGGAAATATATTAGAAATTGGGGGAGTTGCTTTGTCTCAACCTGACTGTTCATTCGATATGGTAAGCTTATTAATCCTACATTGTGCCATTTTTTATCAATACTCTGTGTTTGATATCTTTCATGTATCTCCCTTTATGACTTATCTTGGATTACGTTAAAGGCTGTTGTCGTGGTGGATATACGTTTTCTCTATGTTGTATAAATGAAGAAAAGCATAAAGATATAGAAATTAAAGGCTGATTTCTTGCTTGGGAAAGGAGGAAGCACAAAAAGGTTGAAACAGATTTATGGGGCGTTTTAAAGAGTTTATCTGGCCTCGCCCTCATCTCATGACTTAAGCACTCGTGTAAATGTTTTAAAAATCTTATCTTAATAAGCTCTTTGAGAAGCTTATGGAAACAATTAATGCAAAACTTATTCGCATCTTCTCTTCAATTTTAAACCATCCCTAAATTCTAATTTTACGGTGAAAACAAATGTTGAGAATACAAATAAGTTGGCAACATAAGCTCTGGTATGATAATTTTTTACAGAATAAACACACTTATTAAATTGTTTATCTAAGCACTCCTTTAGAGGGTTGGAGCTCTAAGGCTCTGCATACTAAACAAGTTTTGGATAGTCGACATATCCTTACGTATAATCTTTTTAATATCTTCAGATCATTTTACATAAATCTTTGTCTTTAAATATGACCGTATGACATTGAAAGTTTTTTTTTTTCGATTTGCGAGGGGGTGGGGTATTGGTAGACTGGTGGTGGTTTAAGTTGTTTGATTTTTTATGCAATTGAAGTTTGAAACGTTTGCATGCAACCGTGTATATGTTTTAAAGTTGATTTGTATTTATTTCTATTCAGGCCATAGACCTTGCAGCTGTTACTACAGTTTTACTGGAGGCACACCCCTCTTTGACAAGATCTGATAGTAGAGAAAGTATGTTTTCTAATCACATAGGTTGGTTTGATTGATGATTTTCCCTTTCTTTCTAACTTCTTACATTGAACAATATTAACTTTCATCTCATTTTGTATCTTCCATTTTTATGAATAAAAGAAGGCTAAGGCAAACATGGACCACCATTATAGGTGGTCCATAAAATACCATTAATTTTAATCCTTGGATTCATTTCTTCTCATTTTTCATTTAGCCTTGCACACAAATTAACTATAGTTACAAGAAGAAACATGTTTAAATAACAGTTGCCAAAATTATCATAGTTGATAAAACCATCTTTTTTAAGAAAATATGAAATGATTCTATGTATCTCTCTGTACCATTTGTTTTTAAGCTGGTCAGTGTTAATTTCAGATTCTATGATTGCTGAGGATGATATGACTGGCGATGATGAAGTTATGGAAGTAGCTCTGGATAGGAAATTGGATCAACAAATTTGTAATTCTATTGATACTCGCTTCCTTCTGCAACTGGTATACCATCATGCAAATGACTTTTGTATCTTAAGTGCCATCAAAATTTTGCTTTACCATTTTTTTTTGAAAAATTGGTGACCTCACTTAGTGGGAAAAGGCTTGGTTGTTGTATTTAAAAAAAAAAAATTGATGGTGAAATGTCATTTTTTTGACATGTGCAGACAAATATATTATTCAGAGATATTTCAGCTGCCAATGGGCTAGATGATATGGAGGTTGCAGCTGTTGGTGCAGTTTGTGGGTTTTTATATGTTATCTTGAACACATTGCCACTTGAAAGTATTATGACTGTGCTCGCATACAGAACTGACCTTGTTCCTATGCTTTGGAAATTTATGAAACGGTGCCAAGAGAATAAAAAATGGTCATCTTTGTCTAAGCGGTTATCATACCTCTCAGGGGATTCCCCTGGTTGGCTATTACCTCTTGCGGTATTCTGTCCTGTCTACAAGTAAGAAATTTTATGCATTTATACTCCCTCCCAGTTTATAAGCAAAAAATATCATTTCACACTTGCTAAGAAAACCAGTCAATTCTTATTTAATATTCTAGAATTTGCCAAAAAAGTAACCATGTTTCCGAAACTTCCCTTAAAGATATTTGATGTTAAAAAGCATAAACTTTTCTTTAATACTGAAAGGGTTTTATTCCAAGGGTAGTGCTAATGAACTTTTCGGTAATTGATGAATAATTAATGTAGAGGCCAAACAAAATTATTTCACACTAGGCATGTTTTTGGAACTACATAAACATATGGATGATACACTGGAAATGCATAAACATATGGGTATCTCCAACAAGTAGCATAAGGGTATTTTTGGAGAAATATTAAATAGGTCAAAAGTGGGTCTCTTTTGCTTATAATTTGGGACAGAGAAAGTACTTGTATTGATGTATGAACTATAGCCTATGTGCCCATGGTCCTTCAATTTTCTTTAAATCTAATCAGTCTCGTTTGAGCATGAAGACTGAAGTATATTCTAATCTTTTTCTGGTCAGGCATATGCTTATGATGGTTGGTAATGAGAAATTTTATGAGCAAGAGAAACCCCTATCATTGAAGGATATGAGCAGCCTCATCATTCTATTGAAGCAGGTAATGTTTGAGAAATAGATTATCTATTTTTTATGAAAATTTGTTGAGAGTTCTGAGATTGAAATCCTTAGGAAAAAAGCTCATTAATTAATTGTTCACTGAAATGGGACCTTTTCTTCCTTTCACTTTAAGGAAGATCCAGATAAGTTGTGTCAAATCTTTGCAAGTTTATGTGCCCACTTGTCCAAAGAACTGGAGAGTTTATGTTTATTAAAACTGGGGGGAATGACCCATAAATATAATATTGCTTATATTCCTTATATTGCTTCATATAAATGTAACATTTTGCAGTTACAGTTAGTTTCAGTCATTTTACTCTTTTGCAGGCTCTGTGGCAGCTACTGCAGGTAAATCATACCTCATTTGCTAATTCAGTTAGATCTATTCCTGTTAGGACAAGCAGTAAAAAGCTGTCTATTGAAGCCATTCAACAGAGGGTTAGCATAGTCGTCTCGGAACTCCTGTCCCAGGTAGAAGAGTGGAATCAATCTCAGTTATTGTATATTTAGGGTCCGTTTGGATTAGCTTATTTTAGAGCTTATATAAAACAGCTTATGCAAATAAATAAGTTTTTATGTATTATTTATAAGTTTTTAAGGTTGTTTATGAAAAAATAGTTTATGAAGATACGATTTTCGCTAGTGAGAGCTTATAAATTAAAATAAAAGCTTATTTATTTACATAAGCTATTTTTCATAAGCTCAAAATAAGCTCAAACCAAACGGGGCCTTAGTTTTATATTTCCTCTCCATTGGGCTAAAAGGCTGTCATGATATTGTCATAATTTGTGTATCTTCAAAGGCATCTCTTGGGGCTCCGCTTTCTCGATCTTTTCTTATTTATGGTTTTTACAGTGCAATGCCATAATTATCAGAGACTGGATACCCTTATTTACGGCATATTACCAGAGACTGGACACCCATATCTACTACATTTTTTATTTATTTTTCCCCTTATTGTTTTCTTTTTTTCGTATTTCTCTTTGAAGGACATCTTATCCTTCCTGTAATTGAGATTTTACTCTTTTCTCACCAATAATACTCTCTCTCTATTTAATAAGAGATATTTTGAGGTTTTTCTCACTGTTCTAATATTTCTTCATACTACAATTTCCTCTTGATCTATTCCGTGACGATGGCCCCATATGCATTGACATCCAATAACCATAACCATATGCATATAAATTGTTTATCTTTTTCCTAACTTTTATATTTTCTTCCCTTAGCTCCACGATTGGAACAACAGACGACAGTTTACATCCCCCAGTGATTTCCATGCTGACGGGGTTAATAAATTTTTCATATCTCAGGTATGCTCTCTCCCTACTATTGTTATTAGGTGAAATGATTGATAATCTTAATTTGGTAGTTATATAATCTTTTCTCCACAGGCTTCTATAGCAAATACACGAGCAAATAAAATTGTAAAGAAGGCCCCTTTCCTGATACCACTTGCAAAGGTAAGAATTGACTTCTTCAGATGTCGATTATGTTTGTGTTGTTGGTTTAAAATAAATTGAAAGGCAGTGATCTGCTTTGGAATTTCTGCATATCACATGTCACTGATCACTGATGTGTTTAATACTTCTGTCTGTTGTTGTTTAATCAGCCTCAACAAGCTGCAGGTAGGGAAACACATGGATCTCACTCTGTAGCTGCAGTTAGGGAAAGACATGGATCTCAGTCTTCCATTTTTAGAAAGCAGTTCAGAACAAGGCGTGATCATATTTGGGAAGATGCTTATAATTCAAAGGTAAGAATTGACTTCTTCAGATATCGATTATGTTTGTGAGCAGCATGGAGTTTCTGCATATCACATGTCACTAATGTGTTTCATATACTTGACTTCTGTATTTTGTTGTTTAATCAGTCTCAACTAGCTGCAGCTAGGCAAAGACATGGATCTCAGACTGTATTTACTGGAAATCGGTTCATGGCAAGGTATGATCATATTTTAGAAGATTCTGTTGAACAGTCCATTGTAAGGCAACTACATGAAGGATCAGAAAGGATTGACACTCCCGTGATGGTTCAGCATCATGAAGAGAACTCTCCAATCTTGGAACTTGTGCCACAGCATACCTCCCCGCCACCGCCACCGATGCGTGTTATGGATGTTGAGAATGATGACCCACAACATGAAACTTCTCCTGGTGAACACCAAAACCAGTCAAAAATTCTTGATGAACTGATTGTTGAAACACATGAGGATGCTTGAAATGGACAAAAATCATAACAATGCCACATCATCGCAAGAGGAATTTGTTCCATAAACTCAAATAGCCAAGGAGACAGTTTTGGTTAATCCTCCCCAAGGGTGATTGAACATTATTTTCCCTAAGGGATGTTTCTTTTCCTTGATTTTACTTTTCTTTTGTGCTTGATTTTGGCCTTTTTTTAAGGTTTTGGTTTGGTCCCTCTTGTACATATTTTTTTTTCTTTTTTTAATAATAATATATGTTTGACTGGGTAGCAGAGTTGGATGTCTAAGTTTTACATTCATGTTTAACCATACTCTTAGTTCATAAAAAAGAAAGATATTTGTGGGTTTAACCATACTATTATATAAAGGGTCATGCTAACTTGTGCCCTTAGGGCACATGTTAAGGAACCCAAAAGTAGAAATATTTCCTCAAGTTTTGTGCATTCTATTTATTACAAATTCAAAAATTAAATTCAGTGTACACGTTTCAACAAAAAAATTACTATATTTGATTGATTAACTTATGCCCTAAGGGCATAAGTTAGCTTTTCCCTTATAAATAACCTAAAAAATATTAAAAAATTACACACAAAAAAGGCAATGTTATGAAATTAATATAATGTATTGCAAAATATTGTAAAGTATAAAAGAGTAGAGAGAAATGGATAAAGAAAGAACATGAGAGTATATCGTATTACTTCACAAGTGTATCTTTACACTAAAATATGAGGCATATTTATAGGACACAAATAATCAAGTGAATGATCAAATGTAATAAGGACCGGAACAAACCATTTATTAATGAGGGGTTATGGGAACGTGGAAGATTAAGGATGAACATGTACTAACTTTATTATTAACAGGTAAGATATATATACACACACATTAACACATTAAAAAATGGACACATGGACGGACACTAGAGTACCTATCTGCATGCTAGTATCGATTTGGTCTGGCCTAAATTTTCAAAATATGATTACTTTTTTGTCTCTCTACACTGTATTAATCTAACGATAAAAAATAGCTTTAACGAGTGTTTTTTTTAGAAGAATTAGCCTATCTTTCTTTTAAATGAACTAAGAATATGGTTAAACATCAATGTAAAATCTTATTCAACAAATAAGTTTTCCTTGCTTCTAATTAACAAACTGTTAAGGGTAAATATATTTCATAATATATTTACCTTCTTGTCTCTTTGCAATTGTATTAATCTAGAGATAAAAAATAGCTTTAAGGAGATCTTTGTAGAGAACATGCATGAAAGGATCCATAATTGTTATTTTTGTAGACAATCCATTTATTTTATATTGCTTCTAAATTTCATTATACTTAAGAACAATATAGTATTCCTAACATTTATAAAGAACATTATATTTTTTAAAATGGTAGTATCAATAATAAACCAATCATAAGATATTTATCAAGAATAAACAAATGATAAAATAAAATTGATTTGAAATAAAACAAAATATTTTCTAAAACAAAGTGAAATAAGTCACTATCAACCGGTACTTTTTTGTGTTCAAAACTAGTTGTCTATTTATTCCCTCCAATTCACTTGCTTTATATTTTATCTATAAAGAAAGCTATCTCTTTCAGCATTTTTGGGTTGGATTTCTTTTTCTTGAAAAATACCTTCAATTTTCAATACAAATAAGTAATAACACATGTAACAAATAGATAAGAATAAATTTAAATATTAAAACAAATGTAATAAACACTATATGAATATATATTTTTTTGTTTTTTTTATCTTTATCATTTAAAAAGTGTAACAAACTAGATAAGTATATTTACACTTACTTTTTCATCATTCCAATTATAACCTTAAACAACTTTTTCTATAATAAAATTGTTGTTGGTGTTATTAAAAAAAGAATTTAAATTATATTTTTTTTGTTATATTGTATTATTGTCGGTGTCGTTGAAATAGATAATTATGGTTAGTTTGATTTTTTATAACTTGAAAGAAACAAACATTTATATTTTTTTTAGTTTTAATCGAAATCAAAATTTCATCAAAAAAAACACCGTTCATAATTTTCAAACGTTAGCGCAATAAAAAGAGCGGAAAGACGGGCACGAGTGCCCGTCTTTTCGCTAGTGTTTTAATAAGTTTAGCTAGTTTCCTAGTTAAAACGACAATCTCTACAAAGACGATGGTATTTTGTATGAAAGGTGTAATGACTGCACTCATTTGTTGAGGGAAAATATTACCATATCATGATTACTATCATCATCGATATGTTGTCTAACCTGCCAACAAATTTTGTGACAAAACTACCCCATGAGGTTGTTCTTGTCTAGTCATTTGCGGAAACAAAGGATGATTCACATTATATCTTCATTTCGATGCATGTGTCAAAACTACATCTCCACGAGTTTCACAACTAGTTTAATCGTCCTAATCGATTTATTAAAGAGGAAAAGCTTAAATAGAATAAATTAAAGGTGTACTAGAAAGAGTAGATAATTAACATTTCACACGTCAAGAACTTTAAAGGATCAATTACAATATATATAGATAGATAGATGTTTCAAGGTCTTTGGCACCCAATACATCAAGGGAAAGCACATTTGCTGAGAAAGCTTGAAGCAGTTTAGACAATTTTGGTTTGTCTATCAATTTTTAATCAATTTATTTTTACTATGTAAGTTACACCTTCATATTTTCTGCATTTTATATTTTATTATATATATTATAGTGGTGATTCTTTAATTTTATTTTACACTTTCGCACATGTTATTTCTCTCATCACATATTCTATTAAAAAAAAAAAAAAAATTTGACGGAATATTCTATTAAAAATATTATCAAGCATAATTTGATCTGTACAAAATTTGTAACTTGTGCATGTGATTTCGTCTTCCTTGTTTTGAAAGAAATATCGCTCTTAGTTGGTTCAATATTTTTAATTTTAAAGAAAAGTCCAACTAAAGGAGGAGCAACAAATTATGACACTTTAATATGAATTTTGAAGAACTTTGTTGGTAGAAAATCAAATTATAAGTGAAAAAAATAGTTGATCAAAATCGTACAATCACAATATTTGAGGGTCAAAATGCACTTAAGATTTTTTTTATAACAATGTTTAAGTTTTTTTTTATCTGTTAATATGTTGGAAGTTTTTATTTTTTGAGAGAAAAGAATGTTGAAGTTGATGAGCATAATATTGCTCTAGTCATACAATATAAATTTGAACATGTACATTTCGAATTTTTACTGGAGCAAGATTATTTGCTGCCGGATATTCTAATTGTCACTCTAACAATAATTTATTCAAGATACAACCTTCATCAACAATCGAAATTATAATATGCCTCCTCATCCGGAGAAAAAATTATTTTTCGCTGAACCATTGCAAGATGAACCCTTGCAGCTTGGTATGGTAATAATGAAATTGTGAATCTTGTAATTGAACGTGTTCCAAAACTTTTGTTCAAATTTAACAAAAACAATGATAGTGTATTACATGTTGCTGCAAATGGTGGACACATCTCAACGTTGAAAAGCTACTAGCAAATTATGCTAATATTCAACGGCGTGATATAAAAATGGCATGGTTAGAGTACACTAAAAAAAATAAGGATGACCAAGAAGACTACGATGAAAAGTCAAATATGGAGGACTTGTTAAAATTTGTGAAGGAGAAGAATGTTCAAGGCAACACTGTGTTACATGAGGCAATGTTAAGTGACAAAAGCAATATGAGTAGGGATATGATTTTCAAAGTTTGTGAACTTTACAAAACTGAAGATTTGTCTGGATACTCATTGGCAAATTCTTGTTATGAATTTGTATTAGATATTATTAATCATGCAAAGGAATCAGTACTTTTCCTTGCTGTTGTAAAAGGGGACAAGGATGCAGTCGAACTAATCTTGAAAAATTGCCCCCAGAATGTTAAGCCGGAAGGATTATCGCCCGTTGGAGCAGCTATCTTGATGCAGAAGCAGAATCAAGGTACGTTGATCATAATATTGTTGTTCAATCATGTACTTGCAGTGAGTACAATATTAGAAACTAGGGTTTAGTCTCTTTTCGTGATGCCTTGAGAATGATCTCAAGAGATGGTATTTATAGCTCTTCATGGGCTTGTAATTCGGTGACTTAAGCCCCAAGCAGCTTGGGCCCTAAGTCACTCTAGAGCATTCTAGATGTTTCTATAAGCTTGTTAAGGCGGCGCCCTTAGGGGACGCGCCTGGGGCTTCATGAGCCCTTCGAGAGGGCATGTGAGCCCTTCTGGAGGGCATCTGTGCCCTTAAGGATGGATTGACGGTCCAAATCACTTGAATGATAACACTATGAGTATGCTTGTGACAAAATGGGTAATATTTCTGTTTGTGTGTCAGAAATGTTGAGCCCCGTACTAGAAAATAAACCAACTAGGATCCATTCAAGGGACGAACATGAAAGGCTTCCTCTTCATTACGCAGCATCTATAGGTTACCTTGAAGGTGTTGAATTATTACTTGGCAAATGCTGCAAAATTCAAAGGGACAAATTAGGTTATTTCCCAATTCATCCAGCATCGTATGGAGGCCATGTGGAAGTAGTGAAGAAGTTGTTAGAATATTGTCCTGATCCCACAGAGCTCATAAACGTAATATTCTTCACATTGCATCAAAATATGGACAATATGAGGTGGTGCAATACATTCTACAAAGTCGAATTCCTGGACTTGATAAGATGACAAATCAAAAAGATAATAAAGGAGATACCCCTTTGCATTTGGCTGCAAGATCATCTCATCCTACAAATGTGTACTACTTAGTTAACCAAAGCAAAGAGAGAATGAAACTTGATTTGGTTAACCAAAACAATGAAACAGCTCTTGACATTGTTACTGCACATTTCGAGCTTGATAAACCTAAATATTAAGGTTTCAGGCACACACATGAGTGAACAATATATAATTTCATGTCTGTGCCTAAATCATTTTTATTTTGGGAGTGTGCCTATGAGTTTAAATTTGATCTTGTGACCATACAAAAATAATCCTAATTTGACATCTACTTTTGTTTTTTACTGACACATAGCTTTAACAATGTTTGCAGCATCTTACATGGATTGCACTTAAATCTAATGGTGCACAGCAAAGTGATAGAAGAGTAGCTCACCATATTGACTCCCAAGTAAGTGATTCAAATTCACCAAAAGCAGAATCAGATAAAAACCAAAAAGAAGCATCTCAAAAAAGTGAAACAAAAGAAAAAGTATTGGAAAGATATAAAGACAGAATAGGAAACCTTACAATTGTTTCAACACTTATAATCACTGCTTCAGTAGCAACATGTTTAGATGTTCCCGGTGAAGCAGAAGGAAAAGCACACAACCTATGTCATGCAATGTTCCATGCTTTCATTATCTTCATCACAATATCATTGTTCAGTTCCATTAGTGCTACTATCATACTCTTTTGGGCAACACTTGGATTCTGAATTGGTAACTTTTACTGTAAAACTGGTCATGCCGCTTCTTGGAATCGCTCTCATTTCATTATCTTTGGCTTTCATGGCTGGTCTTTACACTGTTATCAGTGAACTTACTTGGTTGGCAAATGTGTTTCTGGTTATGGCATCGATTTTTGTTGCGGTTGTGATTTTCTTATATACGCACAATTTCCTTCCATCATCATCAACTAGCAAGCCATTGTGGTACATGTCTCACTACCTTTATCTTTTTTTGGCATTACGAACTGAAAGTAAACCTGATCATGGTGTTGATCCATGGTCCTAGTGTAAGGGAATATTGTGTATTATGGAAAAGTGGGGATTCATTAAGTTATTGAATAAAGTTAGCCTATTATGTGTGTATCCACTTTTGTGTGTGGAAATGTGATATGTAATTGTGTGTCTATTTTAACCATTATGTATGCTCTTATCGTGTGAGTGTGACCAATAAAATGCCAACAAATATTAATTTATGAATAATAATAATACTTGTTTTATGGTTCCTCTTATATTATCAATTACAATATCTCTTATTTCTTCTCTAATATGTGTAGCTAAAAATTCTATTTGCTATCAGGAACATTATCCTATTTTAGAGATGATCAGTGAATTAGAATCACACTTATTTTACCTTTTGTTCTTCTTTATTTATTCTCTCTACCAGAACAAACAATGGTTGTTCTTCTTCCTCTTGTACCCATATCACCACCGCCTCTTTCAAGTCACATCCCGCCGCCTTCTAACAATTAATGGTTGTGCCACGATGATGGACAGATGAGGCAAGTATACCAAATCGTTTACCAAGTAATAAAGTGATAAGCGAGTATCGTATCTACATGGATTGTCATTTTGTCCAAATACTCGCGTTACTTATTTTAAGTTTGACGATAAAATAAAGATATAAGGGTTAAGAGATTTGCAATTTTCATCTGTTTGCAACAGAGCAAGTTACTTATTTTTGGTTGCAGAAATGTAATAGTGGTTAGAGGATTCTTTGAATCCCTCCTATTTATTTGTTGGATATTTAATTAGCATACATGTCGCATCTAGTTGTTCTAAGTGAACTATCTAAGTGATGAGGTCGTGGGACGTTTCTAACCTAGTCAGTCGTCAAGTTGCACATGTTGATCGCACGGTGATCCTTACGTGCATGGCCTTACTCTCCCAGTTGATTATAGGTCTACCCCTCTGATGGCTAACAGTAACTGCACCTGCTGATCACACAGTGATCCTTACGTGTGGGGTCTTGTTAATTCAAAGGAAATTGAAGCATGAACTTAAATTGGCCTTCTAGTGTTTCCTAAGGCTATGAAGGTCACACTAAGGTTATAAGTGCGATACGGTATATGGTTATTAATCCTATAGGATTATGCCACCTTCGTAAGGATTATTATTGTGGGTCCTGGCCAAAGTTCCATTAGGTTACCTCATCCATGAATCTTAGGTATCAACGCACACTCTCCCTCTCGGTAGTTCTACAAACGGGCAGCTTAATCAGCGTTTACCTTACCAAGGGTCGAGGAGAATGGTTTTATTAGGTTTAACTTATTCCCTCCAAGCAACCGCTTGTTTCCTTAATCTCTAACTAGTTACCTCATAGGTTCAGCAGAGTTTACTCAATATTAGTAATGTCACCTCCTAAGTACTTACTACTAGGGTCAACTCACTTTCAGTATCTTTCGATAGTTATTAACTAATTACTTTCTAGACAGATAGTTATTAGTATAAGGACATAAATATCAAGATATAAGCATCCAAATAATAATAACAATGTCAGGCCCTGTCACAACCTAACTATCTAATATAGGGTTGCACCTACTACAAAAATAAATCTAGACTAATAAAACTAAATAGCGAGCATAAAATAACTACATAAACGACGTATAATTAAATGATTATCCAACAAAATAAATAGGAGTTGATCTTGGAACTCTAACCTATAACTACTTAGTTACACATGGTAACTAAAGACAAGATACAAAAAGATAAAAACATATCCTAGAAAAGATAGAACTCCTCCTTGGCTCCTAGAATCACCTTCCTCTTGAACTGCTCCAGTTATGAATGAGAAATTATGAATGAGGTGGGCAGTATTTATAGGGAAAGTTTCCACCTGCCTTGGGCTAAAAGTATGGGTTTTCCAAGGGTGATAAAGTCACAAAAGTGACTTTTTTTCGCAAGTCACAAAGCGCGTGGCACTTTTTCCATGCGCCTGGGCGCATTAGGATTAGCCAACCATGCACCAAGCACTTTTTAAACCGCCTTAATGCGCCTATGCGTTTTTTAAAAGCGCCCAGGCGCTTCAGTGTAAATTCAGTGCTGAAATGCCTGTATTTTTTGCCCGTTTTTGGTGTTTTCTTCAATGTAACATGTCTTGGAACTTGGGAATAGAATTCCTCCTTCTGTAACGTCTTTTGAGGCCTCTGGAATCTTCAATCTTCATCTTCCCCAGGACCACATAAATCTTCGGATGTCTTGCTTTGCTGATTTACATGATTTCTTCGTGAATTACATCAAGAACACCCTAAAAGGGCCATGTTTCGGGAACTTATTACAGACGCAAATGTAGAGAACATTACAAATGTCCTGAAATCATAGGCAATTACTCTAATACTCCTCTGTTTTGTTGGTAAAACCTACTGAAAAACATGCTAAAAATAACGTAAGATGACCTGTCATCACACAACCACCATTTTTCTCTCTCGTTGATATTTATCTCTTCAATCTAAATGATAGGCATACTGCTAACCCTATCATCAGGGCAACTCCCGCCTTCAGAGGCCATTTTCGGCCACCATAACGTCAAATTAGGAAGTAACACCAAATCAAACTCCTTCACATTTCATCTACAGAATTCGTGAATGTTTTTCATTATTGAAGCATCTTCTTAAGAGGCCTACAATAGCTCCGTCAAGGTTAACTTTTTTGACCAGCTTATTCATTTTTCTTCTTTTCTATGCATTGAACCTAACTAGCCACATCACCGATTTTAACCAGTTCCCTAAACTAGCCACATCACCGATTTTTGTCGAGTTCCATTGGTATGTACTGATTTGAGTGCACATACAATCCATTTGACTGCTCCCCACGGACATACCCTTGGTTTCCGATAAAAAAATTGCTGAAAAATTCAAATTGGGAGAAAAGAAAGCTAAAGGAAAATTAAATTGAATGCAATTTTTTATTTGTGCATGTAATAAATAATTACAAAATAAGGTAAACAAATGTCAGCTTTTCAAGAGACCATGTCTCGTCTCCTTTAATACATAATTTCATTATATATATATTTTTTTGAATCAACATATACATTGATAACGAGCCGGCATAAGAAGTGCTAAAACGGGACAGCAGAGACTACACAAGGAGTTGTTTAGCTGCACAGTTGTGCTAGCACAAAGCAAGGTCGCATAACAGCTGAAAACACTGGAAAAAAACTCAGCAGGAAAAATACCTATTAAAACCACATCACCACACACAAACTGTCCTAACACACCATGTCACATGGCTATCGAAACAGCAACAGACAGAGCCAAAAACAGCAGCACACCAGAGGCAAAAAACAACAAAAGAACAAGGCAGCAACCCGCAGAAAAAGACTTTGACAACAACGCCCAAAATTCCCCACCAAAACTATCTCTGTAATCACTCCTGCGATTTCCAACACCACTTGTAAAATAGGCAAGATGCAATCTTCAACCTACTCAACGCCCAAAACCAAAAGGACGGACTTCTTCCATCACCACATCAATATCCCTCCCTCTCTCATTAAAAATTCTCCCATTTCTCTCTCTGCAAATGGTCCAAATAATGGCATGCCATATCAACAAAAACCCTGGCTTCAACTTATTTGATCTCGCACCCTCCCCCCGACACTCCAAATGAATAAAAACATCAATTGGAGTAATAAAATTCAATTCCACCCACTCCTCAATCCTACGCCACACAACACCTGCCACATCGCAATGCAAAAATAGATGGTTTGAAGACTCCACACCTCTCTCACACCACGCACAAGATGTACTTCCATTTGGAGGCAATACATTGCGTATCGCAATATTGGCTCTCATCGGGATTTTGTTCAAGAGTAGAGTCCAAGAAAACATTATAACCTTTGAAGGCACAGAGCTACGCCAAAGGTAATCAAAAACCATTTTCTCCACCAAAGGCAACTCCTCCTCTAGTACCTTGTAAGCCGATCGGACCGTAAAGTTCCCGCTCTCGTCCGGATTTCACCACCACGCATCTTCCCCCGTTACACCTATAAAGCCTTGTAATAAAGTCAGTAAATCAATTATGAGCCCCAATTTTTGCCGAGTTCCATTGGTATGTACTGATTTGAGTGCACATACAATCCATTTGACTGCTCCCCACAGACATACCCTTGGTTTCCGATAAAAAATCGCTGAAAAATTCAAATTGGGAGAAAAGAAAGCTAAAGGAAAATTAAATTGAATGTAATTTTTTTATTTGTGCATGTAATAAATAATTACAAAATAAGGTAAACAAATGTCAGCTTTTCAAAAGACCATGTCTCGTCTCCTTTGATACATAATTTCATTATACATATTTTTTTTTGAATCAACATATATATATTGATAAGAGATAAGGAAAAAAGACGTGGGAATACCTCACAAAGAGGGGCATTACCCACCCATTTATCCAACCAAAAGCTCGTCTTTCCCCCATTCCATACTTTTCTCATCACTCCCTCTTTGAACCAATTAATTCCAATCCCAACCTCTAGTCCCATCAGATCTCTCCCACCACTTTGACATCCACCGAGGGCGCGCGACATCCACCAACCCCATCCTACCATCCCTTCCCACACCATATTTATCCAAAAGCACTCTTTTCCATAAAGATTGATCATCACTAATCAACCTCCATTTCCACTTTGCTAAGAGGCTCAAGTTGAAACGCTTCACATTTATACTCAAACCACCCTTACTCCTAGGTTGGCACACCTTTCTCCATTTCACCCAACAAGTCTTCCTCCCACCTCGCACCCCACCCCAAAGGAACTCCCTTTGAATACACACAATCTTCTCAAGGATCAAAGATGGCACTTTCAAAAAATAAAGGTAGAAAATTGGTGTTGAATTCAACACCGAATTTATGAGAACCACTCTCCCATCTAAACTCACATATTTATTGCCCCAAGAATTTAGTCTATTACTCAATTGCACCAACATAGGTTCCCAAGTAGCCGCCTAAACCATATTAGCTCCCATCAGAAGACCCAAATACTTGAACGACGCCACCTCCTGTCAACAATTCAAGAACCCACAAGCCATCTCCATAAATCTTGGTGAAACATTCACACCAATCAACGAGCTCTTTAAAAAATTAACCTTAAGACCCGAGGCCATTTGGAAACCTTTTAACAAAGCCTTCAAAATCCAAAGATTTTGGATCGATGCTTCTCCTATACAAAGAGTGTCATTCATATAGTGTAAATGCGAAGTCAAAGTGCCACCTTTTTTCACCTCAAACTCTTTGAACAAGTTTCTTTGCACCGCATTAGCCATAACCTCACTAAACCCTTCGTCCACAGGTAAAAACAAGAACGGGGCTAACGAATCTCCTTGCTTAAGACCCCTTTTAACACTAATTTTCTCTGTAGGACTCTCATTAATAAGAATGAACATATTTCCACAAAAAATACAAGCCCTCATCCAAGCCACCCACTTATCACATAAACCCACAATTCTCATCACATACTCCAAAAAACCCCAATTCACCGAATCATATGCTTTTTCAAAGTCAACTTTAAAAATCATACATTCTTTCTTCGACCTCTTTTCCAAATCCACCACTTCATTGACGATCAACACCCCATCCAGCAAATGTCTACCTTTCAAAAAAGTCGATTGGGACAAATATATAATTGAATTCATCACCTTCACTAGCCTAGTCACTAACACCTTGGAGAGTAATTTGTATAGACTTCCCAAAAGAGAAATTGGAAGGTAATCCTTCAATGGTAAAAGGGTCTTTGTCTTTGGAATCAAAGTCACAAAATAAGATAAAAAAAATTGTTTAGAAGTACCTCATTAGCATGAAATTGATCAAACATAATCCAGATTTCATGCTTCACAAGATACCAAAACTCTTTGAAGAACGCAAAATTAAAACCATCCGAGTCCAGACATTTATTACCATCACTTTCTTTAACCACCAATTCCATCCCGCCAAGGCGAAATTAGCAACCAACTCCCTATTAGCATATGTGGAAAGCATAGAAAAAGTTACTCCATCCAAAGTAGACCGCAACCATGGTGAGTCCGCCACTTTGCTAGTAAAATAATCCACCACCTCTTTCCTCACCCCACTTGGTGAGTCCACCCAAACACCTCCCACTTTAAGAGTAGTGTCTAACTTACACCTTCTTCGTTGTGGTCTCTCCTCAATCTTTCGTCTGTCGAGCATACCCTAAAAAATGTCATAAATTATATAGGTCGTCAACCACACATATTAACTTAACATATTGAGCATACATGAAAAGCAAAGTGAATCAATACACGATAAAACAAGGGTTTGTCTAACACGTGCAATATTGCACATGTTAAAACAACTAAAAGTAGTATTTCTTTTATTGAAAACATCAATTATTTATTAAATAGTTATATATTTAATGTAAAACGCACTAATTTTAAGTCAAATTTACCATTTTAAATTTCTTAACATGCGCAAATTTGCATATGATAGAAAACCCATAAAACAAATATACCTTTCTAATTCAAAGGTAACTCATGAGTTTATGCGCAAATGCACTTTTGAGTTTATGCTAGAAATTTGGTGTTTATACATGTATTTTGTTATGATCGTTTACTTTTGGTAGAACCGCACACAATGACATAATAAATATCAAGTTTGTGTGTCAAATGGTAAGATCCTAGTTTGTTACTTATTGATCCATTAATTCATGATCACAAAGTTGTTGTGTGTTAAAATCAAGGCTTAATTGCACTTTTGGCCCCCTATGTTTTAAGAAGTTGCGATTTTGGCCCCCTAACTAATTAAAATACAAAACAGCCCCCTATGTATTGGATTTTTGGCAGTTTTGGCCCCTAGACCAATTCGAACTCGGTCAACGCTGACGTGGCACTTCAAAG
>Ga0315915_1001889_pt1 | contig 25983 bp, 13 predicted proteins | sample MpolbnodulesMG_FD_207738 | JGI IMG/M metagenome (GOLD analysis project Ga0315915, IMG submission 207738) | Medicago polymorpha root nodule microbial communities from Los Angeles, California, United States - branched nodules | ecosystem: Host-associated > Plants > Roots > Nodule | place: USA...
CAAAGTGGAGGAAGAAACTCCCAAGAACTAGTGGATAATCTCACAAAAGCTGTGGGGACTGGACTAACCCATATTGGGTGAACCAGGATAACTTCTCTGTGTGATCTTTCTCAAACTCTACTCTTTACTTTCCTCATCATTTACTTTAGTATTGCATATTCATTACTAATCGTCTTACTCCAAGTAAACTCCTGAGAGTCTAAATATAGAAATTTTTAAAGGGTCACTATTCAACCCCCCCCCCCCCCCCCTTCCTAGTGACATTTACTTCAACTTCACCTTTAACTGTTGCCTTTGACTTACATATCGCAATTTATGTTCCTCTTTTACCCCTAGTTCTCTGACTAGTTTATCCAAATCAATCAGGTTAATCTCATCTACGTCCCATTCATCCCATATTCGTATACTTGACATTTCTTGTAAGCAATTTTAGGGTCACCAAGAAAATAACCTTTGCAGTGAAATATTATCCATAGTGTGTGGTTCTCAACAACCCTAAAAAAGGTATAATAATAAATAATTAAAAAATTGCTCAAATGTATTAATACTATGTTGAATAGTTCCACCAACCATTTTTAATTCTTAAATAGCAAATTTACTGTATACAAATAAAACAAAGGCAAACTAAAATAAACTTACTTTGAGACATTTACGCCAGGAATCTTTTTGATGTCTTGTCTGTTGCGATCAGATCTTTCCAATCCAATATACTTCTTCATCATCATGAAATTTTGAGCCCACTTTATCTCTGTTTCTTCGCCGGTCAAACTTTTTTGAACAATCAGTAATATGGAATGGAGAGCGATTGAAGGAGTGCACATCAATGGAGGGTAGAAGAATTGAAGGGAATGGGAGAGCGGGAGCGAGGACTAGAATTAAGGGGAAGTGTTGGAACCCTATAATACGAGGAGTTCAAATCATGTGCCACCCCTTTTTCAATTTTATTTTTCATTTAGTTATTATCGTTAATAATTGCGTGGCTTTTCTATCTTTTAATTTAAAAAATATGAACGTGATGTTTTACTCAGCTAAGTGACATGCCACGTATGCGTTAACTTGGTCAAAATTAGTGTTTTGCAAAATGAGTAAAGATAAGAAGCTAAAATTACCTTTTTTTTATGGTAGGCCAAAATCACAAGTTTATAAAAGTCGGGGTGTCAAAAGTGCATTTAAAAAAGTTGAAGAATGGATCCAACTCCTATGTAATTTGCCCGACATACCAAGAATCAACTTATTAACCCAACAATACCAAGGAAGTTTTGTTTTTTTACATCGTATTCTTCAACTTTCCCTAGTCTTTTTTTGAACAACCAACTTCTCGTACTCTTCTCTCAATACCATAACAAACTGCTTCTGTTTTTTATTTTATTTTATAAAATCTCTAAATTATTAAATACCAACATCTTTTGTTTTTTAATCTATAACAAACAAACAACTGGTCAAAGGCTCGATCCTTAACCTGCATATGTCAATATACTAAGTGGGTATTAGTAGAGCTGTCAAAATGGGTGGCTGTATAGGCTGGTTCGATTAATTGTAGGGCTTGAGTCTTAAATACTTATCCCGGATTTATGTAGACAATTGCTCTTTAGACTTCAAAGATTGCTATCACACACCTGGAAAATACCTTCAATATTACCAATGAGAGTTAACTGCCATTCGCTGTTTAATTTTTCTTTTGGAGCGAACGATGGTTAATTGTCGTTGAGGGTATTTTGGTCATTTTCAGGTGTGTGATGGCAAATCTTTTAGTGTAAACAACAATCTTCATTTATGTATGGCTTTTTAGTCCGACCCTAAAAAGTTTGATACCCATTTAAGCTAACCCGTACGAGCTGCGGGTAGCTCGCATAACCAAAAAAATCCTAAATTTTTTATATATTATTATTAATAATTCCTTACTTGGTTGATTATTAAAGTAAAAAATAAAAGTAAAAAATTCAATAAATGAACACACACATAAAAATAATAAAAAACTGTATTTAATCGCGTCGTTACTTATAATTTTAATGGTTGGACATATAAATATCTATAACTATAACATACACAATTTATCTAAAATTGTTTTCCTCGCCGTTTTAGTTTACGAAAATGTTTTTTTTTTGTGTTAGATAGTAATTAAATCTATTAAAAATATTATTTATAAGAAATTTTATTGGAATTTATTGTATGTTAAAAAAAGTTATTTTTTGTAAATGAGACAGTCTGTTTAACCCGCGTCCTATATAAGGCCGGACTCAAATAGTTTTTTCGAGAGTTCATATTTTAATAGGGTTTTTAGACCTGATCCGATAAAAACCCAAAACCCATTAAAGTCGGCTCTAAATGGATCGAATAGCCTATTTTAACAGCTGTAAATATCGGAATGAATTAGTTTTGGCGTTAGTTTACCTTACAAAAAATCTGGATTAGATCCGACTCGTGTGTAAATTGTCGGACACGACAAGGATCAACCCATTAACCTAACCAAACCAAGGAAGTTTCGTTTTTTCACATCATCGTACGTACTCTTCAACCACTTCACCCGTACTTTGCTCACAATATCCTAACAGCAAAAGACAAAAACAAGAATCATTCACATTCACCTTCTTTTCCCATCAATTTCTTCTTCTTCAACAACAATGGAATCGAATGATAACGCACAAAGGAACAACACCCTTGTTGTAAGGAAACCGTGTTTTGGTCTCCCAACCGGTTGTCCTCAATGTTTGTCTGCTTACATCTTTCTCAAATTCTCTCAACTTCCATTCCACTTGGATTATCATCTTAACTACCCTGATTCTGGTAATACCCTAATCTTCATCTCTTTTATATATATATATATGCTAGAAACAAAACATTAATTGATTATATATTTTTCATTTTTAACAATAGCCCTTTTAATTTTTTACTGTTTTAATTTCAAAGTTTTGTCCTTTTAATCATTTGATTGTGTTTGAGCCTTCTGGGTCATCTCACATTCATGCCCATTTGATGAAATTTTGTTCTTTTTTATGTTTTGGTTCTTTTTGTGCAAGTGGGTTTTTATTTGAGTTGATTTTAGGTTTAATATGATGTTGTTTTCAGTCTGTTTAAAATTTGATTTTGAATGAATTAGTTTTGGAAAATTGATTCCGGCAGAAATTGAGGAAGGGTAAAGGGATTTATGTTTGGATACATTAGTGTAAACTGTAAAGTGAGTTGACCAATAAATTTGAGTGTAAAAATCATTTCTAGAATTAGAAGTTACAATTTCTAGCTTTTAAGTAGAATCAATTATGGAGGCTAAACCAATTCTACTATAGAGAAACCAAACATGTCAAAATCAATTCCACACCTCTAGAATCAATTTTGGCTCCTCCAAAAGTGGAACCATACATTCACTTAGTCTCCGTAAAATTTGTTCATAATGGAGTTAGTTCTTGTGCTATATGTGTAATATATATTTTAGTCATTGTGTAGTTAGTAGTATTGTAGGGAACAAAATGAAATGATCTAGATATTATGCAGATCAAATCTGACCAAACAGAATATTTTAGGGACGAAAAGCAAAAAGTGGTATATTTGTTGGATAAAAGCATTACTTAAACATTGATTTTATATTTTATTGATTGTAATTTTGTTTTTTGTTTGGTGGTGGTTTATGGTGCATAGATCAAATTCCTTACTTTGAGGCTGGTGATTCTGTGACATATAATAATGAGAAGGAAGGGATCATTGAGTGCTTGAAAAGGGATCTAGGTGATTTAGATGTTGGTGTGTCTTCACTCCCTGAATGGATACCAACCAAGGTGATGCTCACAACTTGGCTTGCTGATGCACTTGAGTATGAACTTTGGGTGGGAAGTGACCCTTCATCTGCTTATAGCATCTATTATTCTGATCTTCCATGGCCTATAGGAAAGGTCTTGTTTTGGAAGAAAGCTCGCTGGGTGAATCAGAAACATGAGATAAGTAACGACAATGCTGATGTAAAAGAAGAAGAGGTTTGTTTCTCTTGATACTTGCTTTGTTAACACTTAGGAGCTAGGACTTAGGACTATGGAAAGTTCTCCCTTTAATTTATTAACTTTACATACTATCTATGTAGCACTAACATTTACGTCTCCGATACTGACACTTCGGCGTGTGTTGGCATCCGATACTGACACGACACTAATGCATGTAGTTTCATTAAATCACTAGTCACTACTATTTTTCAAATCAGTACCGGTGACTGTGTCAATGTCAGTGTCATATCTAGTATTGATTTCAATGCTTCATTGGATGCTATGTATGATTTTATTTTATCCTTTAACTTCTTACAATTTGGTCACTAATTTCATTGATGTTTTTTTGGATGATTGTTTCAATGCTGTATGTGTTTTCTATCTGGTTTACTTTTGGCATTCATACATATTTGCTGTTGATCAACAGATTTATCGCAAAGCAAACTCTGCATATGATGCTTTGTCAACTTTGTTAGGGGAAGAAAACTATTTACTTGAAAACAGGTGAACCCGTTAGTTTATTATAAATCAGTTTATCTTATGTTAGAAACATTTTGGTTAGTTTTTCATTATTAAAGCAAAGTTTGACTTCGGCCTCCTCGTCATTCCATGCTTGTGTTCTGTTTATGCAGGCCATCAAGCTTGGATGCAATTTTTCTCGCACATGCATTAGTAGTTCTTCAAGCTTTTCCGGTGAGTTATGTTACACTTATGCTGTAATTATATTTGTTTTAGTCAACTGTCGATGTTTTTGTCACTAATGGCCAGTAGCCCACTTGGGTTAATAGCAGTGATCGATAAAAACTGGACAAAGAATCTATGTGTTGTGGTACATGAGTCGAAAAGAGACATGCTTTCTTGCTAAAACTCATTTTGCTTCGATGATAGTGATGCTGAAAAGATTCAAGTGGCTTAAACATGCTTTGCAAAATATGTTCATCAGCTGTTAGTGGAATTCTAATAGGGAAAGCGGTGTTATTTAGTTTGTGTCAATCTAACACTAACTCTAGTTCATCAAGAAATAAATAACGTGACTTCCAACTTGGTTCATCAAGAGGCAACTCTGCTCATTCAAATGTAGATTTATCAAGTCAATCATTTGATGATGTGAATCTCCACTAATATCTCCTTAGACATTATTTTTTCTTTGTTAAACCTTCATCATCTTGATGAGCAGGTACCCCCTCTTTGGAACTTTCCTAAGCTACTCTTCACTATGACCTATACACAGAAATAAGTGTAATTGAACTGTGAAATAAGATAATTTTTATCCAAAGATAGAAAATTAATTTGAAAAAATTACCTTGGATTAAATGAATGGACCAAACAATGAAGTGGAGTACAACTCTTGCTCCGTCTAAGTTTGCATATCTCATTTGCTTCCTTTTACTAATTATGCCTATATATAGCTGCCCTTGCCATGAATCCCGCATTTCATAAACCAAATGAAGAGTAGAAGCACCTGTGCTACATATTCCAAGCATATTATATATGTGATCCGTGAGAGTAAGAATGTAATCTATTTTATCCCACCATAGATCATATTTAAAATTTCTTTTCGCATGTGCAGCTCTCCTAATATCATCTTGTCTATAAGCATTCCGTTGATTACTATTGACTATATTTTGCAAAGCATATTTCAGCAACTCGAGTTTTTTTGTTCATCATCATTGATTCAAATTGAGTTTCAGCAATATCAAGCATGTTAAGAGTTAAAAATTCCTTGAAAATAGCCAATCTCACATAGTGAGTCATTATGAAACTCTTAATAAAATATGTATCATCAGACATCAGTGGAAATGTATTAGTATGCAGTGGAAGTGGAACCTTTGTAGGTTTCAATCTATTTTTTCCCTCTTCACACATTCTTTCTTATCGATTTTTGGCCAAACAGTGACTCCAACACTAGGAATTCGAAGTAGATCCTAGGTCACCTTGTACAATAGATCCTAGGTACTTAAACCAAGAAACTTGCTGTATGATGCAATTCTGAAGTTTTACATATGAAGCATTACACTTTAACACAAAACTCTTAATTTCAAAGTTTCTCTCCTTAACTATAGTTTACACTTTGGTTCTTCTCTTGACTCTTGAGAAACTTTTCCCTGAATGTGCTTAGTAGGTATGACCATTGTCGTTGAACTATCGAGTTAATTCCCAACATTGTACGAGTTTGTGACCCAAGGTATCAAAATTGAGTTAACTCATACGAAACGGTTATGTTGTAAACCCGGGTAGATTTGCATTGATTCATATAAACTCACATAGAATCGTGAGTTTGAGGATGACTGAATGAATCCACAATATAATGCATATCTTCCCCTATACATAAGACATACCTGAATTGATATTGGTTCGATGTTTTTTAATAAAGAACTCAACGCATCAAATTACAAATGAATTATAAGGTTTGTAGTGCACAAAACACTATAAACCTTCTGCAAAGGAAGTAAGAATGTTTTACCGAGTCTCGTCCCTGTTGCTTCCAGCATAAAAGAAGCCATAGTAGATAGCATGAACAAACCCACCCATTGTTGCAAGTTTGCAATAGACCCAACTTTAACGAGGGAAACCCAATCTCATCATCCGTATCTCTTTAGTAACTTTGAGCCTTGTGTTTCGTCAAATTGTTCACGGATTTTGAACGTGTTATGCTGCTCTTTTTGTTTACTGTGTTGTAAACCTACACTGGAGAATGTGAACTTTTTCATCAATTTTGAATTATGATGCTATGTTTGTTTATTCATTTAACTCATACGGCTGGAATTAGGTACCACCAGGAACTGTTTTAACTTTGGTTCCTGCATTTATGTACCACCAGGAATCATCAATTTTGCGGACCAATTTTTTGAAACATGCTAATTTGGTGAAATATGTGCAACAACGTAAGGGAGAACTTATAGAAGTTGCTGGTACATCTCCGTCTAATGTTCCATATGTTGGTGCTGATGCATCATCATCAACTTTCGGAGGTGGTTCAACTTCAAGTAAGATATTTTTAGAATCTTCCGAATCCCTACTTCTGGATTTTATTTTATATGCAAGAATATTTAAGTCAATGTATTTAAAGTATTTTTAACCTATCTTCTCTTCCCCTCCAAATCCCTCAAATATTGAAGGGGAGCCAAAATTGATGGAGGAAGGATTTTGTTCCCCTTCATTTCTCTCCCATTCCTTCCAAATTATTGAACCAACCAATAAAGATTCATATAAATCCCTTCCCCCCATTTCCCTCCAGCTACACACTGTTAAATGAACATGTCATCTTAGATTGTTTTTTAGGACTAGTTTCCAAATATCTTAGTTACTATTATGTCTTGTTTTCTTATTTGATTAGGATTTGGAGTCTTGTATATAATCAAGGGTTTATTAAGAGTTTCATTAAGATAAGCTGTTTCATTAAGAGTTTATTAAGTTGCACTAGGAAGCTTAGTTAAGCACTTATTCATAAGTTATTGCAATAATAAGTTGAAACCAGTTTATGAATGTGTGATAAGTTATTTTTAGAAATCAAGTCAAATGCGAATATAAGTTTTTATATTTGATTAATGCCTTTCTTCAGTGATTATGTCGCTTTCACTTGAAGGTGTTGATAACGCTTTAAAGTTGTCTTTCACCTCGGATGCTTCCTTTCTGTGCTGTTGTTAAATAGCTGCTACAGGGGTAGCATATTACAATATAGCATATTTTAAACAAATTGCTATTTTTCACGATACGCTATTTAGTACAAAATATTGTCAAGTAATGGCTATTGGCACTATATCACTACTGCATAGTGTAATTTGAACAAATTGATAGTTTCTGCGAACTGCATTGACAACACTGCATTCTTTAGTATTTTGTAAGGATATACTAATTATATGATAAATGTTATATTTCGTATTTTTTGTTGAAACTTTAAATTACCATTTCAAGATCTTACATTCTGATATTCTTAATTTGTAATTTTTTCTATAAGGTTCAAAGTTCAAGAGAAAGCCCAAAAAGGAGCAGCAAACAAAGGAGGATAAGAAATATAAAAGAAGAGCCAAATATTTTGTGGTAGCACAGCTAGTTGCAGTTGTTCTTTTTCTCAGTGTCATGTCTGGAATCAGTGATGACGGTGAAGTCGAGTTAGATGATGGCGATCTAGACTTTGGTTATGATGGATGAAAATGCAAGCCTAGGCTTAACTTATTTTTGATGATCTACATCCTTTTCTGTTGTATCATGAAAATTTAGATACAGGAAAATTTCCATTCATATCAAATTTTGCTATAATAGGATCCATTTTTTTAATGATTGAGTTGATTTCAGGAGATTGATCATCAGCGACATTGCCTCAAGTAATGTTGACATGCTTTTTCACCTGAGGATATGAATCTGTTGGCTCTGTACGTGTAAATTTTTTGGAGTGATTTTTTGTTATCATGTATGAGCCCTTTTATGATAGAGATAAACATGCTAAGAATAATTATGCTGTTTCAACCCATCTCTGTATTGCTTTTGCTTCATGTGCTATAATCAAACTTGTGTATTAGTATATGATGACCATGATATTGTTGAAAATCAAATTTTGCACCGTGCCTTACAAGAGACTTTGCTGGAAATCACGACAAAAATGCATTGGAAAGCGCACAAACGTGCATTAGTGTGTTGTATACGAGAAATCAAATACACTAATACCAGTCTTAAAATTTTAGTTTTGTCCATCTACTACCTATAAACACATTGTTAAATCATATCATCAAATGTGAAACTCTTAGCACATCATAATTTCAAATTGATGGGCAAATTCACATACTACTATATATGTTAAAGAGAATAACGCATCGCTGGTGATTAGACGGTTGCGTTGATCTCAGTGTGATTTACGGATCTGTGTTTGATTATAATCAGAGGGCGGTGATTTGATTATAGAAATCCTTGTGTGTTGCTCGAACGCAGCTGTACTTGGTCTTTTGGATATAAGATTCATTTGAAATCCAATCTAAAACTTGAATTAAATTATACTCCCTCAGATCTTGAATATATGCACTAAAAAATCAAAGGTCTTTTGGATATAAGATTCATTTGAAATCCAATCTAAAACTTGAATTAAATTATACTCCCTCAGATCTTGAATATATGCAGTAAAAAATCAAACAAAAAAGATGTATCTAGTTCAACTTTTTAATTAGATACATCAAGTTTGTTTGTCTTTTTCTTTTCTTTTCTTCTTCTAATATTTGAGACCAAAGTAATTTTATAAAAATGAAACGTTGCATCAAATAACTCATACTACATTATACTTAGTTAAAACAATATCTTTCTTTCAAAAAAAACCTTAGTTAACATAATAATTAGTCAATGATTATTTTGGGTTTCAGTAATTTAGTTTGGTGAGGTAGGTGAGAGTTTTGAGTGGAAAGATATTACAATTCACTAACACACATAGGAAAAAGCTTTTGCTCAATAATTGAAAGATTACTAATTTCCTGATGATTGACGAGTCTAGATAGAATCTAATCATTATTTTTCATTTTTTAAACATTTATTTATTTATAAATATTTTTCTATTTATAGGACCCAAAGTGGTTTTAACTTTTAAGAGATGCATGAATTAGAACTCGTTTGATATATAACTTATTTGAGAGAGCTTAAGAAACAACTTATGGCTTGTCCATAAGTTGTTTTCAACTTATTTCCAAAAATGCTATAATATAGCTTATGAAAACAACTTCTAGATTAATAAACAATTTAACTTTATCTTCGGTTAGAAGCTTATGCTTAAACACTTATCCAAATATACCAAAAGGTAAGAAAATTGATTTGAACAATAAAGGGTGCAATTGCCCTTGCTATCTACCTTTGTATTGATTAGCTAAATGCATAATTACATTGGCAAAAACACATAGCTAAACAAGTCTAATAAACTAATTAACTAATAAGCACACACAATGTGAGACAACAACTATGTTCTAGTCTCACTAGAGTTATGCTGACCCTTCACACTGTCCCATTGCTTCATAACTTCACAATATGCCTCAGCAGACTCGAAAGCAAACGCTGCTAATGAGCTTATTGCAACAGACATTCCAGCACAAAGCACTTTAATAGCAACTTCAGCAAGTTTTTCAGGCGCCATCGCATCTTCTTCCACATGACCAACTTCCACCATTTCCATACTCCCATCAGTTTGTTTTGGTCCATATGAGTTTGTTCTCGAATCCTGTCTCAGTTGATGCGCATAGAGGGATCCCATCCCAGCTGCAAAAAAGTCCATGCCGTCAAGCACTGCCTTTTCGCGTACACCATCAAGACGTCTTGACCATTGAACAATAAGTCCGAATAACGGGTGACTGCCGCTTGATCTATGAGGAGAGCATGGTGACTTTGATATGTCATCGGGTTCGGATCTCACGCACCGGAGAAGCCATCCAGCCAGTGCTTGAATGTAGGATCTTTGAGAAGTGATCCATGACTCGAAGGTGATTCGCCAGTTCCTTAACTCGATTTCAAGATTTGAGGCTGACCGGGCTAGCCTGTTTGGATCAGCCATTGAAATGGAAGTCTGTCTTTTTGAATGTAATTTGGAAGGTGTGCCAGCTAGAAGAATCTTAGCTTCATCTAAGGTTCTCTTCTGTGTCTGATGACATTCTGCCATCACTTTCCACATCTTTTCAAGCCTGTCATTTGTATATAGTTGAAGAATCAGCAATCACAATATTTTATGACATTATAAATTGTTCTATTTTTCTTTTATAAGACAGTTACTTTGTCTCAACCAGGGGCCTTACAGAAGTATACTCCATATATTCCTCTTTAACTGTCGCTTTTGTAGAAAAATTGTGTTCCTGTTTATTTTTTCGTTTTAAAAGTTCAATGGAACATCAACTATTGTTTTGTCAATAATACCTTTAACAAATTATTGTAGAGAGAATGGAATGTGATAATAAATAGTTAATGGTATTATAGGGGAAAAATAAAATAATTCCATAAAAAAATAACAAAATTTATTGGTTTTCTTAGTATGTGTAAATTGTCTTAAAACGACAATTAAAAAGGAATGGAGAAAGAGTATGTTTGCAGTTTGAAAAATACTTCAAATTTTGACAGAAAAGGTTCAGTTCCTGTGAAAAACAATGACATATATTGACGAGTTTTATACATACCCTTGTACCAATTCAAGAAGTTGAGGATATAACTCTTCGTCCCTTAGAGTTTCAATTCTTCGGGAAATAGCTTCAACTGAGTGTATTGAAACTGTTATCTGAGTATCTAGATCTCTAATGGTTGCTCTTGTTTTGTCTGCAGAAGGGTCCTCTCCTTTTACTTCATAGTTACTTAGTTGCTTGCATTTTTTCTCATATGCAATTCGGACTCGTTCTCCAGACTGTTAAAGATGAAAGTGAACATAGTAAATAAGCATATTGACCTTCAACAATAATAATAATGTAAAAATTTAAAGAAGTTGAAGACTGAGGTTAATCACTGGTTATATCTCCTAATTCTTTTGAAAAGCATCTAATAGAAAAGGTTTATACTCATTAGTTGGAGAGATTATTTCACATCATTTTGAAGATGAATTTGCTTATGATTTCTAGTAAGACCATATGAAGTGCATTTGCAATTGATGAATCCAAAAGGTTACATAATTTTGAACCGATAACAAGTGAAAACATTTATTAGGGCTAGTTTTCTTCGGCTATTTTCAGGTAGCAACTATATCTGTATCTATGAAGCACTACTACACACATACACCAGACACAACTCTGACACATTATACCAGTAATAAATTGAGAAAATGAAAGTGATTGAATGTATACACATATGAATGTGTGACACCAACACACGTTGGACACCAGACACATCTTCAATATGAAGTACTACCACATGTCAAAAGTCATTGAATGTATCCATAAGTGAATGTGTTTGACAACAACATATCAGTCACCGACACGTCTTCAACACGAAATGTCTATACTACATAAATATGTATCTAAGATTGTAACAGAGAGAAGTATAGTGAAATTCTTTTTTAGGAAGCTTTCACTTCCTCATAGATAGAAAGTTTGCTAGTTCATTAATGTACCTTGACTTCCTCGTAGAGCTTCTTCTCCCATGCATTTAACTTGTCCAATGTAGATTGGTGACTACCAGAAAGCCTACAATGTTCCTCTGAGATATCCTTAGTTCCCTCGTTACTTTCCATCCTACTGCTTGAAGAATTCACTAAAAATCTTGACGAAGAAGACCGCGAAGAAGCTGTCCGGAACAAAGCGACCGGATTCAATAATTTTGATGCTGCAAATGACAATATGTCAAATTCATATTCATGAAAATTTGAAAGCTTTAGAAAGAAAATTTGTAGATACAGGACAATCATATTTTTAATATTAGCAACCATATATAAGAATTTTTAGAATAAATTTTGTTGTCAAATGAACATGAAAATAAATTTGCAACATAAGAAAATAATAAATTGCATGTTTTCGTCACACCTGAATGCTCATGAGATGTTAATAAATACTGAGCTTTCTTGGACTCTAACAAAACTGAGACATCATTAGCTGCATTGCACACAGTTTTGAATTGAGCTTCAAGATCATTGATCACTTCTGCCATGCTTGTTGGCCTGCGGTTTACGTAAACGGTAAAACCTGCCATTTCTTCCTTATCTTCTTGTTTACCAATTGCCATTTCTCTATGGCTGGATTCCATATGACCTGCAGCTTGATTTTTTGATACTTCAAAACTTGGATTGTCACGAGCTTGTTGTGAATCTTTTGCATCGTGCTCGGTTTCAGTTTCATCATCTGATCCCTCTTCTTCATCCTCTTCCCCGTCCTCCTCTTCTTCCTCTTCCTCATCATCATCGTCATCGATATCTTCAACAATGACTTGTTCTTTGGAGAAATTAACATCATTTCGAGTTCTTTCTTCTACTACGTTTCTCCTGGAGGAACTAATATCATTACGAGTTCTTTCTTCTGCTACATTTCTCCTGGAGGAATTAACATCATTTCGAGGTCTTTCTTCTGCTACATTTCTCCTGGAGGAACTAATATCATTACGAGTTCTTTCTTCTGCTACATTTCTCCTGGAGGAACTAATATCATTTCGAGTTCTTTCTTCTACTACATTTCTCCTGGAGGAATTAATATCATTTCTAGTTCTTTCTTCTATTACATTTCTCTTCACAACATAATCTTCATGTTCAGTTTCATCTTCTTCAAGGTCCGGTATTCCCTCTTCTTCTCGTACCTGCCTCAGTCCTCTATATTCATCATCCATACCGCTTTGATCGACGCTACTTCGGTTTGGATAACCATAGTAATCCAACGACGAAAAGGGGTTCCAAAAGAAATCCCATTGAGCATTTTGAGGTGAAGGTGGAGGGATATTAGGCCTAATATTCAGAGGAGAATAAGGAAAAATCGATGGATTTGTAGGTGGTGACTGCATTGTAAAATAACCATCAGCAGTGCCATAATGCTGCATTGGAGAATATGTTTCAATTCGGACGGTTTCGGGTGGTGGAGGCCTTTCCTCAACCGAGTTTGCTGGATTACCACCTGGCCAATAATAATTCACTCTCGAAGTAATTCGGGCGGTTTCGGGTGGTGGAGGCCTTTCCTCAACCGAGTTTGCTGGATTACCACCTGGCCAATAATAATTCATTCCTGAAGTAATTCGGACGGTTTCGGGTGATGGAGGCCTTTCCTCAACCGAAATTGCTGGATTGCCACCTGGCCTATGATAATTCATTCTCGAAATAATTCGGACGGTTTCAGGTGATGGAAGCCTTTCCTCAACCAAAATAGCTGGATTACCACCTGGCCTATGATAATTCATTCTCAAAGTACCATTTTCTCCAACTCCATAATCAATTGTTGATGGTGTGAAAGATTTTGCTGATATAGGAATGAAGCCATTGCCATTGTCATTACCATTGCCATTACCAATCCTAGGCTTAGTTTTCTTCTTCACAGGCGTAAAAGGTGGCGTAATAACCGAGTCTAATGAGAACTCACGAGGCTCGTCTCCTTCAATGTAATCACGAAGAGCGGCAGAAACTCTTTTCATAGATTCAATGTAAGCAATATGCCCGGTCGCAAACCGAGTTCTTTGCTCAACAGCTTGTTTGATGAATCTCTTTCTATCTTTACAAAGCTGAACTGACTCTTCATCATCCAGCTTTGATTGTGAACACCCCATTTCTTACTTCCCCTTATGAACAATAATATCCAATTTCTAACCTTGCATTGAAATTGAAATCAAAGAAGAATCCTTCTTTATGTTTCACTAGATTCATAAAGAATTCACAAATCTGACACCAAAACCAAAGAAGATTTATATCAGTATATTATAGGAAATCTATATCAAACATGTGTATAATCACCAACAAAAAAATTAAAGATTTAATATCCTACTTGAACTAAATAAGCCTAATAATGTCACTGAAATTAGATTCTTTTCTTTATATGAAAAATTTATACATGCTTAACAGAAGCTAGTAATGTTATTTTCATGGCCAAGAATTGTTCCTCACATGAATCAAATATTAGAAAAGCAAATTACAAAAACCAAACTATACTCTACCAGAACCAAATTACATTCAGAAATTCACACAACTTTTCATCTGGGAATTTTTCTAAAAAAAATATAATAAAATAAAAGAAAAATAAACCAGCTTAATCTCCAAGAAAACCCATTTTCAAAGTGAATAAAAAACAATAAAAAAAAAAGAACAAAATTAGCTGAACTACCAAAATAAAATCAGCATCTACATAAACAAAAACACAAATGAAGAAATATTAAGAACCACATTGCATGAATATATAAAATAAATAACATAAAAAAATAAACATTAATTCAGAAAAATTTCATAGAACATAAAAAATGAAGAAAAGATAAAAGATGAAAATTTTTCTCAAAAAAAATCATGGGCTAATCATAAATGAGCTTATAAACATAAAAACAAAGTACCCATTTGAAGAGAAACAAAAAAAAACTTTTTTTTTTGTGCTTAAAATAAGAACATGTTGAAGTTGAGAAGAAGAAGAAAGAAACATTACCTAAAAATGGTGTCTGAGAACATGAACAAGGAACAAACCAGTGCTTTTGAGCAATGACAGAGTGTAGAAGGAATCAGAGTGAGAGAAAAGAGTGTGAACAGAGAAAACGTTAACAAGAAAAAGCAACGGTCAAAACAAAACACAATGCAAGAAAAATAAAAATATAATAAAAAAATGAAAAGAAGAAAAAAAGAGACAAAATTAAAAGCTTTGTAATGAGGTTGGGTTAGATAATAAAGGAAGATGAAGATGAGAATATGACAACCTTAGTATGATAGGTCTTTGTGTTGTGTGAAATTTCTATATTGCCATTATCATTTTGATTGTATTTTTTGTTTTTTTGTTGGGGAGGTTTTTTGATGATAAGGACTGGTCAAAAAATGTCATTAATGGGACCCAACTATATCATATGGTGAATGAAATGATGAATGATGTTGCATAACTGAAATTTGTTTGTATTGTTGTGCTTGGAACTTGGGTTAATTTGGTTCTCTTACTTGTTAAGTTTACACAACATTGTATAGTTTAAATGTCAAATGAATATAGTTTAAATTTGGACTAAATACATTTATTTTTTTTAATATATAAGATCAAAGAGAGTATGTTAAGTGTTTCCGTGAATTTAGATAAATAACTAGAAACATTGTATAATATATGTAGTTCTGAGGTTCGAACTTCGAACACTCAACTTATTATCTTTAAGAGATGAATTTCTACTCAATAAGCTACTTGACCGAGAAAAATCGAGAGCATGTTAAGTTAGTAGTTAAGTTTGAACTTTAAACTCATTTTTAGATCTAAGCTTAACAACTTTAGAACTAAAGTCAGTTCTTTCGAACAATTCATTCTTTAATGAAATTTGTTAACAACTTGAATTCAATCACTTAGTTATAAAATGTTTATTTATTAAATTCATTGTTTTCGACATAACATCTATTGAGTTGTAATTTCTCTGATAATATTTGACATCTTGTTCGAAATTGGGTTGGTATTCCCTTTGTCTCGTTTTAATTATCATTTTAATATTTTTTATTTGTCTCAAAATAATTGTTACCTTAGAATATTAATGCAACATTTATAAAAAATTTTTAAAAAAACTACTTCACTAACTACGCTTAATAGTAGTGTTTTAATAAATATATATTAATTTTACCATTAAAATTAACCTAACTAATCATTTCCTTAAAAACTATGCACAAGTCTTAAAAGACAATTATAATGAGACTGATGGAGTATGATTGAAAATCTAGACTAGATACATCAACTTTTGTTAATCTAGATGTCTCTTATAATTAAGATCGAAGAGAATATTTTATTTTATATTTCTGATAATGATAAATACATCATAATTAAATGTACTTTGGTAAGAAATATTATTCTCTTTCATTTATATATTTTTATTAATATGTGTAAAATGACTAAATAAATTAGTTAATTTGAAACGAGTGTGTAATATCTTATTCTCAGGGTCATAGTATGTGAGAGATTTGTTAATGAAACAATAAAAGTAAATTTTGTATTAAAAAACAATTTATTTTCATTTTTGAAAAATTGATTACGTTCCCCAAAAAAAAAATGGCTAGTACATAAGTTAGGATTTTTCTATTTCTAACCGTAAAATGTACGAAATTTAGTTTTAGATGAAAAGAAATTGTGATGACTTATGTTATGTGCATCTTAAAGTTCGGAAATTAAAAATAAATTGTATAAATGACATTAAAAAATTGTGATGAATTTTCACAGTCAATTATTAATACTAACACGATAAATTTAAAGTCAAACCTAATACAATATTTTAACAACTGCATGTATAGTTAGTTGGGCCTCTTACTACTCACTCACTCTCATATTAGGTGTTTTATTTAAGTTTAACATGACTATTAAAGAAATGAAAATGATTAATAATATTGATTTTAATAATAAAATAACTATTATTTACTAAAATAACGATTTTAATTATAATTAGTTGAATAAATGCAATACATAAGGGCAATTTAGTGGAAAATAAGTAAATAAACGTTATACTGGTTACAAAAGAGACAAATTAAATAATTTGATAATTTTTTTTAGAAAAAATGATACTTAATTTGAGACGAAGGGGGTACTACTTTGTTTTGGGGGGAGTGTGGATGCTCGCAAAATTAATTAGATCGATTGGAAAAATATATTGTTATAACAAGGCGTTAGAAGGATTGGGGTATGGAAGATTAGGAAATTTAATATGACATTGGTGGGAAAGTGGTGTTGACGTGCTCTTGTTGACAAAGGTGGGTTATTGTATGGGTGGACATTTTCGGATCAAATTGATCTAACCCGTCTAAATTGAAGGCTTTGTAGTGCATCAAGTCAATTTCTTTCGAGTTTCGTTAATTCAGGTGGTCGTAACGGTTTATGTAGGTTTCACTCGATTCAGTGGTTTATTTGAGCCAGTCAATGCCCAAACTCGAACTGATTTTTAATTTTTTTTGCTTATTAATAGGATTTTTAATGCTAGCCCAACAAATATTTCACCCAAATAAAAAAGACAGGGTACAACTCATATCCATCACTAGGCCCATATTAATTACAAATTAGAGTTTTCACAATCTTCCCTCTCTGCGAAATTTATCCGCCTCACAACTCCAGTTCTTCTTATTCTTCCTTCCTTTCTCATTCTTCTTCTTTGAATTTTTTGGGGATGCTCAAACCAAGATATATTTCAGTTACAAATGCTTATAACATCATCAACGAATGAACCTAACTCAAATGTATATAATCACGACAAGTTGTCATACTCGTTCATTCCTTTATGTCTCTCTGCTTCTTTAAGTCGTCTCTTATTCTCTCAGCCTCGTGAGAAAGTAAAAATAAAAAATTGATTTGGACCAGACCATTGAAACCCGATTTGTGAACTCAAACTAACCAAGAACCCGTAACCGACAAAAACCAAGAATGCAAATGGTTTGTAACGGGCCCCCATACTCCACTCGTGGGTTAGTTCGAATTGGGTTTGGGCCTGAACTGAACCAACCCGATGTCCACCCCTAGGTTATGGTATAATGTTTTGGCCGCAAAATATGGGGTTGAATGTGGGTGCATTAGAAGGGGGATTTCAAAGGCGTCTTTGTGGTGGAAAGATTTATACGGTGTGCAAAAGGGTGATGAGGAGTTTGAGGGTGGTTGGTTCAAAAAGGATGGGTCGTCATGTTGGCAATGGAAAAAGTTCTTAATTTTGGAACAATCCTTGGTTAGAATGAGGTCTTTTACATTCTCGGTACAATAGGTTGTTTGACATTCATGTAGGTAAAAAAATTTCAGTTGCGGAGATGAGGAAACTAGGTTGTGGGTGAGGGTTGGAGATATAGAATGAGCCTTTTGGTTTGGGATGAAAATATGTTAGTGCAATGTTGTTCTTTGTTGGATAACATTCTTTTACATGATTCAGTAGCAGACCCTTGGTTTTGGAAATTTGTTCCAATTCACGATTGTCAGAGGAGTATATAATCAATTGACTTATGAAGAGCAACACGTTCATTCTCCTCTTACGGACATCACCTAGAATGAAGCAATGTCTCTTAAAGTCTCTCTTTTCACATGACAATTGCTTGGTAAAAGTATATCAACAAAAGACAGCTTGGTTATGCATATATCTCTTCATTTAGGATCTTTGCTTTGCTATGGTGGGTGCGGGAAACATGGAACAATTAATCATCTATTCATGAAGTGTGATCTTTTTGAATGTATCTGGTCAATTGCTTTGCAATGGTTGGGAATATCTAGTGTGCTTCCATCTGACATTGGTATGCATTTCATTCAATTTAGGGGTGCACATCTTTTCTGGTTAGTTTGTACTTGAACCATTTAGAAGCGTAACATACACATTTTCTAAAATAAACAATTATCCATTACATAGATGCTTGATAGGGTAAAACTTCATTTTTGGTTGTGGCCAAAGGCGTATCAACCTAATTTCTTTTTTTATTCTCATGTGGGACGAATCAATCTACTTGTTTAAGATTCTTCATTTTGTAATGTTGCAATTTAGCTTTTATCTTTCTTATTTTTATCTTTTGTTGTTTTGCTAAGACTTTGTATTGAGCCCTTATGTTTAACGTGTTTTTTTTTTTGTCAATTAGTCTAGCGGATAGAATTCACCCTTTTCAAAGTAAATAAGTCGGGTGTTTGAGGTTCGAACTCCGACCCCTATATATAACAATGCATGTCTCTGCTAATGAGTTATGTTCACGAGAACTAACAAAGACTTATTTGGTAGTAATTAATAATATCTTTTTGGCTTCTAAAATAATAACTTGGCACTGAACCATCAACCCTTATTAGTCAATGGCAACGAGAATACCACAAAATTCTTCCGAGTCAATGACAATGATAATACTACAAGCTAGCATAGTATCTAATGATAGTCATATGACTATCTGGACTTAGACTAGCATTATGATTGTGATCTTTCTTTAGAGCTGTTTAGTTGGAGAAAACAAATTTCGTTTTTATTTTTTGTTTCTTACTTTTAATTTTAAAAATGTCATGTGATCTTCTATGTTCCTTATTATTTAAAATTTGCACAGTAAATAATGAAAATAATTTTTACTCATTTAAAACTTAAAAAAAACAATGAACTTTACAATTCAAACTGGAAACCACAAAATGGTACTCCTGAAATAAATTTTCTCCAAAAACATATATTATCTGTCTCACAACAATCGACTATAGAGAATTAGAGATGATAAATTCTGTCTCAGCTGGTGGTTTAAAACCAAGTAAGGGAAAGTGTTGATTGCATGAATCGAACCAACAATCCACTTGGGCAATCAGCACTGCAAATGGTAAATTAATCAATACCAGAGAAGAGTAATTTAATAAAAATTTCACCAGCATATGGTTATCTATAAGTGGTAATTAAAAGATTTGAACACTTCTCACATCTAGCGTGGGTTTGTATTCAATTCTTACATTACAATCTTTAACCCTACTCTGATACCATGTAAAATATGTTTTGATCTCATTCTAAAAGTTTTTTTTTGAATAAATCTCATTCCAAAAGTTAGTTCAAAAAATGAGGATACTAAAACATATTTATACTCTCTACAATCTAGAATTTAAGCAATGTGCGACTAGAAACGAACTACAAACAACTTCATTATAAGCAAATTATCATGAGTTTGATACATAACTTACATACGAAGAAAATTCACTTAAGATAGAAAAATATACATTTTGTATCTAATATATTCTTGGACGAAGCTAGTTACTCTCAAACAATATATTATAAAAAAATTAAGAATTATATGTACATAATTCTACAATTAATAATTAAATGGCTAAAATATGGTTTTGGTCCCTGCAAATATGCCTCGTTTTGGTTTTAGTCCCTGTAATTTTTTGTTGTTGTTTTTGGTCCCTGTAAATATGTCTCTTTTTGGTTTTGGTCCTTGACCCCACTTTAGTGATGATTTGCACACGTGGCACATGATGACTGAACACATTTATTAAAAAAATAGTCCATACAAAATCTTTTGATTTTTAAAAAGGTCCCTGCAAAATGTTTTACTTTTGAAAATAGTCCCTCCTATTTTCAAAAACAAAATATTTTGCAGGGACCAAAAACAATAAAAAAATTTTACAGGGACTAAAACCAAAACGAGGCATATTTGCAGGGACCAAAACCATATTTTAGCCTAATTAAATTATAAAATAATCAAGTATAAGTATATAAAAAATATTTTTTAGATTCAAAGACGAGTGTAAGACGGATATAAACATCCTTAACCTCAATTGTCCAACTATAAATAACGAGAAAAACTCAATCTCACACTCGACCAAATTAAAGCGGGATTTCTCTATCAAATCGGAGCGAATTCGGGTGGTCCCAGATTGTTTTGCCAACTTTTTTTTTTCTTTACCGACTCTTGAATGAATTTGAGGTTATATTTTCTAGCTCATACTAGCTAGATGAAGCTGTCCTAAGATCATGTGGGATGAATAAAACCACCACCCCAAACAATAAGGACATCTCACCCCACCTCTCTCTCACACACACTCTTCAAGGTGAAACAGAAAGAGACTCACAAGTTCCACCACTTTTGTAGTTTTGTAACCGGATAATATGGGTGATTGTTGTGGGACCCACAATTTGTACCTTCACAATTTTCTCACTTTTGTAACCCACTAGCTACTTCTTGTTTCCTTTGTAATTTGTAGTGGGAATAAGGACATTTTGGTACTTTCAAACATTCCAAGTGTTTAGCTTTTAATGTCTGAAAGACTATGAAAGGAAAATGAACAAAGAATTTAGAAAAAGCATAAAAGTATGTAGGTTGGCAAAAAGAATCAAAAGATCGAACCTTGAGATATTGATTGGTGATATTTAATTGTTATTTATTCATAAATATAGAAGAAAATTCCCTTCTTTATTAGCGTTTTTCGTGGTAATTTCCTTGTAGGATACCAACATAAATTTCACCACCAATTTTTTTCTCTAACACTCTAACAAAAAATGGTAAATATTGCATGGGGATGTGATTTCAGGCTAACTCATGTATTTGATTTACAATAAAGACTAAATGAATTAATTATTTAATGAACTTAAATAAAAAACTTATATATGAGATAAGAGGGGTACACCATCTTGATATTGAATATGTGAATATGTCGCCAATAAAAGTTTGACACAAGTGGTTAAAAATTCAAAGTTAGAACTATTAAATTTATCAAGGTGGATAATCTTTCACATACTAATCAAAGAACAGTTGAATAGTTGTGATCATATGCAACTATTTATGATTGGAAACATTGTATATTGGTTGATATCTTTTAATCAGTCCCAATATGTCATTGTGCTTGACATATATTCTCTAGCAGCAAAATTTTACTAAAAAAATTGAATGTCCATTTTTAGGTTTTAATACTGTCCAATAATGCTTATTCTTTTCATTTATTTATTAAATTGCTTTTCTTAATTTCTTTTTATATGCGAATGAAATTTTTTGTTACTAAAATATGTTATCAACTAGTCCAAAACTTTATCTTCACAATGTATATCTCATTTTCTACATTACTTAAAAGAAGCTACTTTTTTAGTCTCACTTTTTTAGCAAGAGTCTTAAACTAGAAGTATCCTTAAATGCCACTAGTTACCACATGTCAACAAAACCAGCATAGTTGAAGACTTTTTACATGGCAATAAAAAAGAATTCTCACTCAATAGGTATAGTTTCCTACCTTTTTCTACAACATTCACCTTGCATATATACGACTCAAGATATGCAAATCTTATCAATTTTAACTTGATCTTACTACTTGCTCACTTGGTGTTATCTTCCTAATAAGATATCTTACGTAATGTTATTGTCTCATATTCAATCTATTCACCATCTGAAATTTACCTAATTAACTATATGTAGCTACTTACATCACGACTGAACCGTCACATTGAATCATATTCAACCACTATATATCCAAAATTCACTTTGATGTTGAAATGTTAACAAACATCTGTGTGGTCCTAGGTTATATAGGTATTATGTTGTCACTACTTGTCACCTCGTTAATGAACATTAATTGTAGCTATGTTTACGTACTCTTTTGTCTTAGATTTTTCTTTTAATTAATGTCCGATTGTTAATTCTTGTATAGAGGTTTTGGTCGTTTGATTTACAAGAGAGCAAGGACTAAACAAAACATGACAATTGGTCAAAGAAAGAAGGACAAACATTTTAATTATTAGACAATTTTGTGTTTAATATGGTATGGTACTTGATCATTTTAATGGACTCACTGATCATGAATCGAAATGCAACCACTTACCATGAAAGCAACTTAACGTGAAACAACTTCTCAATCATAATTTCTCTCTCAAAAAAAAAAAACACTTCTCAGTCATAAACTCACCAAAAAAATAAAATAAAGATGGTAATACATGATGTACAGACAATTCTTTATTATATTAATTGCTAAAGATCTGTAATATTGAAGCGCATCAACGACAAAAAAAAAATAAAAAAAAAATCACAGTGCAAAGCAAGAAAATGGGGAAAACACAAAAAAAAAAGGTTGCGAATGTTTGATGTCCTCAAAATAAAATAAAATATAAAAATTTATCTTATACTAGTAACATATTTTAAGTAAAAGGAATTAAGTTTAGTAAAAAAAAAAAGAATTAAGTTTTTGGTAATTTCTTTTTTATTATTGTTAATTCTCTCCTTCAATTGATAGTAAATTGTTAATTTACTCTTTTATATTTTTAGGAAGAAGTAAGATAACAAGTCTACTCTCATATGTTTTTGACCAAAATCTATACTATGTATAAAGAGGGTACATAGTTTTAGGCAGACTTTTTCACTTTTAATTATACTCTTTAATAAATTTGACTATAAAAATGCTATTTTGTTTGTGTCATTTAAAAAGATAAGAATTTATATTATATTTGTTATATTTTTTATACCATTGAAATATAAGTAAAATTTGTTACAATATGAAAGTGTAAAATTTCTATTTATACATATAATTTCATTGAAAAACAAAATAATTTTAATAAAAATTTCATAAAAAATATTGTTCGTGATTTATATGCATTAGCGCAATAAAAAGGCTAGTATCAATTTTATTTTAAATATGTTATAACTTTTAAGTAAACGATAAATTTATATATTTTGTTTTATTTATTAAACAAGATATTTAAAAAAACACGTTTCCTTAATTTATGTCTCACACAAGTACTAAAAGCACACCGTACTTTAGCTTAATACAGCCATTGTATGTCATCTATACTATAGGTAAATGTTTCAATGTGTTGCTTCTTCAACACTACTCTATATCAGCATGTATTTGTTTTCATTTTCTTTAACAAAATGGTGTATTATTATTTTGGCAAACTAATGTCCTAATTGCACTTTTTAAATTGTTTTTTGAGTGGGTGTGAGGATTATAGGAAAACTTCATGTGTTGATCGGGAGTCCATTTGTATGAGAAAGGAGAAGGGAGGTTTGGAGGTTCGGCGGTTGAAGGAGTTTAATGTTGATTTGTCATGTAAATGGTGTTGGAGGATGTTGGTGGATATATGTGGTCTATGGTTTTGTGTACTAGCAGCAAGATACGGAGTGGACGGGGCTTGTGAATTAAGGAGGGGGTCGGGGAGGGTCGAGCTGATGGAAGGAGATGGTGCAGATTAAGTTGGGTTTTCGCAAGGTTGGCAATGTGGCTATCACTTTTTTTGGACGGATAGATGGATTGAGGATATTCCGTTGTGTGAGAGGTTTAGGCGGTTGTTTTAATTGACGAAGGGTGAGTGGGTGTCGGTGGTGGACATGTTTACTTTAGGGTGGGGTGAGTCTGGTGTGGCTTGAAAGTGGAGGAGTTAGTTGGGGAGATTGTAGATCTTCTTTCTAACGTTAATTTGTAGGTTGATACTTTTGATCAGCGGTGGTGGCAATTAGTCCAGGATGGTGCCTATTCAGTTCGTGGTGCGTATCTATTTCTTACTAGTTCTCAACAACATCAGTCTAGCGTAGTTTCCGATTTGATTTGGCACAAAGATATTATGTTGAAGGTTTCAATTTTTGCATATTGTCTTCTGCGTAATATGTTACCTATCAAAGATAACCTCGCTAGGTGCGGTGTAATTACTCATGAGGTTAATCTGTGTGTGAGTGGGTCTAGTGTGGCAGAAACGACAACTCACTTGTTCCTATATTGTGCTAGTTTTGGTTCTCTTTGGCATATGGTTCGCACTTGGTTGAGATTTTCTTTGGTTGACCCCAATGTTCTTCGTGATCATTTTATTCAATATACTTATTTGATAGATCTGTTTTACCTGTGTTTGGGTCCTTCAGAATGAAAGAAATGATAGAATTTTTAATAATAAGGAAAAATCTTTGACGCAATTGATGGACAATGTTAAACTTATTTCTTTCTGGTGGCTGAAATCAAAGGTTGCAAATTCATCTGTATGTTTTCAAAGTTGGTGGCAACACCCTTTAGATTGTTTGAGCGTTGGTTGATTTTGTTTTTTTGTTCGTGCTCGCGGTATTAAACTTTAAAAGCTTCTGTTTGACACATCTTATGTTGAGGAGAATGCTTAGTTGATTTCTTTAATGTAATTTTATTTTGCATTGTTAAAAAAAATGTCCTAATTGCATATTTTTCCTAGGAAATAACTAATAAGCATGTAAATCATGTAAAAAAAAACTAGTAAACATGTAAAATAACTATATTTGACCGGTAAAATTGTAGCAGGTAACTTAATGGTAGATATTGGGTCCATTTGTTTTAGATTTTTTTGAAAAAAAATCACTTTTTTATTTTTGTGGTGTTTGTTTTAACTTTTTTAAAAAAATCATTTTTAGCCTCAAAATAAAAAGCTATTTCAAGTAGCTTTTTCAATTTTTTTTTTCTTCTTCTAAACATAAGGAACTCAAGTGTAAGAGCTTCAAATCTTAAAAAAAATGATTTTTATGATAGTAAACAAACAAAAATAGCTTTAGATTTTTTTCAAAATCTCTAGATTCTTTTAACTCAAAATCTTTTTTTTTTTTAAAGCTGAAACAAACGCATCCATTATAAGTAAATAACAAATTTTGAATTTGTTAAAATAATAACTTTTGATTTGCTAATTTTACTTGTTAGATAAAATGACGATTATCAATTGAGTCCTTTTTAAATCATATGAATTTATATACTGTAAGCATTAAACTTAAAAAACAAATCTTACCAAACAAAGCCTCATGCTTTGTGGGGAAGTTTGGTGGAGACGGAAGAGAAGGCTTTGTGGTTGAGAAATTTAAAGGAAAGCAGGGAAATCATTCATATTTTTTAAAGGGTATATTTTTTAAAGAATGGTAAATTAATGTATGATTTCTACGTTTTTAATTTTAAAAATATTAGAGTAAATTACACTCCCCTCCCCCAAAGATGCTTGAATTACACTCCCCTCCCCTCCCCTCCCCTCTTATGTTAAAATATACACTTTCCTCCCCTTTTTTTCA